>Ga0307478_10002807_pt1 | contig 13411 bp, 12 predicted proteins | sample atmos_gasesECM4C_2_FD_203713 | JGI IMG/M metagenome (GOLD analysis project Ga0307478, IMG submission 203713) | Hardwood forest soil microbial communities from Morgan-Monroe State Forest, Indiana, United States - atmos_gasesECM4C_05 | ecosystem: Environmental > Terrestrial > Soil > Temperate...
GAAATTGCGAAGGAGAGCTGTGAGTCATCGTGCCGCCGACTAGTCTCCCGCCCGAGCCCGGGGCTCGCCCTTCGAAGAAAACAATGCGTCACATGGCCTTTGCCGCCTTAAGGCTAGCAGCCGGCGTAGCCATCCTTGTCTACCTGGCAAAATCGGGCATTATCACTTTTGGCGCACTAACAAAACTCATCGTAGCCTGGCCCATTACTCTGGCGGCCATTGCCGTATTCCTTGCGGATATTCTGCTTATGGCTCTAAGAACGTCCTGGCTCTTTCGGCCCCTGGGGATGCGGCTCACTGTTTGGAGATCCATGCAGCTAACATTGCTGAGTATTTTCTTTTCTACCTTCCTCCCCGGAGCCGGGGGAGGCGACATCGCCAAGCTCTACTACGCCACAAAAGAAAATGAGGGCCGCCGGACGGAAGTCGCCACCGTTTTGATCTTCGATCGCGTCATCGGCTTCTTCGCGATGTTGATTCTGCCTTTTTTCTTTGTGCCGTTCTTTCTTCCGCTCATCCGGAGGGTGCCGACGCTTCGCGGCATCCTCATTCTGATCGCGTTTACAGCAGGTGCTTTGCTGGCACTGTTCTTACTTCTCACTTTCAACCAGCGCATCCGGAATCTTTTCGCGAGAGATTCTCTTCCATGGCTCCGGTGGAGGAAGCAGGCGTGCCGAGTCCTGGAAACCATTGGCGCCTATGGCAGGAGTCCCAGCACGCTCCTCGGAGCCCTGGTCATTTCGCTGGTAGCTAATCTTTCGGTGATCGCCATTACGGTGCTTGCGGTCCTGGCCCTGGACTCGGCCAGCCTCGCGTCTAAAATGTACCTGGTAATTCCGATCGGTCACATCGTGAATGGACTTCCCCTGACCCCAGGCGGTTTGGGTGTGGGAGAAACAGCGTTCAATGGCCTATTTGAAATGACCGGGCTGCATGGTGGAGCTGAAACTCTGCTCTGCTGGCGAGTTTGGAAAGCCCTGGTGGGATTGCTAGGGCTTATGATTTACATCCGAGGTATGAGCCGCATCGTGCTCGTTTCGGAGCCCGGCTCGGAAGAGCAGCTCGCGAGTTAGCATTTAAAATGTCTAGTGCGAACCGCCATGCCAAGAATTAAAAGGTCACGATAAGATTTCCGCAGGCAATTTTTCTGCGAATCAAAGAGTCCCATGCGCGTGCGTAGATATTATTCTTCTGGACGGCCGGAGCGGCCAACATGACGAAGCCTAATAAAGATCAGCTGGAGGGGTTCGGCGCGAAGCCATTCTCCCTGAAGCCCCGTTTCGCCATTCTCTTACTTGTATTCATTGCGGCGGGGATCTACATCGGCAACGCCGCCTATCCCAGCTTGCTGGACGACGCCGATGCCTCCCATGCAAGTGTCTCGCGCTCCATGGTCGAGCGCGGGGACTGGGTCATCCTGTACATGAATGGAATCCGCTACCTCGTGAAGGCCCCTCTGCATTACTGGGCGGTGGCACTCTGCTATCGCTTGCTCGGCGCCAACGCATTCTCCACGCGACTGCCCGTGGCGCTCTCGATGATCGGTCTTGCGTTCCTCGTCTATTCTTTTGCCCGACGGTATTTCGGAGAGCGGGCCGGTTTATACAGCGGTCTCGTGGTTTGCACGGGTGCGGGCTTCTTTCTTTTTACCCGCATCATGATTCCTGAAGCCATCTATGCCCTGGAATTCACGGCGATTTTCTATCTTTTCTTGCGCGGCTGGGCCGGCACGCTTGAACCGCGCATCGCTTACTGGGGCGCCGCGGCGCTTACAGCGCTCGCCCTGCTCACGCGAGGCCTTGTCGGCGTCATTTTCCCCGTGGCGATAGTTGGATTGTTCATCATCGCGACTCGCGGCTGGACCCGCTGGCTTGAATTGCGACTTTTTTCGAGCAGCCTGATTTTCCTCGCTATCGCCGCGCCATGGCACATCCTGGCAAGCCTGCGGGCGCGCTCATTTTTCTGGTCATACTTCATCAACGAGCATTTCAAACGCGCGATTGGGACGCGTTACCCGCCGGACTACGACGCTGTTCCGCTCTGGATTTGGGTGGGCGCCCATCTTGTGTGGTTTTTCCCTTGGAGCCTGTTTCTGGCCGGCGTGTGGAAGCTCGTTCCTCATCCGAGGACGTGGAAGAACCTCTCGATCGAAGGGCAGGCGCGGTTGCTGCTCGTATTCTGGATGGGCTTCATCCTGTTCTTCTTCTCGCTTACTTTCGGGTCACGAATGGAATACTACAGCTTCGGCGCCTGGCCCGCCATGGCCATGCTCCTCGGCATCGGACTCGCCCGGGCCGAGCAGGCGGGGAAGCAATGGTTGCATGCCATGCAAGCGGCCCTTGCGGCACTTGGCGTCTTGTTCGCGGCCGTGCTCGGTACGATGCTGTGGATCTCCGCCAAGGTTCAGGTTCACGGCGACATCTCTTCGCTCCTCGAAGAACGCGACATCGACTCTTATCGTGTTTCGATGGCCCATCTTCTCGACCTGACGCCTCGGGCCTTTGCTGTCCTGCGCCTGCCCTCGGTTCTTGCAGGCGCCGCATTCCTGTTTGGCTTCGGAACGGCTTGGTGGCTGAGGCGCAAGAACCGGCCGCTTGCCGCCACCATCTGTACCGCCCTCGCGATGGCAGTTTTTCTCGTCGCGGCCAATATTGCATTCGGTGTTTTCAGCCCCTATTTGTCGTCGCGCCCGCTCGTGAAGACCATTCTGCCCCAGATCCATGAGGATGACGTGATGGTGCTGTACGGGGAGTTTGACGGTGGTTCGAGCGTGGCTTTCTACGCGAACCGGCGGCTTTTCCTCTGGAACGGACGCCACAACAATCTGGAACCGGGGTCCTACTATCCGGATGCGCCGCACATTTTCTTGACCGATCCGGAATTTCTCCAACTTTGGCGGGGTCCACAACGTGTGTATTTGTTCGTACCTTTGGAGCAAAAAGAAGATGCTGCAAAAAGGCTTCCGGCAGCGGGGACCTATCTCGCTGCCTCGAGTGGCGGGAAAAATGTTTTCGTCAACCGCCAGCCCGTTGCGAACAGCGCAAGCTTCCAGCCGGACACTTGTGACTGCCGCCATTCTTCCGATTGCTCAGGAGGAATCTTTCCCCGTTTAGTTCGTCGCGCCGACCCCATCGCGTTTGGCGCGCGCATTCTCAACGACGATGGTCGGGGACAGGAAAGAAAATCCACTTCTCAGCGTGCGCTTGTACAGCAGATAAGGGAAGTAGCCGTACTGCTGGGCGCTCGGTAACAGCCGCCGCATGTAGTCGTAGTCGAAGAACTGCTTGTGGTCTTCGTTCTGCATCTCTGCCGGGTCTGTTCCAAATAGCCGGAACATTCGAAAGAGCCAAAATGCGCTGTTCGGCGTGGATAGCAGCAGCTTGCCACCCGGCTTCAGGACCCGATTTATTTCGCCGAGGGTAAAAGCCGGGTTCACCACATGCTCGATGACTTCCGTGCACCAGACCAGATCGAACGATTCATCAGGGAACGGGAGTGGGTCGTTGGCATCCACGCGCAGGACAGAGGGGTGCTGCGGTTCGAGGTCGACCGGGACGACCTCATAACCCTTCGCCTTTATCTTTTCGGTCCAGTATTGTTCGCGGCACCCCAAATCCAGCGCCTTTTTTCCGCGGCCGTCCTGCAGTAGTCCTAGGAGAATGAGCTTTCCTTTTGTGGTATGGCGGACCTCGTACTGACCGAAGTCCATCGGTATTTTTTTCAACAGGGCCACCAACTTACGAATCAACATCGACTCCTTTCTCATCAATACGCTGATTTTCGCCAGCCCTCGCTTGCTCGCCTCTCAAGGACAACAGCTTTGATTCCGACAGCCTCGGTCGAGAGCAGTATGTGCGCAACAATCGCCTTCCATGTATCATGATGTGCTTTCGCTTCTCCACCACCGTAGAAAACTCCGCGGTGGTAACATGCCCGGCCGGCGGGCAGAAGCTGCCTGCCAGTATGAAGAATTATTACATGTTTGCCATCGTCGGCGAACCGCTCTCGTGTCGCCAGCGCCTTCTCGCGCCTCGACGGATGGATCGAAACGTGCCGGGCGAGAGTAATCGATGGATGAGCCAAAGCAGACGGGATTTTTCAAGCCAGAGTGATTAGGTGCTGACTGCGCGACACATCATTCGGAATCCGTCACTGGATGCTCAGCGAGAACGCTTGTGATCACCGCACTGCGCTTTCTGATTCTCCTTCCTTCCCTTGGTCCGTTGGTCTACTACTGCCTGGCCCTCTACGCCGGGTTGGATTACTTTCGCCGCCTGCACAAGTTACCTCCGCTGGACCGCTCCTTTGCTCCCCCAGTAAGTATCCTCAAACCGGTGCGCGGTATCGACCACGAAGGCTATGAAAATTTCGCGAGCTTCTGTCGGCTGGATTATACGGATTACGAAATATTGTTCGCCGTTGCGGATGCGGGCGATCCCGTAATCCCCGTGATCGAGAGGCTGCGGAAGAACCATCCAAAACAGGCGATTCGGTTGATTGTCGGCGTGGAGCAACTCGGGATCACGCGCAAGACCAATAGCCTGGTCCGGCTGGCACGAGAAGCGAAGTACGAACTGCTGGTGATCAATGACAGTGACGTACGCGTGGAAGAGGATTATCTGCGCGACGTCGTTGCCCCTTTCGCCGACCCCAAGGTCGGCTGTGTTACCGCGTTCTTCCGCGGCATGACCGAAGGCGGCTTCGCCGCCGATGTCGACGCCGTCGGTGTCCCAACCGATTCTTCCGCCAGCACACTTGTGGCAAAAACCTTTGGAGGTATGGACTTCGCGCTTGGCTGGACCATGGCAACTACGAAAACGCGGCTGGCGGAAATTGGGGGATTCGAATCGCTCGTGAATCATCATTCGGACGATTTCGCGCTGGGGAACGAGATTTTTAAACGCGGTTACCGGATTGAACTAACGCGAAAGCCTGTGTGGATGGTTTTTCCCCGCGAGACGCTGAGTGACTTTCTTCAGCATGAGTTGCGATGGTCGATCCTGCTGAAAAACTTGCGCCCCGCGGGATACGCCGCGATGGCCATGACGTTTGGCTTGCCTTGGGCTGTGATGGTTGCTCTGGTCGTACCTTCAATTTCCATCGTGCTGAGCTATTTTGCAGCCTATTTGGTATTGCGGCTGGCGGTTGCTTGGAGTATCGGCGTTTGGGGTCTGGATGATCCTGTGGTTCGCAGGAGGATCTGGCTGGTTCCCGTTCGCGATGCGCTCAATTTCTGCGTCTACGTAGCGAGTTTTTTTTCGAACACCGTGCGATGGCGCGGAATCCCGTACCACGTGCAGGGCCGCTCCTTTGTCCCGCTGACGGGACTCAAGCAGGTGGATTGACGCGCATATAGGAAAGCCAGGTGGTAAATTTAGAAGGGAGAGAACATCTTGTATGGCTCAGCGGGGTCTGATCTGTTTCCCGCAACCTCCGCTTTTAGTGTTTCTCCGGGTCAACCTCCGTTGCCTTCCCAATCTTGATCGTTGATCCAAACCGCTTGTAATTCTCGTAGCGAACCGTCATTCGAATGTGCACATCATTCGTCTTGAAGTGCAGCACGTCATCGGCTCTGGTGTAAGTCGGAAACCAATAGTGCCCCTCGATATTTTCCCGGAAAGTCTCAAACCTCGGAAAAGCGCTGTCTTCATTCTTCTTCTTGAATCCTTCCGCCCGGCCAAACGTTTTGACGATTTGCAAATCCCTGTCTTCCACCCATACGCGCCCCTGAAAATATCGCTGTCCCTTCTCTATCTTTTTCGGCGACACATCAAAAACATAAGTTCCAATCTCATCGATCTGCTCTCGGCCTACATACTTAACGTCGTATTTGGGCAGCTCCTGCGAGGTAAGCACAAACGGCTGAACGTGCTCGATGTCATCCATGTCTTGCTGCGTCATAATAATCCGTTTAAGGGTTAACTGCGGCGCATAGGTGACATGCTCGATGCGCTTGCCCCCAGGGGTAAAGATAATGTCGCTCTCAAGCCGGAATTCCCCGTCCGGCTGGCCGTCTTCATCCAACTCCTGCATCAAGACCTTTTGTGAATACGTGAAATTGTCTCGTTCTTTCCGGAAATCTTCCTCGCGCTCCGCAAACTTCTGAATGATCTGCTCGACCGGCATTGCCGGCGGCTGGTTCGTGATGTGCGAAGAGACCTCTTGTGGCCCCGCACCTGCACTTTGAGGCATGCTGGCGGAAGCGACCGCGCCGCGCGGCGGTGGTGTGAGGGGACCAGGCTGCTGCGCCGCAAGCGATGCTCCGAACAACGCGCTTGCCACGAGCAGCAGCATCGCGCCCCGGACTTTGCTCTTGGCCTTACTTCCGTACTGGAAACTGACACCCTGCATTTCTTTGCGCTCCTAGTCTCGTCTTGATTGTACCGCCCTGAAGGTTTCGATGCACTGAAAGCGCCGCACGTTTCCCTAACCGTTTCCCTAGCAATGCTCCCCACTGAGAAAGGGACCGCAGCAGAGCGATTCACGTCATTGCATAGGGTCAGAACGCGGGGACGAAGATCAACGGGGCACCCCATTAGGGCTGTGCGCGAAGAGGCCGTTAACGAAGCCCATTTGATAGACGATAAAAAGCCCCAAGGCCAGACTTACCAGCCCCGAGGCCAGTCCCAGGCCACGATGGAGGCGGGCAAAGCGGTTTTCAGAAAACGTAAAGGGCACAGCAATCGCCGCGGTAATCAGCATCATCCCCGCGACGGTGCCAATCCCGAATACCAGGAGATATAAGACCGCCCAGGAGGGAACACGGATGGTCGTGAGCACCAACAAGGCAACGGCCGCCGACCCGGCAAGGCCGTGAACGATGCCCACGGCCAATGGCCGCGCCACTTGATAGAGCCCCAGCCGGCCAAACACGCGATCCATCCAACCCACGGGTGTCGCATCCTCAACATGGCCGTGTTTCTCCGGACTGTGGCCGTGCGGATGACGGTGCACGCCGTCTCCGTGTCCGTGGGGATGCGCATGCTGTCCAGGCTCGACTGGCGTAACCGCCTCCGTAATCCAGTGCATCATCCCGGACAGATTCAGGATTCCCAGAAGAATCAGCATCAGCCCAACCGACAATTCCATCGTGAGTCCGACTCTTGGCGGGATCACCAAACCGAACAAAATGATTGCCGAACCAACGACGAAAATCGTGATCGTGTGGCCTACGCCCCAGAGGACCCCGATCAAAGCCGCATGGCGGATGCTTCTCTGCCGGCTCACAATCGTCGTTACCGCAACAACGTGGTCCGGATCGGTCGCGTGCCGCATCCCGAGAAAAAATCCAAGAGCGATGATGGAAACCAGAGTGATCATTTGTTTTCAGACCGCGGAGTCCCAATGCGTATCTCCTCCGTAGGCCGTGATTCTACACCCGTCGTGCGGTTGGAACCCCGCTGATCTCGCTCCGGGCCTCCTCTGGTGACAAATTCATTGGCTCCGGTGAAGGAGAAGCGTACGATGCGCGAGATTGGGTTGCAACTCGGGAATCCGGTAAAAATTGTCATCGTTCTGGCGATCGCCGCAGGAATTCAGGGCGATTCATAGGGAGAAAAAAGTGTCTCGATTTCTATTGCTAATCCTGTTCATCGGCCTGCTGATGTGTACGCCCGCGCGGGCGCAGTTGGTGGAGGACTACAACCCGCCGAAATCGAACTGTTGCCTGGCTCGCACGGCCAAGATCCTTTCCGATCAAATGCAGGACTGGAACCAGCTTGGCCGGTATCACTCCGCGGATGAAGAGCTGAAGAAGCAGCCCGCCGACCCCAAGCGAGTCGTGTTCTTGGGAGATTCCATCACGGACCTTTGGAAACTAGAGGAGTCATTTCCCGGCAAGCCCTACGTGAACCGCGGAATCGGAGGTCAGACGACCCCACAGATGCTGGTGCGAATGTATGCGGACGTGATCGACCTGAAACCGGCAGCTATCATAATCCTGGCAGGGACGAACGACATTGCACAGAACACGGGTCCGGAAACGGCGACGATGATCGAGGAAAACTTAATGGCAATGACCGAGCTCGCCCAAAAGCACGGCATCAAGGTAATTCTTTGCTCGGTGACGCCCGTCAGCGATTACACGGTGATGCCGCCGGAGTGGGGCAGCCCTCCACCGGCAGCAGGCACCACTCGCCCCAAGCTGATACAGAGCGTCCAGCGTCCACCGGCCCAAATTCTGCAACTGAACGTGTGGATAAAAAGTTACGCAGCCCGCGTCGGAGCTGTTTTCGCGGATTACTTCTCGGCCGTAGTGGATGGCAGCGGCATGTTTAAGGAAGGGCTCTCTCACGACGGTCTCCATCCAAACCCACAGGGGTACGCGCTGATGGCTCCTGTGGCGGAGGCAGCGATTGAGAAGGCCCTGAAGTGAGGCAACCTTCTGTCGGGGCTCCTCTGAAAGGCGGGATTCACGGTTAACCACAACACCCCTTGTTTTTCACGAGTGTTCACTCTACCGGCGGTGCCTTTGTCTTCGTAAGTGTTGATTCTAAATGTGTTACTTGACAAAACAGCCCTCCAAATCTCTTTAAGAGTGTCCTTTCTCAAGCATCGAAGCCCCTGCCGTGGAGGCGCAAAAGAAAAAGCAAAAAAAGGCTTGCATCTGAGTCTGTGTTATAGTTAACTATATCACTAGAGGTCGATCAAAGGTGATCGCCCGCAAGTGAGTACGCGGGGGAAAACCCAGACCGAACGTAAAGAAGCTTCAGGAGAATGAAACATGAAATCCCGTCGTTTTATGCTGTCTGCTGTTCTGATGTCGCTTTCCACCGTGGCTTTCGCGCAGTCCGTCGCGCAGTCGGATGCACAAAAGTCTTTCATCCAACTGAAGACCCTGGCAGGTACCTGGACAGGCCCGGCGAAACTCGACCCCGCGCAGCCAGAGATGGGGGACGGGACGGTCATGCAAATCTCGCTGCGCGTGACTTCCCGGGGAAACGCCCTGGTGCATGAGATGAAGGAAGCGGGAACGCTGGACGACCCGACTCGTTACGACCATCCGCTCACCATGTTGTACCTGGATGGCGATCGCCTGCTCCTGACGCATTATTGTGACGCAGGCAATCGGCCACGCATGGTGGGCAAGGTGTCGCCGGACGGAAAGAGGGTGGAATTCGATTTTCTCGACGTTGCCGGCGGCACGGAGTTCGGACACATGCACCATGCCGTATTCACCGTCATCGACGCCAACCACCACACCGAGGACTGGACTTATATGATGCCAGGGGACAAGCCGGTCCACGCCCACTTCGACCTGAAACGGGCACAGTAACGGATGGCAGTAGGGCGAACTGGAACCCCTGATGGACCGCGAATGGAACGACAGTCAGCCGATCTACCGCCAACTGCGCGACCGTGTCGTCGCCATGATACTCGACGGCGTGCTCAAAGAAGGTGATCCGCTGCCGTCCGTGCGGAATGTCGCGGCAGAATACCGGGTCAATCCGCTCACGGTCCTGAAGGGCTATCAACAGCTAGTCGACGAGGGTCTCGTCGAGACCAAGCGAGGCCTCGGCATGTTCATCAATACGGGCGCCCGCAAACTGCTGCTGCGGGGCGAACGACAGAAGTTTCTTGCCGAAGAATGGCCCAGGGTCTACGCAACCATTCAGAGGCTCGGCCTGACACCGGAAGAGCTAGATGGTGCCGCAAAACGCCGGTCCAGGCCGAAAGTCGACGAGGAGGAGCGCTGAAGCCATGCTATGCATAGAAGCCCACGGCCTTCGCAAGGCCTTTGGCACAACCGTCGCGGTGGACGGGATAAATTTGCGTGTTGAAGAGGGCCGCATCCTCGGACTGATCGGTCCCAACGGCGCAGGCAAGACGACCGCGCTCAATGCGATTCTCGGCCTCACCCCCTATCAGGGAGAGCTGAAGGTGCTCGGACGCGACCCCTGGACCGAGCGCGAGCAGCTCATGCGCGACGTCTGCTTCATTGCCGACATCGCCGTGCTGCCGCGCTGGATGCGGGTTTGGCAGGCTCTCGACTACCTCGCGGGCGTGCATCCGCGATTCGATCGCGCGAAGGCAGAAGGGTTTCTTGCGAAGACCACCATCAAGCGCGCCAGCAAGGTCAGGGAATTGTCGAAGGGCATGGTGGCCCAGCTGCACCTCGCTCTGGTCATGGCCATTGATGCGAGATTGCTGGTGCTGGACGAGCCGACGCTGGGTCTCGACATCCTGTATCGCAAGCAGTTCTACGATTCGCTGCTGAACGACTACTTCGATCGCAGCCGAACTATCGTGGTGACCACGCATCAAGTGGAAGAGGTTCAGGACGTCCTCACGGATCTCATGTTTATCAATCGCGGCCGCATCGTACTCAATTGCAGCATGGAAGAATTCGAGTCGCGCTATCTGGAAGTCATGGTGAATCCCGAGCAGGTCGCCGCAGCACGGGCGCTGAAGCCGATTCACGAGCGCCAAGTGTTCGGGCGCAGCATCCTGCTGTTCGATCGTGTGGACCGCCAGCAACTCGCCGCGCTTGGCGACGTGCGCACACCGAGCATCGCCGACTTGTTTGTTGCCGTGCTAGGCAATCAAAGCGGAACGACCCAAGGAGCGGCTCGATGAATACTTCATCGAACGTCATGCCCGAGTCTCCTCAGAAATCGCAAGTGATCGTGCCCGCGGTCATCCCGGCGACTCGGCGCATGTACTGGTCGGTGCGACGCGAATTGTGGGAGTACCGTTCGATCTATATCGCGCCGCTGGCCGCCGCCGCCGTTTTTCTGCTCGCCTTCTTGACTGGGTTGACGCTCAGCCCGGCGCATCGGCACGAGCCGCTCGACATACCGTACGAATTCGCGGCTGCTCTGATCATGGGGACGGCTTTTATCGTCGGGATTTTCTACTCACTCGACGCGCTGTACGGAGAGCGCCGCGATCGCAGCACCCTGTTCTGGAAGTCGTTGCCGGTTTCCGACCTCACCACTGTGCTCTCGAAGTTCACCATTCCCCTCATCATTCTGCCGCTGCTGAGTTTCGCCATCGCCGTCGTCACGCAGTTCGTTATGTTGCTGTCGAGCAGCGCAGTCCTGCTGGGCAGCGGCCTGAGTGTCGGGATGCTCTGGGCCCGGATGTCGTTCTTCCACATGTCCCTGATGCTCCTCTACCACATTCTGACCGTTCATGGGCTCTGGTACGCGCCCATCTACGGCTGGTTGCTCCTTGTTTCGGCTTGGGCACCACGCGCGCCATTTATATGGGCGTTCTTGCCTCCGTTCGTGATCTGGGGAGTCGAGAAGATTGCGTTCAACACTTCGCATTTCCTCGCCATGTTGCAGTACCGCTTGACCGGACCGCAGCCTTCCAACACGGCGCCGGGTGGCACCCTGATGGACATGCTGTCAGCACTCACTCCGGTGCAATTTTTCAGCACGCCGGGTCTGTGGATCGGCCTGGCGACCGCCGCGATATTCCTCGCCGCAGCCGCCCGGGTGCGCCGCTATCGGGAGCCGATCTGAGTCGCGTGTGATCTTTATTCAACGCTTCGCGTAATGAGAAACGGGTAGGAACACAGCCGAAATGTTTAATTCGATGTTCAGGAGGACGCATGGAACCACTTATTGAAGTTAACTGCTCAGCGATGGAATGTACTTCTCTCTTAAGCAGCGCTCCGATTTGGCAGGACATCCTGGCACAGGCGATGACCGGCGAACTACTCGCCGCCATGAACTACGCTTCCTTATCGGAGATCTGTGACGATCCCGCAGAAGTAGCCGATGCGTTGGAGCATGCGGAAGGGGAGCGTGGGCATGCCGCTGCGTTCGCTGCCGAGGGCCGCAGGATTGGAGTGGAGGTCACCAATAACGTCGACGCGAAACATTGGAAACGGCTCCGCAAAGCATTCCTGCGCTGCATCGCAGAGCGTGACTTTATAGCCTGCCTGATCGTCCAGGAGATCATGCTGGAATCATTCGCGGTCGCAAGCTATTCGCGCGTCGGGAAGGTGGCGCCGGGGAGTCTTGGCAAGACCTTCGCCCGCATTGCGGCAGAGGAAGAAGATCATGTCGATCACGCCATGTCGATTCTCAGGTCGGAACGAGCCTTGGACCCGCAGCGCTTCGACGACAAGGTCTACCGGCTGCATCTGGATGTGATGACCACGCTCGCGCAGATGCTGGCGAAGGAATGCAAGGACGGACATTGCGAAGTATGCCACGCCAGCTGTGTGAAGCCAGCACTGTTCGACGTCAGCTTGTCCGCAGCCGAGCTTCGAGGAGCGTCGCTGCAACAGTATCTGAAGACGCTAGACAAACTGGGGATACCCGGAGAGGTAACACTTGCATGGTTGACTCAGCTGCCGGTGTGACTAGACGAGGGCCGGCTATCGAGGTCGATTTCGCTCTGATCGGGCATCAGGAGAGTTGGAGAGCGGCCGCGGACGTGCTCGCGGTCCTGCGCGGACCGGAGCGCACGCCTCTGCCGGACGGTGAGATCAAGGACATCCTTCCATGGATTCCGCCCAGAGCAGTCTGCCAGGTGGACGTCGGATCGATCATCGGCGCGAAGGCGCACGGTATGTACATCGACTCCTTCATTCCTCCCGACCGTCTGGAAGCCGCCTACGTGCACGAGAACATTGCCCGCGTTCGATCGGCGGCGGCCTGCGCGATCAAGGCAGGAGCGAAGATCGTGAGTCTCGGCGGATTCAGCTCCATTCTGATCGAGGGCAACTTCGATCAGCTTCCGGAAAGACACCATACCGTCTTCACGACAGGCAATACGTTGACAGTTGCTTTCATCGTGCAGGGCATCAAGAAGATGTGCGCGCTAGAGGGTCGGAACCTCCAAAGATCAACGCTGCTCATCGTTGGGGCAACAGGAGATGTTGGTTCCGGCTGCGCTCGTTGTTTGGGGCCTATCGTGAACCGCGTGCTGCTCAGCGCACGCAGCGTGGAGCGACTACGCAGGCTCGCAGCGGGGTTGCAAGCCGAAGGAGTTCAGGTGGAGATCGCGACGGATCTCCAGCGCTTCTCCGCAGAGGCCGACGTCGCGATCTGCGCGGCGAGTCTGGCATCCCCTTCACTTGAGTTGGGCCGGATCGCGCCCCACGCACTTGTTTGCGACGCGGGCTACCCGAAGAACTTGTCTCCAAGGGCGGAGATGCTTGGCGCCAAAGTCTTCTTCGGAGGTCTGGGACAGATCACCGGCGGATTGAGGTTCGCGCCGGATTTTCATGGAATTCTGAATCGGCATCCGTTCCCCGATGTGGTCCATGGATGTTTACTCGAAGGCATGGCTCTTGCTCTGGAGGGCCGGTTCGAACCCTTCTCTCAGGGAAGAGGGTCCATCACTTCGGAGCGGGTCGAGGAGATGGAGGCAATTGCTGCACGGCATGGGATCTATCTCGCACCGCTTTACAACGCCGATGGACCAGTGGAGGACGAACTTCATTTGTCAGACG
>Ga0307478_10002808_pt1 | contig 13409 bp, 11 predicted proteins | sample atmos_gasesECM4C_2_FD_203713 | JGI IMG/M metagenome (GOLD analysis project Ga0307478, IMG submission 203713) | Hardwood forest soil microbial communities from Morgan-Monroe State Forest, Indiana, United States - atmos_gasesECM4C_05 | ecosystem: Environmental > Terrestrial > Soil > Temperate...
GCCCATCTCTCGCCTCTCACGCCCATCGACGACCTCCGCGCCACTGCTGCCTACCGCCTGGATGCCGCGGAAACATTGGTCAAGCGCGCGCTCGAAGCCTGCGCCAGGAAGGTTTTGTGAACACGCCGGCCGCAAACACACTGCAAATTTCGCTCAACGACAAGATCGTCGCCGTTTCTTCCGATCCCCGTTCACGGCTCTCGAATGTCCTGCGCGAGGAATTTCATCTCACCGGAACGAAGGTCGGTTGCGATGCCGGTGATTGTGGTGCCTGCACCGTCCTCGTCAATGGCAATGCGGTCTGCTCGTGTCTGACCGCGGTCGGCCAATTGCCCGGCGCGGAAGTCGTCACGATCGAGGGCTTGCGGGAATCTTCTCCTACTTTTCATCGTTTGCAAAAATCCTTCCTCGAGCATGGCGCGGCGCAATGCGGTATCTGCACGCCCGGGATGCTGGTTTCCGCTGTGGCCCTGCTCGAGCAGAACCAGGCGCCCTCGGAGTCAGAAGTAATGGATGCGCTCGGCGGCGTCCTTTGCCGCTGCACCGGCTATCGAAAGATCATCAGCGCTGTGCTCGAGGCGAATCGTGCTCCTAAGCAACCCGGGGCTATTACAAACGATTACGGCCGGATCGGACAGCGAGTCGTGCGCCTCGACGGCCGGCGCAAAGTCCTCGGACAAGACATCTACGGCGCGGACGAGTGGCCAGAGGAATCACTCCTTTTGCGCGTGGTTCGGTGCCCCCACAACCGGGCCGCATTTTCCTTTGGCGATCTTACGCAATTCGCAAAAAATCATCCCGGAATCCACGCGGTATTCACTGCGAAAGATGTTCCCGGTAAAAATTGCTTCGGCGTGCATTCAGACTTTGCAGATCAGCCTGTCTTTGCCGACGCGGAAGCGCGTTTTCGAGGAGAAGCGGTCGCGGCAGTCGGTGGCGATTCCGCGACAATGGCTACCTTCGACCTCGCGGATTTCCCTGTCACGTGGAAGGAACTTCCGGCGCTGGCAAGCCCCGCGGAAGCCCAGGCTCCCGGTACCGACGCAATCCACAAGAGCCGTCCCGGCAACATTCTGGTTCGCGGAAGCGTCGTGCATGGCGACGTGGAGAGCGCCTTCGAACGCGCCGATGTTGTGGTCGAAGGCGAATTTGAAACCGGCTTCATCGAGCACGCCTATATCGAACCGGAGGCCGGCTTCGCGCGGCGCGTTGGCGATCGCATCGAAGTGCAATCCTGCACCCAGTCGCCTTATATGACCCGCAAGGATATTGCTTCGATTCTCGGAATTGCTGAAGACGCGGTGCGCATTCTACCGACGGCTGTCGGCGGCGGCTTCGGCTCAAAACTCGATCTTTCGGTTCAGCCATTTCTCGCCATTGCCGCGTGGCATCTGCAAAAACCCGTGAGAATGGTCTATTCGCGGACAGAGTCTGTTCGCGCCACCACCAAACGCCATCCGTCGAAAATTCGTTGCCGCGCCGGTGCCACTGCCGAGGGCAGGTTGATCGCCATGGATCTGGAAGGCGAGTTCAATACAGGTGCCTATGCCTCCTGGGGACCAACCGTTGCGGCGCGTGTGCCCATTCACGGTTCCGGGCCCTACAAAGTACCGCACTACCGTGCGCTCACGCGTGCCGTCCACACAAACCTGGTTCCTGCGGGCGCCTTTCGCGGTTTTGGCGTGCCGCAAGGCACAATCGCTCAGGAACAGCTATACGATGAACTCGCGGAAAAGCTCGGCATGGACAAGCTTGAGTTTCGCATTCTCAACGCGCTCGAGGACGACAGCCCCACCGTCACTGGCCAAGTCCTCGGCGCGGGTGTCGGCATCCGCGCATGCCTCGAGACGTTGCGCCCGCGCTGGAAATGCGCCCGCGAAGAAGCGGCTCGCTTCAACGCCAAAGACGGCGCGTCTCTCCGCCGCGGCGTGGGGATCGCGGGCATGTGGTACGGTTGCGGCAATACCTCGCTGGCCAATCCATCCACGATGCGTGTTGGATTGCAACCGAACGGGCACATCGCCATCCACATGGGGGCCGTCGACATTGGTCAAGGTTCCGCCACAGTCGTAACGCAGATTTGTGCGGAAGCCCTCGGCGTGCCTCTTGATAAGTTCGATCTTCTTCCCGCAGACACGGATATGACCCCCGACTGCGGCAAGACTTCCGCGTCGCGCCAAACCTTTGTGAGCGGAAACGCCGCCCTGCTGGCGGGCAAGCAGTTGCGAACTGCGATTCTGCAATTGAGCAATGCCTCAGAGCGGGCTTCGATTCGCCTGCAGGATTGCGCCCTGCTGATTGAAGACGGCGAACTCCGCAAGAGACTAGACCTAAGTAAACTTCCGCTCGATGACCGTGGCTACGTCCTGAGCACCGAAGCTACTTTCGATCCGCCTACGAAGCCCTTGGACAAAAACGGCCAGGGCGTTCCTTACGCCGTTTACGGTTTTGGCGCGCATCTCGCCGAAGTGGAAATCGATCTCGCACTCGGCACCGTGAAAGTCCTGAAGCTGACCGCCGCCCACGACGTCGGCCGCGCCGTCAATCCCACGCTCATCGAAGGCCAAATCGAAGGTGGCGCCGCGCAGGGCCTGGGCATGGCGCTCATGGAAGAATTCATTCCCGGCAAGGGCGAAAACCTGCACGATTACCTGATTCCCACGATTGGGGATGTGCCGCCGGTCGAATCCATTCTCATCGAGGATCCTTCGCCAGTCGGCCCCTTTGGAGCTAAAGGCATCGGGGAACAGGCGTTGATTCCTACGGCCCCGGCGATCCTGAATGCGATTTGCGATGCTGTCGGCGTGCGCATCCGAAAACTGCCGGCGACGCCGGACAAAGTGCGTGCGGCAATCCTCGCGAAGCCGAACGGAGAATCAAATGTCTGAAGGGATGCCCGCTGACACGATCCGTTGCGACGCTTGCCCCGTGCTCTGCTACATCAAGCGCGGGCAGACCGGTGCGTGCGACCGCTACGCGAATCACGACGGCCAACTCATCCGCGTCGATCCCCACGTGCTGCTGGACCGCGCCAAATCGCAAGGCACGCCGCTCGTCCCCTTCCTCGAGCGCGAGGGCGAATGGGATGGGAAACTGATGAAGAGCAAGGAAACGTTCCTCACGGCCATCGGGGCCGGTACGACTTACCCTGACTACAAGCCTGCGCCGTTTATCGTTTCTTCCGAAGTCGAAGGCGTTGATCTCGTCACCGTCGTAACAGAAGGCATCTTCAGCTACTGCGGTGTAAAATTGAAAATTGATACCGACCGGCACCTCGGCCCGGAACGAAGTTTCGTTCGCGCACAGGGAGAAACTGTCGGTCACGTCACCACCGCCGAATACGGCTCGCAAATGCTTTCCGTCGGCGGCGTTCGCCATTTGACCGGTGGCACCAAGAGCGAGGGGCGGGTCACCTGCGAAACTCTTCTCGATTTGTGCAACGGAAAGGAAGTTGAACTCTCCATCGACGAAGGTGCTTCCTTGCGCGTCGCCGCAGGCCAGCCGCCTATCGTCAATGGCCAGCGTGAAGAACGCATGCGTGTTGGTTGCGGTTCGGCCACCATCGGCATGTTTGCGAAGCAGTGGTTCGGCAAGGTGGACGATGTCGTGGTCGTGGACGATCACATCACCGGCGTGCTCTCCGAGCATCAGGCCGGAAAAATGCTAGGCGTCCGCGAAACCGGCGTTTTCATCAAGGGACGCCGTTCGACTCCCGGCCGCTATTTTCAGGTCGCCAATCCCGGCACCGGCTGGGGCGGCACCGACATTTCCGATCCGCTCGCCATCCTGGGCCCTTTCAAGCCGAAATTTGCCTGGCCCGGGCTTCGCCTTCTGATGGTCAGCACGACCGGCGAACAATTCGCCTACTATGAGTTGGACGAAGATTTGCGACCCATCGAACGAGACTTGCCGGAGGAGTTGAAAGAGTCGGTCGCGCGCATCCGCGAAAACTGCGAGCCTGCTCTCACCACGGTGCTCTTCATGGCTGGCGCGGGAGGCTCTTTACGCGCCGGTGTAACGGAAAACCCCGTGAAGCTCACCGACTCCGTGAAGCGCAGCCTCACGCGGGTCACTTGTGGCGGGGCGCCCGCTTACATCTGGCCAGGTGGAGGAATTACGTTCATGGTCGACGTCACAAGCATGCCGGAAAACGCCTTTGGTTATGTGCCGACGCCCGCCCTGGTTGCGCCCATCGAATTCACGCTGAGCAAAAAAGATTACGCTTCGCTTGGTGGCCACATGGATTACATCCGCCCGCTCGAAGAAGTGCTGCGAGAAAAAGAGCGGCAGCGCGAGGTGTCTTATCCTTCGGAAAATCCGTGGCCGCTCAGACCTCCGGTACCGGGAGGCACGCGCGAATGAGAGATCCTGTCATCATCGGCCTGCTGCCGGATCAGCGGCGGCTCCATCTTAATGATGGGCCAATCGATCTGATCCTCGAAGCTACCGGCACGCGTGGCGCAGTTCACTGTGCCTACGAAGCAGCCGCTCGGCGTTTTGTCACCATTCTCGATGAACTCTGCGCTGAATTGCCGTTGCTGCGCACGCGCGCCAGCGCAACTACGCCGCAGCCTGGCGGTTCAATTGCCCGCGCCATGGCCGCTGCGGTTGCTCCTTTTTGCGAAAGCTGTTTCATCACGCCGATGGCCGCCGTCGCGGGCGCTGTGGCCGAAGCTGTACTCACTACCATGACTAGCGCCGCGGAACCTGATCGCGCCTACGTGAACAACGGTGGCGATATCGCGCTGTTCCTGGCAAAAGGCCAGCGTTACACCATCGGCATGGTCGAGCGCCCTGACCGGCCGTCGCTTTTCGGTTCGTTCGAACTTTCCGCAGCAATGCCTGTTCGAGGCGTCGCGACCAGCGGCTGGCGCGGTCGCAGCTTTTCTCTCGGCATCGCCGACGCCGTCACGGTCCTGGCTGAGACCGCATCGAAAGCTGATGCCGCCGCGACCATCCTTGCCAACGCTGTGGATTTGCCCGACCACCCCGCCATCACGCGTGTGCCTGCCTGCGAAATCGCGCCCGATTCAGATTTGAAGGAGCTCCTCGTAACTCGGAGCGTCGGGTCACTGTCTCGCCGCGAAATCGCGCAAGCCCTCGCAGTGGGAGAAGCCCTGGGACGCCAACTGCAACGAGAAGGGCTGATTTACGCAGCAGCCTTGTCACTTCAGGGTAGCGTGCGCGTGATTTCTCCGCCCGGCCCCTGCTTCGCGCTCCACGATACGTCAAGGAGCCTGATTCATGCCTGAAGTGGAACTGCGAAAACGCATCATCGTGGTAGAAGAGATTTTCCATGAAGGTGGTCCCGCTGCCAGGAAGCCGCTGCGGAGGGCTGCGGCACTCGCTGTGATTCGCAATCCCTTCGCCGGTCGATATGTCGAGCAAATCGCGGGCTTCATGGAAGATCTGAACCCGCTCGGGCTCGACATGGCGAAAGCGCTCGTTGCGGCGCTCGGCGGCGACCCCAAGGCCGTTGAAGGCTACGGCAAGGGCGCCATCGTTGGCCAAGCCGGCGAACTGGAGCATGGCGCGCTGTGGCACGTTCCCGGGGGCTACGCTATGCGTGAAGTCCTGGGCGGCGCAAAAGCAATCGTCGCGTCCACCAAGAAAGTAGGTGGACCTGGAACGCGCCTCGACGTTCCCGTCACGCATGTCAACGCCTCGTACGTGCGCAGCCACTTCGACGCGATGGAGGTTGGCATTGCCGATGCTCCACGCGCCGACGAAATTCTGTTGGCACTCGTCATGACCACAGGCCCGCGCGTGCATGCACGTGTGGGCGGACTAAAGGCTTCGGAAATCAAAGGCGAGGATGGTTTGCGATGAAATCCAGAATCCGCAAGATCGTGACCTTCTTCGAAGAAACCCGCAGCGAAATGGGCAAGCCCGTGAATCCGCCGACGCGCCGAGCTGCCGCGGCCGCTGTCATCGAAAACCCCTGTGCCGGAAAATACGTCGAAGATCTCAGCGAATTAATGGAAATGGGCGAAGAACTCGGTTCGCTTCTCACGGAGCGGGCCGTCGCTGCCCTCGGCATACCTGGCCCTTCCGCCGAAAGCTATGGAAAAGCTGCGGCCGTGGGTGAAAACGGCGAACTGGAGCACGCCGCGGCCATCCTGCATCCGAAATTGGGCACGCCCGTGCGAAAAGTGCTCGGCAAAGGCGCTGCGCTGATTCCCTCTTCGAAGAAGCGCGGCGGTCCCGGCGTGTCTTTGGACATTCCCCTGGGACACAAGGACGCTGCCTTCGTGCGCAGCCATTTCGACGGCATGGAAATTCGCGTGAACGATGCGCCGCGTGCCAATGAAATCCTCGTCGCCATCGCCGTCACCGATAGCGGCCGGCCATTACCCCGCGTTGGCGGCCTCACCAAAGACCAAATCAAGGGCGAAGACGGCCTCCGCTAGCTTTGGAGTGCGGCGGCTTGCCGTCGCTTTTATTGCCGTAGCGATTTCGGCCAAGCCAACCGCCAGCCCCAATCCCAGAAATGGGCGCTCCTTGCCGCGCTCCTTGGCTCTTCTTCTCTTTATCCTCTGTGGCCTCTTTCTTGTTTCTTCCCACTTCACTTCACAACTCTCGGCACGCGCGTCGCAGGAGGTGTGTTCCGGCTGCGCTCGCTTCGCACGACGCCATCGATCACGGTCATTCCGATTCCCGGCAGGTCGCCGAGCCGCACACTCTCGAGCAACGTTTTCCCCGCCGAATGCTGCGCGGCATCCATGAAAACAAAATCCGCCGGGCGCCCGGTCTCGATCAAACCACCGTCCAGCTTGCGCATCTTCGCGGTATTGCCCGTCGCAAAGCAGAACACAATTTCCGCTGGCAATTCGCCGAGCGAAGACAATGCCGCAATTACGCGGATAATCCCGAGCGGTTGCACCCCCGAACCTGCGGGCGCATCCGTGCCCAGAATCACGCGGTGCAATTGCTTCAGCTCTTTCGCTGTGCGCAGCGTAAAAAGCGCCGCCCGCTCATTCCCGTTGTGCACAATCTCCAACGCCCGCTGCGACTGCTCGCAAAGCGCGCGGATCTGCACGTCCGGGAGCGCCGTATGCCCGCCATTGATGTGCCCGATCACATCCGCGTCCGCGGCGAGCACCACGTCCTTGTCAATCAAGCTGGACCCGGGAATCGACGGCCCGCCGGTGTGAATCGTGCTTTGAATGCCGTGCTTTCGCGCCCATCCCACCATCTGACGCGCCGTCAGCCCGTCCTTTACGCTGCCCAGTCCCACTTCGCCAAGCAGTTTCACTCCCGCTTCGGCCAGCGACTTGAAATCCTCCTCGACCATGCCGTGCTCAATCACCGGCGCGCCCGCCAGGACTTTCACTCCGCTCGGCCGCAGCGCCGCAAATGATCGCTGCGCGGTAATCGCCAGCGCTTTTACGCCGACCACATCTTTCGGCCGGCCCGGCAAGTGCACCTCGCCAGCCGAAATCATCGTCGTGACACCGCCGTGAAGGCAGCTGTCAATCCAGCCCATCTGGTTCTGCCGTGGCGTCCAGTCGCCGGCGACGGGATGCACATGGCTATCAATCAGCCCCGGCACCAGCGCGGTGCCGTTCGCATCAATCACGCTCGTAGCGCCCTCAGTATCCATTTCCTTCTCTTTTCCAATTGCCTGAATGACGCCATCGTTCACAACAACGGTATCCGCATCCAAGATCGGCTTCTGCAAATCCCCGCTCAGTAGCAATCCAATATTGCGAATAACCAGCTTCTTGCCGCTATTCGGTTTAGCTGTTTCTTCGACTACCATCTCTCGTCCCCACCTCCGAACACGTCAGGCAAACGACGGCGGGCGGTCTGTCGCGGCCGCGCCGAACTTCTCATTCGGCTGTGCGCCCATTTCGAAGACAATCGTTCCACCCTTCGCAATCTGTGCATGGCTGAACCAGCTCCTCGTATACGGCTTCCCATCCCAGGTCACCGACCGCACGTAGGGTCTCGTCGGCGCATTCCCCTTGGCCTGAATCACCAGTGTCTTCCCATTCCCAAGCGCAATCGTCGCTTGATCAAACAAGGGACTGCCAAACACGTAATTGCCGCTGACCGGATCCACCGCGTAGAAGCCGAGCGCGCTCATGATGTACCACGCCGACATTTGCCCGCAGTCTTCGTTCCCGGCGAGTCCATCGGGGTCGTTCCGGTACATCGTCTCCAGCAACATTCGAACGCGAGCTTGCGTTTTATATGGCGCGCCCGCGTAGGCATACAGATAAGCAATGTGGTGGCTCGGCTCATTCCCATGAGCATACTGGCCAACCATTCCCGCAATGTCCGGCGGCGCATCCGGCGGCAGCTCAGAACTCTGGTTGAACAAAGCGTCGAGCTTTTCGACGAATCCCTTTTCACCGCCGAACAGTTTCATGTATTGGTAAAGGTCATGCTGGTTCAGGAAGGTGGCCTGCCAGGAATTGCTCTCTGTGAAATCGCGCCATTTCTTCGAGTGGCCCATGCCTCTCGGATCGAACGGGCTGGCCCAACTGCGATCCGCGAACCGCCCACGCATAAACGCAATTGAAGGATCAAATACGTTTTTGTAATTGCGTGAGCGCTCCAGCAATTGGCGGTATTCTTCCTCGGAGCCGGCCGCCCGAGCCAAATGGGCCACAGCCCAATCGTCGTAGGCGTACTCCAAAGTCTTGCTGACCGCTTCATCTTCCAGATCGCATGGAATGAACCCGAGCTTGCGGTAATACCCGAGGCCGCGGTAGTCATCGACCATCGCCCGCTTGCGCCACAGAGGATAGGCTTTCGCGTAGTCAACGCCCGCGATTCCCTTCACATACGCCTCGGCCAGCACCGGCGCGGAGTGGTAGCCGATCATGCAGCCGGTTTCTACCGCCTGTAGTGGCCACACCGGCACTCCCGCAGGGCTTTGCTCCGCCATCAAAATCATGGCATTCAGCATGTCGGGCAGCCGCTCGGTCTGCACCAGCGTGTACATCGGGTGCAGCGCGCGATAGGTGTCCCACAGCGAGTAGGTCGTGTAGTTTCTGGCCCCGGAGGGAAGGCGGTGAATTTCCAGATCCATTCCGCGGTACTGTCCGTCCATGTCGCTGAAAAGCGTCGGGGCAACGAGAGCATGGTAAAACGCCGAGTAGAAAATCTTTTTGTGATCTGCGCGCGAAGTCTCAATCGTGATCTTCCCGAGTTCGCGCTCCCAAGCCTCGTGGGCTGCCCGCCGCACGGCTTCGAAATCCCAGCCGGACATTTCGGCCTCGAGATTTTTCAGCGCCCCCTCAACGCTGACGGCGGAAATCCCCACCTTAACTTGAATCACTTCGTCTTTCGCTGTCGGACAATTTACAACGCATTTCAGCGAAGTGCCTTGCGCCTGCCGAACCGAAGGTCCCAGCCCTTTGGATTCGGCAAAAATTTCTGCGGCAGTAAACGGCTTCGAAAACCGCATCGCAAAAAAGATGTATCGTCCCGGCGCCCACTCCTTCACGCGGCGCCCGCCGGTCACGGTATCGTTTCCCACCACGCGAATCTCGGAAGAAATGACATTGGTATGCATCCGCTGCGGCGGATCGATGATGCCGTGCGCCAGATCGATCACAAAGTGGCTGGTCGGGTCCGCCGGGAACGTGTAGCGGTGCATGCCCACACGGGCCGTGGCAGTCAGCTCCGCCTGAATTCCGCAGTCTTTCAGGAAGACCGCGTAGTAGCCAGGCTCTCCCCGCTCTTGCGCGTGAGAGAAACTCGACCGGTAACTTCCGGCTGGATTTTCAGGGCTGCCAGGCTCCGTATGTACCGGCCCGGTTCCCGGCATCAGCAAAACATCCAGCAAATCCGCGGCGCCTGTACCGCTTAAGTGCGTGTGACTGAACCCCATGAGCGACGTGTCGTCGTGGTGATAACCGGAACAGTGGTCCCAGCCGCCCGTCGACGTGTCAGGGCTGAGTTGCACCATCCCGAAAGGCACCGTAGCGCCTGGATATGTGTGTCCGTGGCCACCTGTCCCAATAAACACATCGACAAATTGCGTCAGGCCTTGGCCTCGAGCAGTTTTTTCGTCCACACCCGCCACATCGCGCGGACTCCAACCGGGCTTCGCCGCCACCGCCAGACTCGACAGCGCTGCCGTTTGCACGAACGACCTTCTTGTCACCTTTTTCGACATTCTCGCTGGCTCCTAAGAACCTCACGCGTTCTTCAGCAGGGCTGGGCGCTCCTGGCTCAGCTTGACAATTAATTCGCCGAACAGAGAATTCGCCCACGCAAACCACGCGCGTGTGAATTTTGTGGGGTTGTCCTTATCGAACGACTCATGCATGAAGCCTGTTCCTGCGTGCGTCGCTTTGAGCCACCGAAGGCACTGCCGTATCTCCCGATCATCCGTGCTCGTCAATGCCTGCGTGATGATCGACATAGGCCAGATCATGTTCAGCCCTTCGTGTGGGCCCCCAATGCCCTCCGCCGCTTTCCCTTTGAAGAAATATGGATTGCTCTCGCTTAGGGCTCGCCGCCGTGTTCTCCGGTAAACCGCGTCGTCCGGCGTACAGCAGGCAAGATACGGCAGACCGAGCAATCCCGGAATGTTGGCGTCGTCCATGAAAAGCTGGTTGCCGTACCCATCCACTTCGAACGCCCAGAATTCTTCTCCTTCTCGCTCGCGAACTTTTCCGTATTTCGTAAGCGCCGATTCAACTTCGTTCGCTAGCGTCCGGCATGGCGCGTCAAAATCCGCATCCTGAATCACCTCGGCCGCCATCTCTCCGAGCTGCCGCAAGGAAGCCACCGCAAACAGGTTCGCCGGAACGTACAGCGAATACGTGCAAGCATCATCCGACGGGCGGAACATTGAAAAGATCATGCCGACCGATCGCGCCGGATTGCCGTAACCGCCCAGCGCCTGTGTGTCCGTTGGAACTTCGGTGCGCCGCTGAAAATGGTACGGCCCATGTCCGTTCTTTCTCTGCTGTTCTTTGAGTGTCGCCACAACCAGCCGCATCGCACGGGCCCATTCGCCGTCGAACGGAGCGACATCCCCGGTGGCTTTCCAGTATCCATGCGCCAGCCGGATACAGTAGCAGAGCGAGTCCACTTCCCATTTTCGCTCGGCAACTCCTGGCCTCATCTCTGTCAAATCATTTACTGCCCAGGACAACGCTTTCGTACTCTTCGGATCCGGCAGAAACGCATTCGCGTACGGGTCGATCAGGATCGAACGCGCCTGCCTGCCAATCAAACCGCGAAACATTCTACGCAAATCGTCGTCGTCCTTGGCCAGTGGAAGATACGGCCACACCTGGCAAGCCGAATCGCGCAGCCACATCGCGTCGATGTCTCCGGTGATGATGAATGTGTCCGCCCGGCCGGCGGTCTCGCTGGTCTCGACAGTTGTGTCCAGCGTGTTCGGATAGCAGTTCTCAAACATCCAGGCCAACTCGGGATCTCTAATGCCGGCCTTCACTTGCGAAATCGTCGCTTCTACCGCGCGCGAGGTGAACTTGCGCTGCCCTACCGGTGGCCGCCTGGATACAAGGGTTTCCGCCGCAGTTCGGGTTCGCGGTCGGGTCATCGCCAGCGTCATCGCGCTGAGCGTCGCGCTCTTCAGAAGTTCCCGCCTCGTATAAATACGCAGCTCCCTACGCGCCAAATTTGTGCGGAAGCTTCCGCTGTGCGCTGTCCCCGGTTCGGGTGTGCCTATTGGTTGGCCCCCTGCAACACGCGTGCAAACACACCGTGATCCACATTCGCTCCGCTCGCGATCAGCGCCACGCGCTTTCCGCGAAGTTGGGCCGCTTCCTTCAAAGCGGCGGCCAAAGGCGCCGCGCCTGCTCCTTCGGTCACGTTGTGCGTGTCCGTGAACATAAGTCGCATCGCCTCTGCGATCTCCGCCTCCGAAACTTGCACGATGTGATGGACATTTTCAAGCATGAACCCCAACGCCTCTTCGTCCGGGCGTCGGCAAGCCATGCCGTCCGCCAATTTCGTCGAAGCGGCGGCGTCGACGCACTTCCTCTGCTCAAACGAGAGTGCGTAGCACGGCGCAAGTTCAGACACGACGCCCACAATTTTTGTTCTCAGATCCAGGCCATTGCGTACCGCCGCGCCTGAACATATCCCGGACCCCATCCCGATCGGCACGTACGCCACGTCGATATCCGCCAATTCCGTCAGCAGCTCCAGCCAGTAGGTCGCCACTCCCTTCGCAATATCGCGGTGATACGGCGGCACGAAGTGATAGCCGAGTTCCGCCTCGCGTCCCGCCGCATGTTCCCGCGCAGCCTGAAAGTCGTCACCAAACTCGATCAGTTCTGCGCCCTGCGCCCGCATCGCGGCGTTCTTTTCCACGCTATTGCCGTGCGGCACGACGATGATCGCCGGCAGCCCAAACCGTTTCGCCGCCAGCGCCACCGATTGCCCGTGATTCCCTCGGGTCGCCGCAATCAATCCTCGCGTCTGCGGAGCCCGCTTCATGAGTTCTTCCACATACACGACGGCCGTGCGCGCCTTGAACGAACCCGTCGGCGTCTGGTTTTCATGCTTCACCCAAACCTCGGCGCCCAGGCGTTGGCACAGAAGCGGCCAGCAGTACTGTGGCGTGGGCCGCATCACGCGATACACCGAATCCGCAGCCGTCTTCACTTCGTCAATCGTCGGCAGTGTTGGTGCCATTTTGTCTCTCATCGCTGCCCCGCGTCGCAATCGATGCTGCGATTCTCTCACACCCGACCCCGAACGTAATCTGGCGCGGGCCAATCGGTAAAATTTGACCTTGTCGCTCTTCGGCCGGCGCTGCCACTCTCGGCAGGATGGCTGAAGAACGGCCGCTAAATCGGTCACTCAACCTGTCGATTCCGCCAAATCTCGTTCGACTAATAGGCAGAGACAAAGAAGTCAGTCTCGGAGGCGGACATGGCAAGCCAGCTCACATATTTACAACACCTTATTTCCATCGGAGAAATCACCCTTGCCGGGCTAGGCACGGCCGCCAGCCAGGTGAGCCATCTTGGCTGCCTTGTCGCAAGGGCGGCCCTTAAGATGCTGCCCTCGCTCGTTCTTGCAGCCTGGCAGACATCAGAGACCTTTGCCTTCGATCACCCCCGGCTGCTCGAGTACCTTAGCCAGTTGCTATCGCTCTGGCCGATCGTCGTTTCGCTAGCCAAGGCGCTCTAATGGCATTGTCTGCGGGAGCGACCAAAGCTAGCCCTACCCTCGCGAAGAGTCTGTGGCTCGCGGTTGTTCTTGTTTCGTGCCGGTGACATAATCCATGCTTCAGAAGAGCAGTGACCGGGGCCGACTGTGCTGTGGTGTTCCACCAAGTAATCGTCAGCGGCCACCAGTTGCTGTCTCGAGGGGGTTCCATGGCATTGCGTGATAGCTGGATCGAGAAGCGCGAAGCGGCGCAGGCCCGGTCGAACGGCAGCCGCAACATGTCGCAGATGCATCTG
>Ga0307478_10002809_pt1 | contig 13406 bp, 9 predicted proteins | sample atmos_gasesECM4C_2_FD_203713 | JGI IMG/M metagenome (GOLD analysis project Ga0307478, IMG submission 203713) | Hardwood forest soil microbial communities from Morgan-Monroe State Forest, Indiana, United States - atmos_gasesECM4C_05 | ecosystem: Environmental > Terrestrial > Soil > Temperate...
GGATCCCGGGTGCTGCGCCGTCCCGGCACCGAACCCCGCCAGATCATCCGGGCCTGGGCACAGCGGCTGGGTTCGCTCCAGCTCCCCCGGTCCGGCTGGGCGATCGTGACCGGCCTGGCCGTGGCCAACTGGCTCGCCGACGCGGCTGTCCTCGCCGTCAGTATCCGCGCCACCGGCGCCGCGGTGCCCTGGCATGACCTCCTGCTGGTCTACGGCTCAGGCATCGTGGCGCAGAGCCTCAACATCACGCCCGGCGGCCTCGGAGTCACCGAGGGAACGCTCAGCCTGGCCCTGGTCGCCACCGGGCTGGGTACCAGCCAGGCCCTGGCGGCGGTGCTGCTCTACCGCCTGGCCAGTTTCTGGCTAGTCGCACTGGCCGGATGGCTTGTGCTGCTGTGGCTACGGCGTCCCTGTGCCCGGCCATGCAGCCTGGCCGATCCAGCGGGCCGCCGGCAGCAAGACACGCCTCTCCCAGAGACAAACCTGCCCAGCGCACCGCCTAGGAACAGGACACCCGCCATGACCGCTGACACGAGAACCACGTACAGGCCAGCCAGGCTGGCCGCTCACGAACTTGTCCTGCTGCACGGGCAGCCCGGCTCGCCAGCCGACTGGCAGCCGGTCACCGCACGGCTGCCGGCCCAGCTCCACGCCATCGCGGCCGACCGGCCGGGCTACGGCTCCAGCCGGCTCCCGGCCGGCGGGTTCGCCGCGAACGCGCGCGCCGTGCTCGACGACCTAGACGCGCGCGGCATCACCCGCGCGGTCCTGGTGGGCCACTCCTACGGCGGCGGGGTGGCACTGGCCGCGGCGGCCCTGGCGCCCCGCCGGGTCGAGGCGGTGATCCTGCTCGCCAGCGTCGGCCCAGGGTGCGTGAATGGCTGGGACAAGCTGCTCGCCGCACCCGGCACCGGGCAGTTGTGCGCGCTGGTGGCATGGCGGCTGACGCCATGGATCGCCCGGGCCCGGCTCGCCAGGACCGCCCGGCGGCGCGGCCGCCCGCTACGCCCGGACGAGCACGCCAACTGGCAAGTCTGGGGCCACCCGGGCCGCGGACACCGCCCGCTGTGGCGCACCTTCCTGACCGAGCAGCGCGCCCTGCTCCGCGAGCTCGGCGAGCTCGAGCACGCCATCGCGTCGGTCCAGGCGCCGGTCCTGCTGCTCTCCGACCCCAGGGACACCCTGGTACCCCTCGATACCGCCCGCCGGCTCGCCCGTGCCCTACCAGATGCCCGCCTGCAACTCATCGACGGCGCGGGTCATCACCTGCCCAGGCGTGCCCCCGATGCCGTCGCCGACGCGATGGTGGCGTTCCTGGCAGCCGCAGGAGAACGAGCCGCCCGGGATGAGACACCCAGCCTCACCTTCGGAGGACGGGTCGCGTTAAGGCAGCCGTCGTTCTGGGCGATCCGCCGACGCCCGCTGGTACCGCAGACGCGTACCGCGATGGCGGATGACGCATCATCAGCCGCCCCGGCTCCCAGCACGCGACAGCATCCAGGCCGCGCCGGCCGCCTTGGCCGAGTTCACCATCGCCGGGGCATGTAGCAATGTGCCGACCCCGGCACGCCAAGCGCCGCACCGAAGCAAAGCACCGTCGTCCTAACCTGCTAGTCCGCCTCCGTCATCAACTTGGGACGCGGCGTTCCTGCCGGCCGGTGAAAGCACGTGGCCACTTCCGGCAGAACATCCGTGAGGCGGCCTCCGGCTCCAGCGCCGGGAGCGACCGGACGGCGGCGGCTAACGGCCGGCGGTGGTGACCGGTCGGCAAGATACGCGGCGTCGCCGGCGCTGAGTCTGGGCGGCATAAAGCCGACACTCTCGACGCCGATGTCGCCGCCGTGCGGCAGGCCGGATACCACGAGCGTGACCACTGAGCCCTGGCCCGGCTGTCCGCGCCGATCAAGATACTGCCAGGGTGTCCGTTGTTCAGCTGGCGTGGCGGAGTGTGCCGTCGGTTCGCTGGGGCCGGGCCGGGGGGATGCTGCTGCGGAACCCGGGAGAGTAGGCCAGGTGGAACCCCCGGGTGGGAACGGTCGCGCCGAGCTGCGCGAAGAGCCCGGCGGCTGAGAGCGTCGCCCGCCAGACCAGGGCGTACCGCGGCGGCGGCGTCAGGTTGCGCAACGCCAGGGCGAAGCGTGGCTGGGTGAGGTGGGCCATGAGCCCGCGCAGCCACGCGCGCGAGTACGTGAAGCTGGTGTCGGCCCCGGTAGCCGCGAGCGGGTGCAGCAGCTCGATGATCAGCCGCGGATCGACCTCCGCGTCCTGGCCGAGCGCCCCTACCTGCCGGGCCAGCCGGATCGCCGCCGGGCCGTCCCCGGCGAGCACGGCGGCGGCGAGCTGCCCGAACGGCGCCGGGATGCCGCCGGGTATGGCGGCGACCGCGCCGAAGTCCAGCATGCCGAGGCGGCCGCCAGGGAGCAGCAGGAAGTTGCCCGGGTGCAGGTCGGCGTGCATCCAGCCGGTGCACGCCGCGGGCGCGTAGATGGCGTGCCCGAGCAGCCGGGCGGCCTGGTCCGCTGCCTCGCTTGGGCCGAGCTCGCGCCAGCCCTCCGGGAGCAGATCGGTGCGCCCGTCGAGCAGCGCGGACAGGGGCGCCCCGTCCAGCCAGCGGGTGATCAGGACCCGGGGGGTCGCGGCGTAGACGGCCGGAACCGTGATGTTGGTCCGGCCCGGTGGCTCGGGTGCCCCGGCGGCGTGGGCGCCGGCCAGTTCCTTCGGCAGGCGGTCCGCGAACGCGGCCGCCACCTGGGCCTGGACCTGCCCTTCGCGCACGTAATCCAGCTCCTCGGCGAGGCGCCCGGCGAGTTCGTCCGCCAGTCCGGACACGTTGAGCCTGGTCAGGCGGGCCGCCACTCGCGCCAGCAACCGGGCCTGGCGAAGGTCTGAGCGCAGCGCCTGGCCGACCCCCGGATACTGCACCTTCACCGCCACCTGCACGACCTGGCCGCCGTCGATCCGCCATTGTCCCCGGTGCACCTGGCCGATCGAGGCCGCCGCCGCCGGGATGTCGTTGAAGGCCACGAGCCGCTCCTGCCAGCCCGGCCCGTAGGCGGCGGCCAGGTCAGCGGCGACCACCTGGCGGGCGACCTCAGCGGGCATGGCCGGCGCCGCGTCGGTGAGCCGCCGCAGCGCTGACCGGTACGGCGCCGCGACCTCCTCCGGCATCGCCGCCTCGAACACCGACATCGCCTGCCCCAGCTTCGCTGCCCCGCCTTTGAGCTCGCCCAAGGTGGCGAACAGCTGCTCGGCGGTGCGGGCAGCGATCTGGTCACTGGCGGCCTGGGACAGCCAGCTAGCGGCGGCGGCGGTGCGCGCGGCATGCCGCAGCGGCAGCAGTGCCAGCCGGCTGGTGCGCCGCAGCGCACCGGTCGGCAGAACCGGCCGCTCCCGGCTCTCCACTGCTGCTGGCAGTGGCCGCTGCTGAACCTGATGTCCGTCGGTCATCTCCGCGGTCCTCCTTCTGCTGTTGCCTGCTTCCCGGGGTGGCCCGCGGCCCGGCGACGGCGGCCCGGCGCACCGGCGCGCCCGGCGCCGTGACCGCCCCGCCCGGGCGCCGCGCCAGCGCAGGCTGTGGCGGCGCTCCATCAACTACTAACACGCATAGGAGATAAGGGGTGTTCAGAGGTCCCCATCCGGCAGGCAGTCCGGCCGCCGGCCTGGCGCCAGCTCACAGGCCGGCAGTACAGGCGGCTGCGACCGGGCTGCCGGTCTGAGCGCCCATATTCATCCCGAACGGCTGACGTGGCATGTCACACGACTCAGGCCGACAACCGTGCAAGGACAAGTGCGGCGGCTAGCAGTGGCACTGCCCACGACATGGCCCGTAGCGCTTTCTCCAGCGGCACAAGCAGGGTCGTGCGGTCGAGGGTGTGCTTGGTGCCGTCGGAGAGGGTGGCCACACCGGTGAGTTCCCGTGTGCGCCGCCGTATGATTCGCGCAGGTGTGCTCAAGCATCGCTGCGCATAGGAAAGCGCGACCGCAGCGATCGCCGCGGCGGCCAAGGCCGCAACGGCACCACCGGTCAGTGGCGGCGCCTGAGCGACGAAGCCAACGACGACAGGGAAGCCGCCCCACGCGGCGGCGAAGCCGAGGTCGGTGTGCAGCCGCCCACCGAACAGTTCGAGGTTGTAGCCGAACACGAGTCCCACGCCGACGACGATGAACGGAATCAGGGCGGGACCGCGGCGTGCGACACCCACGGCGCCGAGCGTGACCGCCCCCGCTAGCGCGCCGACGGCCACGCCCCACAGCATCCGATCCGCGATTGCGGTGCGCAGCGGTCGGCCATTCAGCTCGTCAAGAGCATGCGCAGCGAGCCCCACCGCGAGGAAGAACGCGAGGGCCGTAGCGGCGAGCACAGTCCAGTCAACATGCGGGGCGAGGCTAGCGCCCAGAACCGCATACGACACGTGCCACAGGGTGTAGGGCGGGTGCAGGAGCGTCCACCAGTCCGCCCACCTGCCACCTCGCCGGCCGTAAAACGCGGCTGCGGGCACTGCGTCATCGCCTGTCTCCGGCGGCGGGTCACGCACCGGCCTTTCGCCCCCACATGACGACTCCGCCGCCCAGGCTCATGGGCCGGACGGTCACGTTCTCGATCCCGGCTGACCGCCAGGCGTTCACCGTCCACCCGAGCGGATATCGCCGGTAATGCGCGCTGATCGAGGGCCCGAGGAACCGGCCGACCGCACCCCATTCCTTTCCGCCGGTCGCGAAGCCCGCAGCCGGCAGCAGCAGACGGGTGTACGCCTTCCAGCTGAGATGCCATATCGGGTTGCCGGGCACCAGGAACTCCAGGCTTGCCACTGCGCCGCCTGGTCGGACGACACGGCTGATTTCGCGCAGTGTTGCGGCCGGATCAGCCACGTAGCGGAGCAGGTAAGTGAAGGTGAGGGCATCGAACGTCTGGTCGCGAAATGGCAATTGCTCTGCCCGGCCCGCAGCCAACCCGATTCGCGATGCTCTGCCACGCTGGGCAACAAGCCCGCGACCACGGCGCAGCATCTGTTCAGTGATGTCTATGCCCGTCACCGTGGCATTGCTGCGGTCGGTGAGCATGAGCGCCACTCCGGCCGTGCCGGTGGCCACATCCAGGATGTGCGCCGGATCGGGGCAGACCGAGAAGAGGCCATCGACCATTGCCCGCCGCCAGCGCTGGTTCTGACCGAACGAGAGCGCCTCGGCCAGTAGGTCGTACCGGGCGGGCAAGCCGTCGAACAGCTCACGGGTGAACGCATTAATCTCATTTGAGGGCGTCTTTTGCATGCCTGGGCTCTCTCAACCCTTGGGGGTGTCACCACCTTATGCGCCGCTTCGATGCCGTTGTAGTCGGTGCTGGGCCCGCCGGTAGCGTCGCCGCCCTGGTTCTGGCTCGCGGCGGTGCCCGCGTCGCGCTGGTCGATCGGCGCGCGTTCCCCAGGGCGAAGGCATGCGGTGACCTCATCGGTCCTCGCGGGGTGCGGCTGCTTGCCGACCTGGGCATTTGCATGCCTGGCGCCGGACGGCTCGGGGACATGGTCGTGATCGGCCCGAGCGGGCGGAAAACTCTGCTGCCCGCTCTGCCCGGCACCAACTACGCCGACCACGCACTCGCCGTGCCGCGCGAGAAATTCGATGCGCTGCTTTTCGAGGCGGCAGTCGCCGCAGGCGCCCATCCGGTGCACGGCCGGGTCAGCGGGCTCCTTCGAGGTCACCAGCACGTCGATGGCGTGCGCCTGGCCGAAGGCACAGATATTCGCGCCGACGTGATAATCGGCGCTGACGGCGCCACAAGCCAAGTAGCCAAGGACGCCGACCTGGTGGATTCCAAGCGGGTGCTGTGGGGCTTCGCGCTGCGCGGCTATGCCGACGCTGCAGTGGACCTGCCCCACATCGTGCTGTGGGAGCCGCACAGGTGGCAGGTCTTCCCCGGTTACGGCTGGATCTTCCCGGTGCCAGGCGGCGGGGCGAACGTCGGGCTGGGGCTCGGCCTGCGCGCTTGCCGCGGCGCGAGCCGCCGCGCCGGTGAGCAGTTCGACGCCTTTCTCGTGCATCTTCGCCGTCAGGGGCTCTTGCCACCCAGCCGGGCTAGTGACCCGCCGATGGCCAGGCTCGGTGGATGGCTCAAGCTGGGCATGGTGGGCACGACGCCAGCCAGGCCGGGCGTGCTGCTCGTGGGCGACGCGGCGGGCCTGGTCAACCCCCTGCAGGGAGAAGGCATCGCGCAGGCCATGGCCAGCGGACATGCCGCAGCGGATGCCGTCCTCGCCCGGGGGCCGGGCTGTGCCGACCACCAGTACCGGCGCTACCTGCACGCCGCCACAAGACACTATCGCGCCAATGCTCCCGTCCACGCCGGCATGATCAGCCATCCGCTGGCGGTATCCGCAGCCGGGAGGATCCTCACAGCACCCTTGATCCGCGGCGCCGTGGCCGGCGCCTGGGGACTGTACTGGAACGACCTAGCCTCCGACGCGCTGCCGGGGCAGCCAAGGCGCCTCGCCAGAGGGTTCGCCCATATCGTCGCCGCCACCGGAAGCCGCACCGACTCCGCACAGTGGTTTGCCCAGACGCTCGGCGGAAGCGAGCACGCGCCTTGATCTGGGACCGCTGGCACGCCGAGATCATCGAATCCCGGTTGTGCTACCCCACCGCCGACCCGCCCTGTCCAGCTCGACGAGGGTGATGCGCGGGCTGCCGTCCGGTTGATGGTCGTCAGCCAGTAGGTGAGAGGGCTGGGTGCTGCGGTCCGGCGGCTACTCTTCACTCATCGTCCGAACGGGCGGTGGCTACTCCCCCGCCCCATAAGACCTCAGAAGATTCGCAGGCCCGTGCCAGCTCGAATAGAACCCGCGTCTTGCCGGATCCGGCCGGGGCGTTGATCACTGAGACGCGCTTGCCATCAGGCAGTGCCGGCAGCCCCGTGCCGGGATCAGTCTGCAGGCATTACCTTCCCAGGCCGGATGATCGCTCACATGTTCTAATAGGACAATGGACGACGGCGACCTTGCGAATGACCTGCCTGACTGGTGGCCTTACCCCGTGCAGTGCGGCCACGGGCATCCCTGGTCGCCCGGCCACGTCATCGTCTCCTACGTGCCGTGCCTATGCCGCGCTGACGAAGGCATTTCCGGGCACACCGTGGTCCGGTGCACGACCGACGGCTGCCGCTCAGCCTGGTACCGCCCGCGACACCACCCGCCCGACGCAAGGCGACCGAGAGCCTACTGAAGCGTTCGACACCTCGGCAGTTACGAGGCATTCAGCTACCGTGGCCGACGCCTGCCGACAGACAGGATCTCGTTCGCATCGAGGTTCAGAACTCTCGTCAGCTCCTCCCCCGCCCGCAAAGCCCCCTTCCACGTGGGCTCGCTGCGGCATCTCACTCACATACCGATGTGAGTGAATCTTAAATGACAACTAATACGCCATCTCCCGTAGGATCGACGTCGCCCACTCCTCGAACTTGGTTGCGGTAACTCCATTATTCCTAAAATTTCTCTAATCCTTACATGCGAGATGGATAATCACCGGGTTGCTGCGGTCGCCGGCGGTGTCGTTTATCCAGAATTGCACATCGCTCGTATCTTCACTACTTGTTCCACATCCGAGATTAAATGGATAGTCGATCCGTCCGGGACCAGGTATGCCATAGGAAGGATCGGCGAAGGAATTATTTTCTTCCGCCCAGCCAGATCCATTGGCACCGACGAACCCGAACCCTTCGGCGTAGTGGCCAGGATCGCTATACTGAACTCGGACATATACAAGTACTCCATTTTGATAGGTCGAGACGTGCGTAATCTGCGGTATCAGGGCTTCAGGAATTTTTACCGCCGGTTTTGCCGAATGGTTGTAAATGAGGATGCCAACGACAGTTGCTGCCACCAGGCCTGCGACAAAGAGCATGATAGAAAGCCCGCGGCGACCGCTGCGGCTGCGTTGTTCACCTAGCTCAGCGAATGCTCGCGCGATACCGACCTCGCGGCACCGCGCGAGCACGGCCTTATGCTTTCGCAGCGCAGCTTCCGCTTCAGATCGCGATCGATCCGGGTAGACCATTGTGACCGTAATCGGGTCCTTGAGCATCATGTCAATCATGCCGGTTCCGACGTTGAGCAGTTCCGGGTGCGCGTTCAACGTTCGTCGTGATTCGCCCCAAGTACGCGCTCTCAGAAAAGTCAGCAGCGTATCGAGGATCTGATCTGGTGATGGCATGACTCTTCCTTGGTCTTAAAGCTAGCGAGGTCTAACCCGTGGCTTCGGAGCTGACGTAGATAGCTGCAGTTGCCCGGATCTTAGGTGCGTTTTGGATCTCCCGAATGGCCGGCGACTTGTGTACTGATTGCTATGTCATGTTCTAACCGCCCTCAACCAGGCTCCGCATGAGGGGCAATATCGCCCGACCGGATACGGACGCCAGTCGTGCACGCTAAGTCTAGTTACATGGCCGCACTTCTCGCAGGTAGCCGTCGTGCTACTACTCTGGGCGTATGTGTGAGCGCAATTACTATTGTCTTCGCCCGCACAGTCAATATTTTGTTTCAATGTCCAGCCCCACTATACGGTTCCTAATTGTTCGGCACTGAGGCGAGCTCTCGGGTCACCGGCAGGAGTTAATTACTGCTAGCTTTCGTATCACTATCATTTACCCCAAACTTGCCGCCTTCGCTTGGTTTTTGTCTTTATGGCGTATGATGTTGTCTTATGGCCCGATGTGGACGTAGGGCGCCCATAGCCATGGCTCGCCTTTGCAGCATTGCCGGGCCTCTAGGACCGCAGCGTCCAGGGCGGCGGCTGTTTTATCGGCCTGTATTCCGGATCTGTCAGGCTGCGTCAGGGCCGCGTAAACGCGCTCAGCAATGTCTGAGGCCAGCTCGTCGGAGATGCTCCAGAGGGTCCCGATGACGTGCCGATATCCGGCGAGGCCGAATGCTGTGGCCAGGGTTATGGCTTCGTCGGCAAGTTCCACGCCGCCGCGGGATGTCTCACAGGCGGAGAGGAATGCCAGCTCGGTTTCCTGGAGGCGCAGGCCGCTGATCTCTCCGATGGCCAGAGCCCCGTCGTAAAGGGCGAGATGCCCGACAGAGGGGTTACTGATGTCTTGAATACCGTGGCAGGCGAAGTGAGCCAACCGAGGGCATCCCTTCAGCGCCTCGGCTACCGCCCCAGCAGTAGCGTCCGGCCCGCGGAGCTGGAGAGCGTTCGTGAACCGTCTAGCGAAGGCATCGGCTTCCCGGGCCGCGGCGGGAAGATCTTGCTGCCCGGGGGTGAGGGGAAGAGCCACCAGGAGCGGCCGTCCGCTATCGGTGCCCCGAGTGGCCGGCTGCCGCGCCTGCTGAATAAGCCGGATGGTCGGAGCGTATGACGAAGTGAACCAGTCGATGAGGGCCTCGCCAGGCCGGTCATGATGGCCGGCGGCGTGTATCGGCAGGAATGTAAGCGGGCCGGTCGGGCACCACCAGATGTGCGGGCGCTGGCTGTTGTCCCCGCTGTAGGCGGCAGCGGCGGCGCGGAGATCCGGCATCACGGGCGAGACGACGCTGTCCCATAGCCAGACCAAGGTCGCGGTGATCGTTTCCTCTTCGGTCCCCGATCTCTCCACTTCCTGCAGGGCGCTGATGAAGTCTGCGGCGTGCCCAACCACATCCGCTCCGCTCAACTCGGAAAGCCTGGTCACCGTTACGCCAGAGGTAGTAACGGTTAGGGCGTCGCATCGGTACCGGCTCACGTTGAGGATGACCAGCGGTCCGCCAGTGGCGGCATTTTGCAGGCTGGCGAACTCTGGCGGCCGGAGGAAGTCCTCCAGCCCAGGCCTTTGCCGGATCTGTCGCAAGAGTGAATCTCGGCGACTGGTGAGCTCTGCTCGCCTGCGGGCCAGTGCTTCAGTGTCGGCACTCAGCGGGTCATCGGCAGCGGGCAGGTGCAGTAGCGCCTGGTCGATACTCGCCAGGCCAGCTGCAAGTTCTGGGACTGCTGCCGCAAGATCGTGATACCGGGCTCGTTCGTCCAGAGACTGGGCCAGTAGCACGCCTCTGCCCTGCTCGAGCAGTTCCACGGCTCGGTGCGGCAGACCGGCCGTGATGGCCCACGCGGCGGCATCGCAGGCGAGCGTGATAAAGCGGCCCAGTTGCCGTTCCTGATCACCCCGGCGAAGGCCACGCCAGGCGACGGTATCCAGGAGATTCACCGCCGCGGCGAACCCTTCCATCGCCTCGTGCGCATTATCTAGTCCGGCGGCCACTTGACCCCAATTGCGCGCCGCCAGGGTGCGCGTTACAGCAGGCGCGGTAGTGATGGCCGCAGCCGACGTGGAAATTTCGATGGCCTGGTGGCCTGCTTCCTTATCGCCAGTACGCTCGAACTGGCGCATCAGTAGGGCGCCCAGGCTGGTGAGGTTTTCCGCCCGGAAGGGATGATCAGCCGGGACGGCATCCACTGCCCGCTCGGACCAGATGATGGCGTTAGTTAGTGCTTCCTGCTCGCCAGAGGTGTCGAATCTGGCACGCCAGGCATTGCCGAGCGATGCGAAATATACATGCCGCACCGGGTGATCTTCACCGAGGGCGTCCGCTTCCCGTTCCAGGATGCCGATCGCCTGCTCCAGTGCGTCCGGATCTCCTCCGACCTCGCCTGCCGTGACCAGTGAAAGAGCGAGATTGGCTACGTATCCGGCCCGGCCGGTCTCGTTACCGCTCGCAATCGCGACGGCTTCGCCCAGGACGGTTACCGACTCCTGGATGTCGGTTCTCTTGCTTGCCACCGTAAACCTGATACGCAGAGCGTTTCCCAGGTTGCTCAGGAACCGCGCCCGTCTGGGCCCAACGGGTGTGGCCTGAACTGCCCGTCGTTGCATCGTGACGGCTTCATCAAGCGCCGCGGTATCGCCAACGTGTTCAAATCGGTGGTGAAATGCGATACCTAGGTTAGATAGGCAGCCCACCTGGCCCGGGTGACCATCCGGCGCGGCAGCCACAGCCTGGCGGCCGACCGAGATAGCCTCATCCAGGTCGCCGAGCTCCCCCGCATAGGCGAAGCGATTGGCGTAGGCACTAGCCAGGGCCGACAGGGCGGGCGCTCTGGCCAGCTCACCACTAGGTATGGCATCGACGGCGGCCTTTGCCGCTTCGAACGCTTCTTTCAGGTCCGCTACCTGCCAGAACTGAGAAAAGCGCTCAAGCAGGACGTGCGCCAGATTGGCCCGGTGGAAAGCACGCGCCGGATCACCAGAAGAAGCCGAGTCGACTACTTCTCGGCTGAGCTGGACAGCCTCGTCCAGATCACGCCGATCGCGACGGTACTCAAAGCTGGCCAGCAAAGCTCCGCCAAGATTGGTCAGGCTCACCTCCAGCGCTCGTAGCACCGGCGCGGCCCGGCTGTTATAGCCCGTGCCGACCTCCAAGTTGGAGTAGATTTTCCTAGCCAACTCCGCTGCTACCCGGCCAGTCGTAAGCGCCTGATCTAGGTCCGCCATGTCCCCGTTCAGTTCGTACCGCGCGAGCAAGGCAGAGCCGTAATTCGCCAGACGGCCTGCCTGGTCTTCCGGTCTCGGCGCGGCTACGGCCACCGCCCGCTGATGGGCAGTAATCGCGTTGTCAACATCGGCGGACCGCCCAGTGATCTTGAACCGGTCCATCCAAGCCGTTCCTAGGCTTGAGAGGTAGTACGGTTCGGCTGGATCGCCATGTGCGGCTATCACTGACGCCGCAAGCTGCCAGATCGCCTGATCCACAGCCTTAAGATCCTGCCGGGCAAGGGCCTCATCCAACATGTCCAAGGCGTCGTTGTGCAAAGCAGCGTGGTCCATGCCATCGTCACCGCTGATGGCAGCGCATACGCCCGCTACCTGTGGTGGAACCGAATTAGGCGCCAACGGGTACGAAGCAGCGAAAAGCTCTGTAGCCTGCAGCAGGCCATCAAGGCGATCGACGCCTGGTAGCTCATGGCACTGCGCCCAAGCGAATCTACCTGCAAGCAAGATGGCATCAAGCTCACGCGCGATTACCGCGGCGGGCGGCGGAGCAGCAAATGACGGCCAGCCGATCGCCGAACGCAACTGCGCAATCTCCGCGAACGCCTCTGGCTCCAACAGGTAAGAAGAACCACCAGATGACTCAAACGATTCCAGCCGAGCCTGGATCGCTTCGTAAGCGCCCCCCCACACTCCGGGCACCCCCAATCTGGCGGCTGCTCCCCCCTACAAGAAACAGCCACTCACGGGATATGCTTAACGTACCAGTGCCACAACATGCTGTCTATCCTCAAGGACATAAGCATCTAGCCTGCCCCGTTGAGACACTGCGCGGCCGAATGCCTAACCGGGCAAGTCAGGCGGGTGGAATAGCATCTCCTCGTTTCTCTCGCGCATCCTGAACGGCAAATAGCGAACTCAGCAACGACGCCAAGGCCTGCGTGTCTACCTCGGGCACAGCATCTGGTGCCGCGCACCTGGCGACCAGGCGCATTCGCGAATCGGTCCCTGCAGAGCGCCAGGAGACTTCGATAACCAACTCACCACCGACCTCAGACCTGGCACGGCGAGCCATCCAAGAGCGCACGCGTTCGACGAACTCGCCGATAGCATCCTTAGCCACGAGAATCGTTGCCGCATCGGCAGCCAGCGTGGCGCTCGTCATGATGAAGGTCAAAACTGGCTCAAACCCACCCCCACGCAGCCGTCTGACTTTTCGGAACCCTGCGCTCACAAGCTCCTCGGCGAACGGCTCTGGAACCCGGACACTGACTGCTTCCAGCATGCGAACGACAGTAGCGCATACCAAACGTGTCGATGAAACGTTCAAGACGACGGTCACATGACCGAAGGCTCTCCTGCGCTAACAATCGAAAATTTCTTCCATGCATAAGCGAGGACAATTCGATCACCGCCAGAGCGAGAAGCAGCTGCCCCGCGGCCAGCGATCCTTGGCATCGCCCGGGTTTATCAGGGCGAAGTAATTAGAAGGAGCAAAGTCGGGTAGCCGGATTCTTCAAGGCCAGGGCAGGGAAACCCCACTTCCTCGTGAAGCTGCCTTAGTACCTTGCTCGGAGGTTTCCGGTTCACGTTGCAACCCTCCATATCCCACCGCTTCCTGCCAGGATAACAACGGTGACAGCACGTCATCGACCACCAGGGCATCGTTCGGGTTGCGCTGCGCATTACTTCCGGGTCGGCGAAGTCGCGGCCGTCAATGTCGATCGCGTCCGACTCGGGGTCGTAGCGCCAGCCGGGACTCGATGTACGGCATCCCGGCTTCGTCGATCGTGGCGAGCCGGCCGAGTTTGCCTTTGGCCGGTAAGGTCAATTCGGCCTCAGAGAGAACACGGTCATTTTGCATTCCCCCGCCTGCGGCGATCATGAAGGGTTAGTGGTCCAGAGTTTGCCCGCCACGACTCGGATCACGAGTCCGCGACCCGCCAGGGGCGCT
>Ga0307478_10002810_pt1 | contig 13406 bp, 10 predicted proteins | sample atmos_gasesECM4C_2_FD_203713 | JGI IMG/M metagenome (GOLD analysis project Ga0307478, IMG submission 203713) | Hardwood forest soil microbial communities from Morgan-Monroe State Forest, Indiana, United States - atmos_gasesECM4C_05 | ecosystem: Environmental > Terrestrial > Soil > Temperate...
CTGTATCCGAGATTTGATCGATGTACTGCAGATAGGGAAATTGCGAATAGTAGGGGAGATCGGTAATCGATTCGCAGTGGCCACAAGCGATTTCTGCGGGCGAATTTGCATTGATCTGGTTGATATCGGTAATCAGCGGCAAGCGGCTGCCGTGGTTGCCGATGTAGTCAGCTTCAACCGATAGCGTGGGCGTCAAGGCGTGCTGAATGCCCAAATTCCAACTGGTAACGCGAGGAGACGGCAGGTTGGGGGTGGTGAACAGGATGCTGCACGGTGGCGGGTTCTTTGGAAGCCCGGGACCCGGCCGTAACCCGTTTCCGCAGGCAAACCCGCTTGCCGTGGAAGCTGGGAGCACAGGTACCCCCAGATTCCAGTTGAGGCTCGATCCAGGAATCGAGACAGCTGTCGATCCGATACCGTTTGTGGGGTTTAGCGGAGGATGCGCCGTTCCGTTTGGCAGAACCGTGGCGAAAGCCGTAGGAATCGAGCTGATGCCGGGATTACTTCCGGGAAGGGACGTGTCGCCGACCAACTGCAGATCGATGATCTCTGTGTAGTAAAAGCCAAAGCCAGCCCGGATAACGGTTGTGCCCTTTCCGGTAAGGTCATAGGCGATGCCAAGCCGCGGAGAGACGTCCTTGTAATCGGGATTATAAGGGTGGCTGATGTTCACACCCTGCTGCTCAAATCCCACTTGGGGGCTAAAACTGCCGATGAGGTTGTTTATCTCGGAGAGCGGAGTGTAGTACTCGTAACGGAGGCCCGTGTTCACGGTCAGTTTCTTGGTAGCACGCCAGGAGTCTTCGAAGAAGCCGGAAAAGTTCCATTGACTGAAGGTGCGATTGGCACTGCCCTCAAGTATCCTTCCACCTTGTTTCGGGTCAGAAGCCCCCGCCAGGAAAGACTCAAGCGGGTTGAGTGGCACCCCGTTTACTACTGCATTGCTCTTGAAACTAAATATGCCTCTACCGGCGTTGTACTGGGCGTCAAAAGCCGTGTAGTAGAGGGCCTCGCCTCCGAACTTAAAGGCATGCTTCCCACGCAGGAATGACACATGGTCGACGAGATCGTAATCGTTCCCCGGGCCGAAGGCCTTCGGCGAATTCGAGTCTCCGCCAAGCTGGGTAAACCCCGAGACCTCTATGGCCGGCAGGCCCAACAAAAGTGGATTCGTAATGCCGGTATTGATGCCATAGCTGCTTGCCGGGGTCGTGTTGTCGGCTACGCTGAGTTGGCGGAGGTAACGGTTCCAGCCGACGCGGAGGTCGTTTACCCAAGTGGAATTCGGAGTCCAGGTCCAGCTCGTGGTTAGAAACTCGGCAGTCAGACCGCCTGTTTGGCGGAAGAAAGGCTGGGTGCGGACGTTATCCTCACCAATGGCGTTACCTGTACCGTAGAAATAGGAACCGGAGATGGTGTGCTGATCGTTGATGTGGTAGTCGAGCTTCCCAATGCCATTATTTACGGCGATGACGTCCGGAAATCCATTGGAAAAGGCGCTGCTCGGTCCGGTGTTTGTCCCGTATAGCGGCAACAGTTTCAGGCTTAGTGGGTTGAGCGGGATTCCGTTAGTTTTCAAAAACGCCTCGGCATCTGGAATGCTCTGGGTGGGATCTCCGATCAATGCGGAGGTGGGTATCTGCTCGGGAAATGAGTTGCCCACGCTATAGGACTGCCGCTCGAAACCGGCGAAGTAGAAAAGCTTTTTCTTGACGATAGGCCCGCCAACCGTGGCTCCCCATTGTTCCAGTTCCACGGGCTGGGGTGGGGTGCTGGATGGTGGATTAAGGAAATCCCTGGCGTCCCAGGCGCCGTCGCGGCCAAAGGCATAGGCTGAGCCGTGGATGGTGTTCGTGCCGGACTTGAGACCGATGTTAATCACGGCGCCGGGGCGACGGCCGAATTCGGCGGGGGCATTGTTTTCGACGTTCAGTTCCTGGATAGCATCGATCGGCAGGATGGTGGCGGCGTCGCCAAATGGCAGTGTTGTGTTCGTGATGCTCTGACCGGAAAAGGGATCGTTGCTATCGAGGCCTTCGAAGAAGTAATTGTTATCCTGTGGTTGAAGTCCGTTCGTCGAAGTTGTCAGCGTTCCGCCGCCTGGGGCGGCCACGACGCCGGGGCGGAGCACTAACAAATTCTCAAAGTTGCGGCCGTTCAGGGGCAAATCGACAATGGCTTGCGCCTCGAGGGTTCCACTGACGACGGCACTGGTTGTATCCAACAGCGGAGGGGCCGAGGTCACTTCCACGGTCTGGGTGACCTGGCCCGGCACCAATTGAGCATCGACGCGAGCATCCTGGCCGACTCCAACAGTGACGTTTTGCCGCTCGAGGGTCTGAAAGCCCATGTCTGCAACTCGGACGTTATACGTGCCGGGAAGCAGGTTGGGCGCGATGTATTCGCCGGCCTGATCGGTGGTCAGCGTGCGCGCAACGCCGGTGCCGGTGTTAATTACCGTAACCATCGCTCCGGCGATGACACCGCCGCTTTGATCGGTAATCGTGCCGAGAATGCGTCCCGTATTGACCTGAGAGAACAGCGGATTACAAGCGACACAAAGGCCCACGATTATGGTGGAAACGAGAAACGCTTTGCCGTTCAATTTTTGAACGCTGGCAAAGAAGGACAAAACACGTACGGAATTCCGACGACCCATACAATCGGTAAGAACCGGGCTTTCCGTCAAAGCCATTCTGGGCATCGCTGCTCTCACTGTCTTCACGATACTGATTACCTGGCGTGCCAGAGTTCTCGAATTAACCCTGGAAAGTGAAACTCAGCAATCGGCACTAGTCAATAAGCTGGCGCCCGATTTCTCGGCCTCGACACTTGATGGCCGGACCCTCTCCCTGGCGGACTTCCGTGGACAGAAGAAATTGGTCATCGCCTTTTGGGCAAGCTGGTGCGCGCCATGCCGTGTGGAGATGCCTGCGCTGGTGAAGTTCTACCGGAGCAATCATGGTGATTCGAGCGACTTCGAGATTCTCGCGGTAAGCATCGATGAAGACACCAAGGCCGCGGCCGATTTCGCGACTGCGCTGAAAGTGAATTTCCCCGTGCTCCTGGATCCCAGACAGAAAATGGCCGACGCTTACCAAGTGGATGGCATTCCTATGATGTTTGTGATCGATAAAGACGGGAACATCACCTACGGACGCGCCGGTTACACGATGGCTATGGAATTTGAGCTGGCTCGCCAACTCGGAATAGATCAAAAGAAGTCTCCTGAAGGAGCTCCGAATGCCGACGCCAGCCATTGAATTCGCCGACGTGACCAAGGTCTACCAGCGGCGCTTCGGCGCAGCTCGCGTGCCAGCTCTTTCCGACGTTTCCTTTGAGGTGGCTAGGGGCGAGGTCTGCGCGTTTCTTGGGCCCAATGGAGCAGGCAAGACAACCAGCATAAGTATTCTCATGGGGTTCATCTACGCTGACCGGGGACAGACACGCGTTCTCGGCTATGCGCCGGGCGATATCCGGGCAAAAGAGCGGATTGGCTTCTTGCCGGAGAATTTCGCGTTTTATCGCTATCTCAACGCCGAGAAGCTGTTGCACTTTCATCTCCGGCTGAGCGGGCGCCAACGCGCTAACGCCGGCTCACTCATCGCTGAACTTCTTGCCAAAGTTAAGCTCGACAGCTACAAGCGCCTGAAGATCGGAAAATACTCCCGCGGGATGGTGCAGCGTCTCGGCATTGCCCAAGCCCTTCTGGGCGACCCCGAGCTCTTGGTGCTCGACGAACCTACTTCGGGCCTGGACCCTGCCGGACGAAAAGAGGTGCGCGATCTGATCTCTGCCCTCAGGGCCGAAGGCAAAACGGTCTTTCTGAGCTCCCATATCCTCTCGGAGGTGGAACAGATCTGCGACCGCGTAATCATTATCGACCGCGGAAGGTTGGTTCGCGCGGGCGCGCTGCAGCAGATGCTAGCCGAAGGCGACCGCGTGGAAATCATCGTTGACCGCTTGCCGGCAGATCTCGAAACAGCGGTAAAGCAGCACGGCGCGTCCGTAGAACGCGAGCCAAACCGCGTGCGCATCCATGTCGACGCCGCGCAGAAGCGCGTTTTGGCGGACATGCTGACGGCCGGCGGGTGTAACGTGATCAGCCTGATGCCTATGAAGAGCTCACTCGAAGAAATCTTCCTGAAGTTGGTAGGAGGAGGCGCCGAGTGAAGGTTCGGACGATAGCATTCGCAACGTTTGGGGGCTTTCTGCGCAACAAAGTCATCATCCTCTTCTGTAGCTTGTTCCTTTGTGTCGTTCTCCTGATGATGTTTCCCCTGCTGGGATTCAAGGCTGTGACCAACGCGTCCAACATCGAGAATATGCAGGGGATGGTGCTGAACGAAATAACCATCGTGATGTCGATGGTCAGCGGTTTTGGCAGCCTGCTGGCCGCATGGGCGGCCGCCGATTCCCTCGCCGGCGAAATAAAATCCGGGACGATTCTTGCCGTGATGGCGCGGCCGCTGCGCCGTTGGGAGTTCCTGGCCGGCAAGTATCTCGGCGTGCTTATGCTAATGGTGATCTATGCATTTGCGCTGGTGGGCGTAGCCTCGCTCCTTGCGTGGTTGGGAGGCCAGCGTTTCCAAACCTCGTTGTGGACCTTGGTGGCGTATCCATTCGTGCGCTATGCCATCTGGGCTGCCATCGCGATGTTATTGGCCACCGTGCTACACCCGATCTTCGTTATTGCCGTCGTCGCCGTTCTGGCTACTCTGATTCCGATGGTTCCTTTCGTAACGGCTTTGAGTCGCTTTCCGAATTGGCTGCGCCTTGCGGTGCATCTCATCTTGCCCTTAACCGACGTGCTGTCTGAACAGCGCTTCCTTACGATCACCCGGGCTGCGTTAAAACCCTTCCCATGGACGAGTCATTTGACTGCATTGGCTTATGGGCTGGATTACGCCCTCGTGTGCTTTCTTCTGGCCGTCATGGTGTTTCAGTATCGAAACTTGTCGCGCGATTAGCGGCGCTGCTTGATTCGCCAAGCGGAGGTATCAATGAGGATCGTCACCATTGCCGCCAGTATAAGCCGAACAAGGTATTACTGAGCATTCCAGAAGACCATCACTCTTGTGGCAATAAATCGCGACCGTCCTTGCTTCTTCTGCACAATCTCGACTCCGCGGCCGTGAGCGGGCGGTAGTTCTTTGTGAGAAACCGAATCTGCTCTATCGTCCCTTTTTCGTTTCCGATTTCTGCTGGTGTCCGCCTGGCGGCGACTCATAGCAGAGCTACTGTCGCAAGGCTTGGTTCGGATCCGTGCGTGCGGCACGCAGAGCAGGCGGAATGCAGGCAATCAGCGAAATTACTATCAGAACGCCGGATCCGCCCGCGATCGAACGCATGTTAACCGGACTTACGCCGAAAAGCGCGCTTCGAGCTGCCGATGTGGCGCTAATAGCTAATAACAAGCCGAGAAGTTCACCGAGTACGATCCACGTCAAAACGGAGCGTAGTACGTGGACAGTGATTTCTCCAGATCTGGCTCCCAAAGCTATACGAATTCCCAGTTCCTTTTTCCGTGTCGCAACCCAATCGGAAACAACCCCGTACGTGCCTATTGCCGCCAACAAGAGCGCGCCTATGCTGAAGACCAGCAGCACCCAAGCATTGAAGCGATCACGGCCGAGTGCCAGATTCACTATTTGTGTCATGGTTGCCTCGTCACCATCAGCCTGCGACGTATCAACTTCAGAGATTGCCTGACGAACGACTGCGCCCATATGCACTGCGCCGCTCGTTGTCCGGACAAGCACGTACCGTAAGGGCATCGGCGCCTGCTTATATGAAACGTAGATGTCACCGCCGCTTGAATTCAGCTGACGGTATCTCGCGTCGCTAACGATTCCAATAACTGTCCAGTCGCGCGCGTTCTGTCCCATTTTGAAGTGCTGCCCTAATGCCTTTTGTGGATTTCCATACATTGCACGCGCGACACTTTCGCTGACGACCGCAACTAACGGTTTGGTTTCGTCCTCCGGTTCCTCGAATGTTCGACCAGCCATAATGGGCGTGCCGATCGCCCGGAAATAAGAAGGCGTAACGACTTCGAAATTAGCTCTCGGGTTCTGGTGCGCCTGATCGATAGTCTGGCCTGGAAGTACGTAATCCCTATACCATCCGACCGTGCCCTCCAGAGGTCGTAGCAGTGCGGCACCCGCGGCACTTACTTCCGGTCTTGATTGAAGTTTGTCTATCAACTGCTCAAAGAATCGACGCCGAGCGGGGAGATTCGGATAGTTGCTAGGGTTCAAAAATACCGAACACGTAAAAACGCCTTTGGGATCATAGCCCAGTTTTGCATCCTGAAGATTTCTGAAACTTGTAATTATGGTGCCGGCGAGTACGATCAGCGCCAACACTGCTGAAATTTCCGACATAACAATCACACGCCCAAACCGCTGACCGCCTATTGAACCCGCAATGCTGGTGCTGCTATCCCTTAACATGGATTCTAAATCCACATCTTGCATGAAAAGCAATGGTGTGAGTCCGTATACGAGAATCGCCACAAGGAGGCAACCGACACTGAACAGCAGGGCAGGAAAACCTAGGGATACTGATGCGATTCGCGGAATCTCGTGAGGTGCAAAATAAACGAGCAGGTGCAGTATCGGGAAACAGATTGCGATGCCGGCCGCAGTGCCAACCGTGGCCAGAAGTAAACCTTCCACTAAAAACTGTCGAAAAAGGCGCTGCTTGCTAGCTCCTAACGCAGCGCGGATAGCGATCTCACCGCTACGCCCAACAGCCCTAGCCACGAGCAAGCTTGCCAAGTTGATCCAGGCAACCAGCAGCAGAATCAGGGAGCCCGTAAAAAGCAGATATATCAACGTTCTGTTCGTTCCCGTTATGAAAACTGCCAAAGGTTCCAGAACAGCGACTTGTCCTTCACTTTTCGTCTCTGGATGCTCAGTCGCAATTCTAGAAACTATCGTACTCAGTTCAGCATTGGCAGAGCTCAGCGAGACTCCTGGTTTTAGTCGCCCAAGAACCTGCAGAAATGTTGCCATGCGATTCTCCACAATCTGCTGAACGGGCGCTCCATAAGCCGGTACTGATATAGGAGTGAAGATGTCGACGCCTTCGGGAAATACAAACTGCGGCGGCAATACTCCGATAATTGTGAACTCGACCCCACTTAGGTCGACGCCAGAATCGATCACCTTCGGATTGCCGCTAAACTGGGTTCGCCAGAATTGATAGGTAAGGATGACAACCGGATTTGCCCCGAGGCGATCATCCTCTGGTCTGAAGGTACGGCCTAGGAACGGAGTGACTCCCAAAACAGAGAAATAATTAGCCGACACTCTCGAACTTTCTACCCTGTTTTGGCTCACCTTGGCCGGTCAGAATATAGCTGTTCCCGTTCGTTGTAGTCGGCATGACAGCAAGTTCTTCAAAGCTGGTCGACTGCTCGCGCCAATCCTTATAGTCCGGATACGAAAGCTCAACCAATTGCGAATCTCGAAGCTGCCTGGTGTTGTCATTTATCGCCTTACTCGGGTCTATTTTCCAACCTACAACGATCCGATCCTGCTCTGGGAACGGTAATGGTTTCAGGATCACCGCATAAAGAATGCTAAAAACGGCGGTACTCAACCCGATTCCCACAGCCAACGCGACTATGCAGACGCAGAGGAATCCTGGATTTTTACGGAGCACGCGAAGCGCAAAACGTACGTCCTGCGATAAAATCTGCAGCCATGCACCGGTCCATGTCGCGCGGACCTGCTCCTTAACTTGTTCCATACCGCCGAATTCGATCTTTGCCGCACGATACGCCTCGAACTCGCTCATCCCTTCTTTGATTTTTTGTTCCGCCAGTAGTTCAACATGGGCGTACAGTTCGGCGTGAAGATCATGCTCGATTGCATTTCTTCGAAAACAATTACGGAGAAAGCTTCTGATCCTAGCTGATGACATTGGGCATGCACCTCAAGAGGCTTGTAATACAAGACCAATGGCTGCTGAAATCCGACCCCAGCGTTCTGCTTCAATACCCAGTTGTTTCCGGCCAGCCTTCGTCAGGCGGTAGTATTTGGCACGACGTTTCTGGTCGGATTCTCCCCACTCGCAAGAAATCCAACCTGACTGTTCCATTCGGTGCAGAGCCGGAAATAACGAACCAGGTTTGACAATGAAGGTGCCCTTGGTGATCTGTTCTATCCGCCGAGAGATGCCAAGACCGTGCATCTCCGCGTTTTGAGACAGAGCTTTCAGAATCATCAAGTCCAAAGTGCCACGCAACAGTTCGGTTTGTTCTGGGCTCACTGGTAAATATCTTCATATAGAGTATCTATAGGAGTGAGTGTGAATGTCAAATAGTTTCTATTGCATTCCCATATGGACAAGTGATACATCTTGATATCCCATAGGGGGCGTGATGGCGAACGAAAAACTCGATGTCTTGCAGGGAACTTTGGCGCTGATGATCTTGAAAACGCTCGAAGTCATGGGCGCGCTGCACGGCTACGGCATCGCGCGCCGTATCGAGCAGACCAGCGGGGACGTGCTGTCCGTGAATTACGGAACGCTTTACCCCGCCCTGCTCAAATTGGAGCAAGAAGGCTACATCGCATCCGCTTGGGGTGTTTCCGACAACAATCGGCGAGCCAAATTCTACCGGCTCACGCGGGCGGGGCGAAAGCAGGTCCAGCGCGAAACGCGCGAATGGGAACAAACCACAGCCATCTTGGCTCGATTTCTGGCGGAGGAGAAGTCTTAATGCGTTCCGTGCTGGTGTGGTTCGCACGGTTGGGCGAACTCGTCTTCAAACAACGGCGCGATATGGAATTGGCTGCTGAGATGGAAACCCATCTCGACATGCATATCGCAGATGGCGTTCGTGCCGGCCTCACCGTCGACGAGGCGCGTCGGCGAGCAGTGCTGGCACTCGGCGGCGTGGAGCAGGTTAAGGAGAATTGTCGCGACCGACGTGGTTTTCCTGCGGTGGAAGCCATGGTTCAGGACGTCGGCTTTGGCTTGCGCTTGCTCAAAAAGAATCCTGGCTTCAGCGCCGTCGCGGTGCTGACCCTCGCACTCGGCATCGGCGCCACTACGGCCATTTTCACGGTTGTGAACACGGTGCTGATACGACCTCTTCCATTTAAGGACTCTTCTTCATTGGTAATGCTCTGGGAGAACTTTCCCAGCTGCACGAGATGCCCATTTTCTGCGCCCGATTTTACGTTTTTGCAGCGCTCCCAGAATTCATTTGAAAGCTTCGGCATCTTCCAGAACAGGGAGTTCGATATTTCAGGGAATGGTCGGCCCGAACGGGTTATGGCTGCGCGGGTCTCCGCCTCAATTTTCCCGATATTAGGAATCGGCCCGCTACTAGGCAGGACTTTTATACCAGAAGAAGATACACCCGGAAGCAACGTAGTCCTGCTCAGCTATGGTCTCTGGCAACACCGCTACGCAAGCGACAAGAGGATCATAGGCCGCGCAATCGAGATCGACCGACAGCCGTACACAGTCGTAGGCGTAATGCCGTTGGGTTTTACCTTCCCGATAGCCCCAATTTTGGCAGGCTCAGTTTCCAGCTCCCATCCAGCCGAACTCTGGATACCGATGGCCTTCACGCGCACGGAACTACAAGGCTGGGGAAATATGTACAACAGCGACGTCATCGCGCGGCTAAAGCCCGGAACTACAATAGCTCAAGCTGATTCCGAAGCAGAGTTGCTCTCAAATAGATTGACGGCTCTCTATCCTCCAGCCGTCATGAAGGCTCTTAACGTCGCGCGCATCAAGGTAGCAGTGTATCCCTATCAGCAGGAGGTATCAGGGCCGGTTCGGGAGCCCCTGCTCGTGCTGATGACCGCGGTAGGTTTGGTGCTGCTGATTTCATGCACAAACGTCGCAACGCTTTTGCTTTCCCGTGCCGCAACGCGACAGAGGGAAATTGCGGTTCGCACTGCGCTTGGTGCCACGCGAGCGCGGGTCGTCAGGCAATTACTGACTGAGGGCCTATTGCTCGCGGGGGCCGGAGGTGCCTTGGGACTTATGCTGGCACGCTGGGGCATCAGATTGCTTCTGTCGCTTGCTCCTCCAGATCTTCCACTGCCGCAACAGGTTTCGATTGGCCTCGTCGTCGTTGTTTTTGTCGGAGGAATCTCGATACTTACGGCGCTGTTATTCGGCTTGGCTCCCGCGCTTCAGTTATCGAGCTTGCCGTTTCAGCAGGGTTTACAGGAGGGAGGGAGGAGCGCGACGTCGGGGCGGGTGAAGCAGCGTTTGCGAGGCGCGCTGGTGACGATTGAATTTGCCATGGCACTCGTTCTGCTGGTCGGAGCGGGTTTGCTGATTCGCAGTTTCGCAAAGCTCCTTGAGGCCAATCTTGGCTTTCGTCCCGATCACGTGCTCACACTGAGTCTGCCGCTGCCCTATAACGCCTATCCAAAAGCAGCGCAAATCCGATCTTTCTATCAGCAATTACTAGAACAGATTGCCGCTTTGCCCGGAGTCGCCGCGGATGGATTTTCCAATGATTTGCCCCTCGAAAACCGAGACTCGGAAGGATTTCAGATCGAAAAGTCAGACTCCAGCACTATAAACCGCAGCCTGGACGCAACTTGGGCGCTCGGAAATTACTTCGAGGCTACGGGAATTTCTTTGTCGGAGGGCCGATGGTTTACGCCTGAAGACCGCGCGGATTCACAAGCTGTCGCGATCATTAGCCAAACGCTCGCGCGGCGATTCTGGCCGAATGAAGACGCATTTGGCAAACGGATTCGCTGGGGTAGCAGCCCAAATCCTTGGCGAACGGTCGTGGGGGTGGTCAGTGATGTGAACGACCGCGCATCGGGACGGGCCCGCGTCTACATGTCGTATCTGCAAGTCTCCGATGACGTTGTCCAAGAGAACATTGTGGGCGAATGGCGGTCTATGAATTTGGCCGTTCGGACGCGGACAGATCCCGAAGCGCTGGTTTCGGCCGTAGTGGGGAGAATCCATTCTCTTGATCCTGAGTTAGCTCCAGCACATGTCCGCACGATGACGCAGGTCCTCAGTTCCTCTGTCGCTGCACCAAGATTCAACACGGTTCTGTTGGGGATTTTCGGCGGCGTAGCCTTGTTTCTCGCGGTCATCGGGGTTTACGGAGTGCTCGCCTACATGGTCACTGAGCAGACCCACGAAATTGGCATACGCACGGCGCTCGGCGCAGAACGCGGCGAAATCTTGTGCTTGGTCTTGAGACAAGGAGCAAAACTTGTGGGCGCAGGCGTGGCAATTGGGTTTTTCGCAGCGCTGGGACTCACTCGATTGCTGCGCGGCTTGTTGTATGGAGTAAGTGTGACGGACCCGGTGACGTTCGCAGGCGTCGCAGTCTTACTGATGAGCGTCGCGCTGGTGGCGTGCTACATCCCAGCGCGGCGGGCGATGCGGATAGATCCTGTAGTGGCATTGAGGTACGAGTAGAGGAAACGGGCATGGACATCGCACGACCTGATTTCGCCCGTAAGAAAAGAGTCCGGCTTATGGTTTACGGGGCCGCGATGGTCGTTGCTGTGCCTGCGCTAACTATCGGAGTTTCCCGCCTGAAGCCCGCCGCGCCGGCGGTGGAACGTTCCACAGTCTGGCTGGACACCGTTCGCCGGGGAGAAATGCTGCGTGACGTGCGCGGCCTCGGCACTCTGGTTCCGGTAGACGTTCGTTGGATCCCGGCACAATCATCGGCGCGAGTGGACAAAATCGTGCTGCAGTCCGGCGCAATGGTCAAAGCGGATTCCATCATCCTCGAACTTAGCGATCCGCAGCTTCAGCTGGATGCGCTCAACGCGGAATACGCTTACAAGGCGGCAGAAGCCGATCTCGCGAACTTGAAGGTTCAGCTTTCAAACAGTCTGATGGGTCAAAAGAGCACGGCCGCGGATATTGAGAGCGAATACCAACAAGCGAAGATGCAGGCTGAGGTAGACAAGCAACTGAGCGAAGAGGGAATACAGGCGGCACTGACCGCGAAAAAATCCGCGGTGGTCGCCGAGCAACTGGCGATCAAAGAGGGATTAGTTCAAGAGCAGCTCAAGATTGCCGATGACGCCGCAAAGGCGCAGATCGCCGCACAACAAGCGCACCTGGAACAGCAGCGGGTTCTATACGAGCTGAAGAAGCGCCAACTCGACGCGCTGCATGTGCGGGCGGGTCTGAATGGTGTGCTCTCGGCGGTCTCCGTCGAAGTGGGCCAGCAGGTGGCACTCGGTACGAATCTCGTCCGGGTAGCCGATCCTTCTCATCTGAAAGCCACCGTCCAGATTCCAGAAACTCAAGCGAAAGATGTTGCCATCGGACAGAAAGCCACGATTGACACACACAACGGAACCGCCGAAGGACACGTGACCCGAGTTGATGCTGCCGTCGTCAATGGGACGGTTGCCGTGGATGTCAGCTTCAATAGTGCCCTGCCGGCGGGCGCGCGTCCCGATCTTAGCGTCGACGGCACGATCGAGATCGAGCGCTTGCCGAATATTCTGTATGTCGGACGCCCGGTACAAGGCCAGCCAAATTCGACAATCGGATTGTTCCGGGTTCTGGCCGGCGGCACGGAAGCCGTCCGCGCTAAGGTCGAGCTTGGCCGCACTTCGGTAAATTCGGTCGAAGTGCTGCGCGGATTGCAAGCGGGCGACCAGGTGGTCTTGTCGGATATGTCCGGTTGGGATTCTTACGACCGTCTCCGTCTCGAATAACCAGTTCGCAGGAGAGTGAAGATGACTCCGAGGAACGGGGCCTTAATCACCCTAGATGGGGTCGGCAAAACCTTCTACACCGACGAAGTCGAAACGCATGCGCTCTCGAATATTCATCTGGCAATTAAGGCTGGCGAGTATCTGGCCATCGCCGGACCTTCGGGCTGCGGAAAATCGACGCTGCTGGCCATTCTGGGATTACTGGATTCACCTTCGAATGGAACCTATCTGCTCAAAGGCGAACCGGTCGAGAATTTGACCCTATCCCAACGCGCACGCGTCCGAAATCGGGAGATCGGCTTTATCTTTCAGGCATTCAATTTGATTGGCGATCTTACCGTCTACCAAAACGTTGAACTGCCTCTGACCTATCGAAATATGCCGGCAGCCGACCGGAAAAAGAGAGCACAAGAGGCACTTGAGCGCGTGGGGATGTCGCATCGGATGAAGCATTTTCCCTCGCAGCTTTCTGGAGGTCAGCAACAGCGCGTTGCCGTCGCACGAGCGCTGGCTGGAAGTCCTTCAATCCTCCTCGCCGATGAGCCTACCGGTAATCTCGATTCCGCGAATGGCGAAGCGGTAATGGCGCTTCTTCAGGAGTTGCATCGTGGCGGCGCAACGATCTGCATGGTCACGCACGATCCACACTACGCGCATTGCGCTGAGCGCACAGTAAACCTTCTCGATGGCCGATTAGTTGGCGCATCC
>Ga0307478_10002811_pt1 | contig 13402 bp, 17 predicted proteins | sample atmos_gasesECM4C_2_FD_203713 | JGI IMG/M metagenome (GOLD analysis project Ga0307478, IMG submission 203713) | Hardwood forest soil microbial communities from Morgan-Monroe State Forest, Indiana, United States - atmos_gasesECM4C_05 | ecosystem: Environmental > Terrestrial > Soil > Temperate...
TTCTTCGTCCAGCGGTCAGTGGCGGTGAAATCTTCAAACATGGCTAGGAAAACTATAGCGGAGGGGCGCAGAGCGGGCAAATGCTCGGACGCCCTAGCCTCCTGCAATAGCCCCAATGATGAGAAAAGGCTCTTTCCCGGAGGCGATCGCGTCTGGTAGAGGAGCGTCCGGGGGCTCGTGGGACAGATCCTCCTCGCAGGCGAAGAAGCGCAGGAATGGCCGGCGCTGTTGGGTGACGTGATCGCGGATAGTCCCGCGCAGCATGGGATAGCGGGCCTCGATAGCGTCAAGCACCGAGCGTTGCGTGACCGGACCCTCGACCTCGATCGTCACCTCGGCGCCAGCGTGCGCCAGCGTTCGCAGATGTTGCGGGAGTATGACTCGGATCATATTGCGATGAGTGCGATCTTCAGAACTGGAGCCTATTCAATTCGCTGATGCCCTTGCGCAGAGAGTCGATGCAGTTTGCCGGCCGAGCAGCGTTCGCACCGGTCAATTGAAATAATCTCTCTGATGCATGTGGAACCAGTTCATGCCAGTCATGCCCTGTTCTTTTGTAGTCGGTTTCCTCGTCTACTGCGTCTCCCGTCAGCCAAAGAATCCATGTCTCAACATTACGCTTCGGAACCAGCCGCGCAATACGCTCAGCGTTACCGACCCTAGGTAGTCGACTTTCTTCCAACGCTTGACCTAGTTGCGTCAATCTTGCTTGAACCGAATGAGTGTCGGCGTCGGTCATCACGATCAGAGCGGTGGCTGCTTTGGCGTGCCGAATGCGATATGCTTTTACCTCGGCTGCATACGTTGTTCGGATCCACTGCTCAGCGCTGCCTTGGCCCGATGGCGAGGGCTTGGTTCTTATCTCATGGGGAGACAAACCTCGTGTTCGGAGATATCGATAGACGAGCATCCTATGGTGCTCGTCTTCGACAACGGCAACCACCATGGATGGTCTAGGCATTCTCCCATCCGCGAGCAATCAATTCTGAGGGCTGCAAGTCCCCTTTGGGATCAGTCTTGAATTTCTCTGTCCGAACGTGCCCGTTATCTTCGCGAAAAAAACGCAGTCCATGCTTTACGGCCCATTGGTTCAGAATCTCTGGATGATGGGAGATTAGTATGAGTTGTCCCTGATGGTCTTCAACCGCTTCCTCCGCCGCTTGGAGCCAAGGCTGTATTTCGCGCAGCGAGATGAAGTTATCGGGTTCGTCGATAAATATGGTGCGCCCCTTCATGATCAGAAAATGAAGAATTGCATATAAACCAATCAAACAACGTTGGCCGTCGGAAAGCTCAGAAAGGGAATAGTTGACAAGTTCGCCCGTTGACACTCTGAAGACCGCCCTAAGACGCTCAGCACTGCTTCCAGTGGAATAAAACCTCAATTCTTGAAATTCATCCAAAGTTTCCTTTACCGCCCTCAGAAAATTCACGTTGTCAGCGGGTTGGCTTTGAAGTAGGTATCGGTACCAACTGGGAAAGTTGCCCAATTCAAAGTCCGGTTGACTCTCTCCGCTATCGACAGGCTCGTCCATCGCATCGAAGTACGCATCGATCTCAAAACAATAAACTGAACTCAGCCAATGCATAAAGCGACCCACATAAGGGTTGCTCAGCTGAGACAGATGTAAGGCTGATCGAGAGCTATCAGGTGGCTTAGCGGTTTCCTGGCTACCCGAATCAGAGAAGAAACGAAGCACTTCGTTGGTTCGGTTAAAGGCCGTCGTACCAGAAACTTTGAGGCTCTCCATATTCACCGAGGGCTGCCTCGTGTCCGAATCGAATCGGGTCTCGATCCGGTATTGATATTCGTGGCCCTCCAGAAGGGCATCGATTTCGACAACCTGGAGTGGCCGGTCCTGCCAGCGGGTACGCGTCGATTGTGTAAAGGGAGTTTCCGCACTCGCAATGAACCCCTTCACATAACGAATTGCTTCGAGAAGTGAAGACTTGCCACTCCCATTTGCTCCGAGGAGCAAATGCTTCTTCGCAGGTTTGTACTCAAAATTGACGAAGCTCCGGAAGTTGTCGATGTAGACGCGAGTCAGCATGGCTTCATAATATACGGAGCAGGCTAGGGCGCCCAAAGTTTGAATTTCATTGAATTACCCGATCGTCTGCACCTCCACACTCAACACGCCCGGAAGATCCCGCACAATTGGAGCCCAGCTATCCCCGGCATCAGCCGAGGCGTAGACCTGTCCGCCGCTAGTGCCGAAATACACGCCGCACTTATCCAGAGAGTCTACGGCCATAGCGTCGCGCAGCACGTTCACGTAGCAGTCTTTTTGCGGCAGCCCCTTGGTAAGCGCTTCCCACTCGTTCCCGCCGGTGCGGCTGCGATAGACGCGGAGCTTGCCCTCGGGAACAAAGTGCTCCCCGTCGCTCTTGATGGGGACCACGTAAATCGTCTCCGGCTCATGAGCGTGGACATCGATCACAAACCCAAAGTCCGTGGGCAGATTTCCGCTGATCTCTTTCCAATTGTCGCCGGAGTCGTCGCTACGCATCACGTCCCAGTGCTTCTGCATGAAGAGCACGCCCGGGCGCGACGGGTGCATCGCGATGTGATGCACGCAGTGCCCGATCTCGGCATTGGGATCAGGAATGTATTGCGAGCGCAGCCCGCGATTGATCGGTTTCCAGGTCTTGCCGCCGTCATCGGTGCGGAACGCTCCCGCGGCAGAAATTGCGATGTACATGCGTTGCGGATCGCTGGGATCGAGAATGATGCTGTGGAGGCACATGCCGCCCGCTCCCGGTTGCCACTTCGGTCCGGTGCCGTGACCGCGCAGGCCGGAGAGTTCCTTCCAGTTTTCGCCGCCGTCGGTCGAGCGGAAAATAGCGGCGTCTTCCACTCCGGCATACACCGTGTTCGGATCGGTCAGTGATGGCTCAAGGTGCCACACGCGCTTGAACTCCCACGGATGCTGCGTGCCATCGTAGAACTGATGCGTGGTGAGGGGCTTGCCAGTCGCGTCAGAAGTGTCGTAGACGAACTTGTTGCTGGCGGGCTTCGGGGGGCCGGGCGCGGGCGCTTCTCCGGGCGGGGTGCCCGGCTGATGCCACGTCTTGCCGCCATCATCGGAGCGCTGAATGATCTGCCCAAACCAACCGCTGGTTTGCGAGGCATACAACCGGTTGGGATCGGCTGGCGATCCTTTTACGTGATACATCTCCCATCCCGCAAAGTGCGGACCGCTGACGTCCCACTTGTCTCGCTTGCCGTCCGCTGTAAGAATGAATGCGCCTTTGCGTGTGCCCACGAGAACCCTAACCTTGCTCATCTCTCACTCCTCTCCAGTATGGCCGGTTATTTCATCAACTGGACTTATTTATCTTTATCAATTAGACGGTGACGGTCGCACCGATCAACGAGCATACCAAAACGGTATTACATATCACTTGTTAAATGCAAGTGATATTGTGTTATCGTAGCGATGTGATTGAGAAGCGTAAAGTTAAACGCCGGTCGGGGTGCCCGCTGAATGCTTCGGTGGAAATGTTGGGCGACCGTTGGTCCCTGCTGATTATTCGCGACATGATGCTTCGCGGATTCTGTACATATAAAGAATTTCTGGAATGCTACGAAGGCATTGCGACAAACATTCTGGCGGATCGCTTGCACAAACTCGTCTCTTACGGAATCATCACCTCGGCACGTGACCGGTCGGATGGAAGGAAGCTCATTTATTCGCTGACGGAGAAGGGAATCGATCTGGCGCCGGTGCTCACCGAGATGGTGCTTTGGGCATCTGCCCACGAAGAGACCGGCAATCAGGTACTGGTCCGGCAGATGAAAGAAGACAAGCAGAAGTTTCTGGCGGGAGTGCGGCAACGGTGGGCCGGCCGCGCTTCGCCAACCCGCCCGGGGTAAGAGTGCCCGCAAAAAAGCTCGCCGGTTGCTTCGGTTAACTATGCTTCGGTTTACGTTGCTTCGGTTAACCTTGATTCGGTTAACATGGAGCAGTGCCGACCCGGTCTTCGCAGCAAACGAAACTAAACATTCTCCGCGCTGGACACCTGAACAAATTTCCCTGGCTGATTCACGGATTTTCCACGCGGCCGGGTGGTTTCTCTCGCGCATACGGGGATCGATCGCTCAATCTCGGATTCACCAAAGACGATTCCAAAGCGGCGGTCGAGCGCAACCGCGCTACGTTTCTGGGCAAACTCGACGCTGTTAGCAGCGATCGCGGTAAAGTTTCACGCAAAGCGGCGAAGGGCACGCACTCCCGCCTCCGGCCGTTGATCGCACTGCGCCAGATTCACTCCGACATTATTCACTTCGTGGACTCGCCTCCCGCATCGCAACCCGCCGGCGATGGCCTCATCACGGCGGTTCCGGGCTTGTTGCTAGGCATTCAGACCGCTGATTGCCTGCCCATCATCCTCGTCGACCCGAAACAACGCGCAGTCGGTGTGTTCCATGCCGGTTGGAGGGGGACCGTCAAACGCATTGTCGAGAAGGGGGTGGGAGAGATGCATCGCCACTTCGGCAGCCGTCCCAGCGATCTAAAGGCCGCCATTGGTCCCGGGATTCACGGTTGTTGTTACGAAGTCGGCGCGGATGTGCGGGAGAAGTTCGAATCGCAATTCACGTATGCGGCGAAGTTGTTTCGCGAGGTGGAAGAGCGTGACCCGGTTCGCGATAAATATCCCATGCTGTTCCTCACGGCTCGCCCTCCCGGCCACAGCATTTTGCCGAAGAAAATGTTTCTCGATCTGGTGGAAGCAAATCGGCAACAGCTGTTGGCTACGGGCGTTCCGGCCAAGAGCATCGAAGCCTCGCCGCTATGCACCAACTGCCGCCCAGACTTGCTGTTTTCTTATCGTGCGGAGAAAGGCAAGACCGGGCGGATGATGGGCGTGGTGGGAATACGTAAGAAACAGAAGTCACAAGGCAGAGTGGCGCTAAAAAGCAAGAAATAAAAAAGTCCATGCGCATCCGCTTAACTTCTGCATTTTGACATCTGCATGTCTACGCCGTTGGCGGTGCAGCGGCGGGCGTAGGCGCCCCGGCGGCGTCCGCCATTCCCTCATTCACCAGATCCTTCAACTCTTTGCTGGGCTTAAAGAAGGGAATCTTCTTGGCGGGCACTTCGACTTTTTCACCAGTCTTAGGATTGCGCCCCGTCCGCGGATTGCGCTGGCGAGTTCGGAAGCTGCCAAAGCCGCGTATCTCGATCTTGTCGCCCGCGCGCAACGACCGCACCACGCTGTCAAAGATCGTTTCCACGATCACTTCGCTGTCTTTGCGCGTAAGTTCCGCTAAACGCGAGACTTCATCGATCAGATCCGCTTTCGTCATAGTCCCTCTTGGTTCCGGCCCGGCCTTTTCCCTGGTAATCGCAAACTAGCGGCGACAGCCACGGTCTAACCGTCGGCAATATCCCATAACCTTCTCAAATTTCAGGGGTTGTGCGCAAGTGGGAAGCTGGGGTCGCCTATGAAGGTGGGCTCGAGCCCGATAGCGGCGAAACTTCCCGGCGACTTCCGTGAAGGGTCAGGAAAGCCCTCTTGACCACTCCGCTGTACAACCGCTAACCTCCCGTCGGAGCCTATTCTCCACGGATTTGGTTCGTCATGCACAAACAAGTCCTCTGGGCTTTCGCCGCATTTCTCTGCGCCTTCGGCATCCTCGGGGCTCAGAAAGCGGATCAGACCGTGGTACAAGAGTTCGAAATCGAAGGCGTCGGTCTGTTCCAATGCCAATGCACGGCTCACGCCTGCCCCTGCCAGAGCAACGGAGCACCCACGCACGGAACCTGCTACGCCGCCGACGTCGCCCACATCAAGAGCGGACACTACGGCAAGGTCAAGCTGGATGGGCTGAGCCTTGCACTGGTTGGCAACTTGGTAGACGCCAAACCCGAGCGCCTGTTCGCCGTGCTTTACCTGGACCAGAAGGCGTCATCCGAGCAGCGCGACGCACTGACAAAGATCATGCAGTACTTGAACGAGGATTACGTCGCCGCGCCCGGCGAGCCAGCGGTGCCGTTCCGCAAGATCAGCCTCGTACCTTTCGTTTTCTCCGAATCGGCCGGCAAGACGATTTATAGCGTAACCATACCTGACATTCTGGAAGAGACTGCAATCTTGAAGCGCAATCCCGACGGGAAGCCCGTCTCGACGATCACCGCTATGGATTCGTGGAGCAACGTCGTCCACAATGCGGACAACGTCGCTTTCCGTTATCACGATCGGGCTGCTGGCAAGAAGTGGGACGAGTCAGGAGATTACGCCAACGTCAAATACTTTCATCTCACAAAAAAAATGTACGAGGAAAAACAAATGTTGGGCCAGCACGGCGATATGTCCGGTGCCTGGACGTCGGATCAGAGACAAATCATACGCAAGCAGGGGCTCAGCGAGAAGTAACGCAGCCAAAGCTGCCAAACGATTGGCGGCACGGGACGATTCTTCACATCACTTCCATAGATAATAGAACCCCACCTGTTGCTCCAGCATCTTCTCGCGGTCCGGAATGTATTTGGAGATGTCGCCGGTCAGCAGGTCGAGCATTGTCCGGCGATCTTTCTCCGGATGCACCAGCGTCGGTTCGCCGGAGATGCCCACTGATTTCGCTGTGTCTTTCACCACAGCTTCGAAATCGCCCACGTTATCGATCAGCTTCATGGAGAGGGCCTGCTCGCCGGTCCATACTTTACCGTTGGCGATTGCTTTCACGTCGTCGAACTTCAGGCCGCGACCGTCAGCCACGGCATGAACGAACTGTCCAAACATGTTATCGATCAGCGACTGCATGTAGGCCTGCTCCGCCGGGGTGAGGTCGCGGGTAGGATTTCCGGTGTCTTTAAACTCGCCCGTCTTGAACACGATACTTTTCAGCTTGGCCCATTTAAGCAGGTCGCCATAGTTCACCCACTCGGCAATCACTCCGATTGAGCCCACGATGCTGCCCTGGTCGGCATAAATCTTGTTCGAGGCCGACGCGATGTAGTACGCCCCGCTCGCGCCCACAGTTTCGATGGAGACCACAACTTGTTTCTTTTTCTCCTCGCGAATGCGCTTGACCTCGCGATAGATTTCTTCGGACGCCGCCACCCCGCCGCCGGGCGAATTCACGTGCAGGATGATCGCCTTGATGGAAGAATCGTCGGCGAACTTCTTCAATTGGCCGACCACCGGCTGCGGCGTAAGAATCACGCCATCCAGGTCCACCACGCCGATGCGGTCGCCGAAGCCGCCGAACCCAGCTTCGTTGGTGCCGGCGTGCAGCGTCAGGTACACCAGCGAAAACACGGCCAGTACGAAGAGGAAGAATGCTCCTCCGCCAATCAGAATCCAGAGCAGGGTGCGGGAACGTCGTTCAGCCATGAGGAAAGTTTAGCACCGGGGCTGGAAAAAGTTTCCGGTTTCCTGTTTCTAGTTTCCGGTTCGAGGTACCACTCGCGGCTGGAGTGACTGCATCAGGCCGTGCAATAGGCGGCTCACTTCTCCGGATTTTGCAGCTAACCGATCCGCAATCTCGTGAGAAATGTAGCCCAAATTGCTGGCGATGACTATCTGGGTTTCCATTTCGATCAAGGACAGCCCGACGCCGGCAACACTGCAGAAATAGTGCCGAGTACCGGGTACCGAGTCGCGAGCAGACTTTTGTGGCGCAGGCGACTGGCCCGCGACTTCGAGCGGAGTGACTACTCCCAGATCGATGGCTCGCACATTATCTCGTCCTTCACAGAAACTTTGCCATGCTGCGATCGAATCGCGCACGCGGCGCAGGCCAAGGGCGCGGGCAAAGTCGTTACCGCTGCCTGCAGGCACGACCAGCACCGACAGGCCAAGCTTCACCAGTTGGCTCAGGTGCCGGTGGATGGTGCCGTCGCCACCAAAAAGCAGGATGATGTCGGCCTGATCTGCAGCGGCGGGCATCTCGATGAGCCAGTCGATGCTTGCGTCGGTTTGAAAGGGCGTAAGATTTTTCGCAGAACATCCAAGCCCGAAGATGGCAGCCGCGCGCATGTGCGGTCGAGAGTAGCAGAGTTGCCTCATGTGGGGACAGCCGCCCTCGGCTGTCCAGCGGAGCGAAGCTCCGCAGTTTTTGCAGCCATCACGACTTCAACATGGGAGCGAATGCATTCACAAATTGCTTCTTCCATATCCACGGATACTCCGCCCGTTCACCCACCAACCCGCGCCGTACAGGGTTTTCGAGAACGTAAATGATTTTCGCGTCCAAGTTTTCCGACGAACGCAATACATGATCAAACGACTCCGCCTGCCATACCCGCCCCTTGCGCTGCAGCGCCTTATTTACTTTGTGAGCGGAAGCACCTTTGACCGCATCCATGATGTCAGCAAGCGAATAAACTTCCATAGCTTCCGGGTTGACCAGCGGCGTTAAGATCATATGAACATGATCCGGCATTACGACTGCGACCCGAAGATCGAACTTGACGCAGTTGTCGTGAAGGCAGCATTCCAGAACAAGAGAACGCACACGGTTGGGGAGAAGCCACCGGTGGTGGGTACAGAATGTTATGAAGTGTTGTTTGTCATCACACTGAAGATGCGGAAGCTGTCGCCTATAGAAAGCCTGAGGCATGCTTATTTTATGTGGGGACAGCCGCCCTCGGCTGTCCAGCGGAGCGAAGCTCCGCTCTTTGGAAGTCTAATAGGAAGCGTGGGGCGGAACGGATCTAGAGGCTAACTAAATTCTGGCCCAAGCCCAGATTGGGAGAGTGTGAAGAGGAAACCCAGGCGAGCTTCGCTCGCCCGGACAGCCGAGGGCGGCTGTCCCCACATCAGTTCCCCTATTTGCGGGAGCTTGGATCGATCAATCGCACTTTTCTTATCCGGCGACCTAGGCGAAGCAAAGCGTAGCAATCAATGGGCATATCCGCAATAAAATTGCTATCTCCGATTGCTTCGCCATCTATGCTGACCGCTCCGCTCTTTAGCTTTGTGCCGGCTTCGCTATTTGAAGCGGCGAGCCCAGCCTGTCGGATCAACTTGTCAAGACGAACAATGCGCCTGTTGCCAAGGTTTAAGCTCTCTCGATTGATGACGTACACAGCACCGTGGTGCTTGCCATCTGGCTCAACCTCAACGTCGGCAAGGCTAACGTCGACACAATCCAAATCTTCCGGCACTTCATGCTTCTGAAACTGCTTCCCCCAGTCCTCCGCTGCTTTCGCGGCTGCCTCTCCCGAATGGAAGTCCGCCACAATTCTCTGCGCCAACTCTTTCTTCGCCTGCATCGGATGAGCTTCCCGCTTCATCCTCTCAATCTCGGCGACCTGCACATCCGTCAGCAGTTCGTAATACCTCCACATCATCTCGTCCGAGATGCTCATGATCTTGCCGTACATCTCCAGCGGCGGTTCGTGAATTCCAATGGCGTTCCCCAGGGACTTCGACATTTTCTGCACGCCGTCGAGGCCTTCAAGGATCGGCGTGGTTAGAACTACCTGCGACGCCTGGCCGTAGGAGCGCTGCAGTTCGCGGCCTACCAGTAAGTTAAATTTCTGGTCGGTGCCGCCGAGTTCTACGTCCGCTTCGAGCGCCACAGAGTCGTAGCCCTGGACCAGCGGGTAGAGCAACTCGTGCACGGAGATCGGTTTCTCGTCCTTGAATCGCTTGTGAAAGTCCTCCCGCTCCAACAGCTGCGAGACTGTGTACTTCGCCATCAGCCGAACAAAATCGTCGGAGGTGAACGCGCCCATCCAACGCCGGTTGAAGTCGACTACGGTTTTCTGCGGATCGAGAATCTTGAAGACTTGAGCCTTGTAAGTTTCGGCGTTTTCTTCGATCTGCTCGCGGGTCAGCGGAGGGCGGGTGGCCGAGCGTCCGGTGGGGTCGCCGATCATGCCGGTAAAATCGCCGATCAGAAAAATTGCCGTGTGGCCCAGATCCTGAAAGTGTTTGAGCTTGCGCAGAACCACCGCATGCCCAAGGTGCAAGTCAGGAGCGGTCGGGTCCATGCCGAGCTTTACGCGCAACGGCTTTCCTGTGGCGCGCGACTTCTCCAGCTTGGCCCGCAGATCGGCTTCGCGAATAATTTCCGCGGAGCCTTTCTTGAGATAGATTAACTGCTCGTCGACAGAAGCAAAGGTTGACATGAGAAAGGCCATTATAAGGAACTGGGGGGCAAAGGCAGAGTGTGAACGATAGAATGTCGTGAATTTAACCCAAACACTCGAATGAACATTCAAATACGGCCGGCGACCACTCACGATATTCCCAGACTGCGGGAGGTCATCGAGGCCTCGGTGCGAGGTCTGCAGGCTGAAGACTATTCGCCGGCGCAGATTGAAGGCGCGCTGAAATCGGTCTACGGCGTGGACAGCCAACTCATCGCGGATGGAACGTATCTGGTCGCGGAAGTCTTCGAGTCGCCGGATAATTCCGTAATTGTCGGCTGTGGCGGATGGAGTAAGCGCAAGACACTCTACGGAGGGGATCAATACGCCGCGCGCGAGGATTCCCTGCTGGACCCAGCGTGCGATGCGGCGAAGATTCGAGCGTTCTTTGTACATCCACAGTGGGCGCGGCGCGGGATTGGTGGATTGATTCTCGAGGCCTGTGAGAATGCGGCTCGGAAAGCGGGCTTCACTCGTCTGGAAATGGGCGCAACTCTGAGCGGCGTGGCTTTTTATCGGGCGAAGGGTTACGCCGCGTTGGAAGAATTGGAAGTCCCGCTAGGCAACGGAGAAACTCTTCCAATTGTAAGAATGACGAAAGAGTTCACGTAGAGTTCAAGTAAGGATTCTGACGGGCAGGCGATCTAACTGTGCGAATCGGTCTTCCCTTCTATATTTTTTGCTTCAATCTGCGACCGGCGATTTCGAAGTTTCCCTGCAGCACAATGTTAATGGCTTCGGTATATGCGATGTGCTCCTGCTCCAGGATTCGCTTGGCCAGCGTGCGCTCATCGTCCGTATCCAGTATGGCGACGGTCTTCTGCACGATGATTGCTCCGTGATCGAGTTCTTCGTCGACAAAATGCACGGTGCAGCCGGAAACTTTCACGCCGTAGGCGAAGGCTTGCTCTTGGGCCTCGAGTCCAGGAAACGCCGGCAGCAGCGAGGGATGGATGTTTAGAATGCGTCGCGGAAATTGCTGGACGAACCAGGGCGAGAGCAGCCGCATATAGCCTGCGAGACAAACGAGCTCGACGTTATGCTGATGGAGTGTGGCGACAACTTCGCGATCGTGCTCTTCTCGTGTCCTGCCCGTCGAGGGGATCACCAGCGCATTCAATCCTCGCTGGCGTGCGGCGACGATGCCCGGTGCGTCCGCTTTATTTGAGATCACAACGCTAATGCGCGCGTCCGCGATGCGCCCTGCGTCCATGCTGTCGGCGATGGCAACGAAGTTCGAGCCGCGTCCGGAGAGAAGGATGCCCAGGTTGTGCATGGCTTCCGCGAGATCAGTTGTAGATTACTTTGCGCTCACCTTTGACGATGCGCCCCACGGTGACAGCCTTCTCCCCCACACGTTCCAGCACGGTCTGGGTTTTCTTGAATTTCGCCAGCGGAACAACCAGGAGCATTCCCAGTCCCATGTTGAACGTACGCAGCATCTCTTCTTGCGGGACATTTCCCAGCTCCCGCAAATGCTCGAACAGAGGCGGTACCGTCCAGGAACCAAGATCAATCGCGGCTGCGGTCCCGCGGGGCAAAACGCGCGGAAGATTTTCCGTGATGCCGCCGCCAGTAATATGCGCCAGCGCTGAAACGCATTGCCCGTCGATGAGCTTCTTGAGCGCTGGCCAGTAGCTTTTATGAGTGCGCATCAACTCATTGCCCACCTTATTCTTGATCTGGTTCACATAATCGTCCGGCGAGTAGTGGGCCACTTCGAAGAGCAGCTTTCGAGCCAGGGAATATCCGTTGGTGTGCAGGCCGTTGGAAGCCATGCCGAGGACGATGTCACCAATCTGCACATCTTTGCCGGTGATAATCCGCTCGCGTTCCACCACGCCGACAATGAATCCGGCCAAATCGTATTCGCCATCAGGATAAAAGCCCGGCATCTCGGCCGTCTCCCCGCCGATCAGGGCGCAACCATTGTGCTTGCAGGCGTCGGCAATTCCCTCCACCACTTTCTCGGCAATCGTGGGTTCGAGCTTTCCCGTTGCCAAGTAGTCCATAAAAAACAGCGGCGCTGCCCCCTGCACAGCGATGTCATTGACGCAATGATTGACTAAGTCAGCGCCCACGGTGGAATGCAGCCCCATTTCGAACGCGATCTTGAGTTTAGTGCCGACGCCGTCCACGCTCGAAACCAGCACCGGATCAAGATATTTCGTCTTGTCCACCGCGAACAGGCCGCCGAACCCGCCAATTTCGCTAAGCACCCCGCGAGTAAAGGTCTTGTGCGCCAGATACTTGATGCGCTGCTTGGTACGGTTGGCGCGGTCGATATCCACACCGGCGTCGGCGTAGGTGATCGGTGCTGCGGGCGTGGGGTTTTTGGCCACAGGTTCTGGCGGCTCTCTCTCTGCTTCAGTGTGGGAAAACGCTGGACACCTTGCGAAGCATCACCTTCCAAGGTCGCTCATTGTAACACGTTCAAAGCAGGTCCCAAGCGCTGCGAATCGATGTGCAAGACGCAAGAGCCGCGGATACACTCTTGCCGCCTCCGCGAACGCGTGCGCCCGCTCGTCCCTGCCAGACGGCTGCTAATGGGCGATGAAGTCTGAGAAGAAGTAGGCGAGGATTCCAAAAAGAGCCAACCCAGAGATACCGTAAGCGGTGAGAACCCAGGCGCCGCGGCCGGCAAAACGCCTGTCAACCGACGAAGAAGAATGCATCTGAGAATTCGACTGCTGAGAAACCGATGAGACAGGGGCCCGATCTTCCATGCCAGAAAACCTCCGAACGGAAGGATCGTGGCGCAATTACATTATGCGTCACGCCTGCCCGGCGTCTTGGCCGGACAAGACTATCTGGGCGGAATTCTACTACGGTTTTGGCGCCGTTGGGCCATGAAATGTGATGGTAATCACAAAATGAATAGGCGCGTGCTTACCCCTGATATGGCCTGTGCGGGATTTCGTAACCTTTGGCTACGAACGCCGCAGGCCTTACTATTAGGCTATGCGTAGTTTCTTTCTGCCGCTTCTTGCTATCTACACGTTGACGTTACCGTTTACCGGTCCGGCACAAACGGGCCAAACGCCCACCAGTTCCGCCGTTCCTGCGAAAGCAAAAAAAGGCGCAAAGGGTGACTCAAAGCCGCTGAGCTCCGCCGCTCCCGTAACCGAAGCGCCCAAGCATGACTATTCCCAGGAAGCCTACGTCGTCGAGCAATACCGCTCGACTTACCGCTTCGAAAGCGATGGCACAGGCCGCCGGGAAACGGTCGCTCGCATCAAGGTGCAAAGCGAGGCTGGAGTGCAGCAGTGGGGACAGATTCAAATCGGCTATAACTC
>Ga0307478_10002813_pt1 | contig 13393 bp, 12 predicted proteins | sample atmos_gasesECM4C_2_FD_203713 | JGI IMG/M metagenome (GOLD analysis project Ga0307478, IMG submission 203713) | Hardwood forest soil microbial communities from Morgan-Monroe State Forest, Indiana, United States - atmos_gasesECM4C_05 | ecosystem: Environmental > Terrestrial > Soil > Temperate...
TTGGACATTGGTGTGTTGGTAGGTGAAAGGGATGATGGCGATGTCGGCGATGCCATCGTGCCAGCGGGCTACTGTCAGGCTGATGCCGTCAATTGCTATGGAGCCTTTTTCGGCTACGTAGCGGCGGAGATCTTCGGGGACGCGAACGGAGAGCCACCAATTGTCGCCTTCGGGGACGAGGCGAGTGACGCGGCCGATGCCGTCTACGTGGCCTTGCATGAAGTGGCCGCCGAGACGGGCACCGGCGGCCAGCGGGCGCTCGAGATTTACGAGATTTCCTGGTTTTTTTTCGCCAAAATTGGTGCGGCGGAGAGTTTCGCCGGAGAGATCGGCGATGAAATACTTGGAGTCGAACTCTACTACCGTCAGGCAGCAGCCATTGACGGAGATGCTGTCGCCAAGTTTCGTTTCGCGCGCGATTTCGGATGCGGCGCCGGTTGTGGAGCTGCCAAAACTGATGCGCAGGCGTCCGCCGTCATTCGAGTGTTCGAGCGATTCAATTTTTCCGACTTGTTCGGTGATGCCTGTAAACATCGTGAAAGTATCCTGTGATTACGAAGTCTGGGCCTGATTTTGCGTACTGGAGATTCTGGAGCGGCGGCGATTTTGCAAACCAAGTGGACGGGATGCTAGCCATGGGCACGCCGCCAGTGCCCATGATTTTGGGAGCATAGAAGAGAATCATTTTGTCCACAATGCCGGATTGGAGGGCCGCGCCGTTGAGTTGGGCGCCGGCTTCGAGCAGGACGTTCAGAATTTCGCGTTTGCCGAGCTCGCGGATTACGGAATGGAGATCCACACGGCCGCGGCGCGCGGGAACGCGGACCACTTCGACGCCGACGCGCTGGAGGGCGCGGGCTTTCCGCGAATCTGTAGATTGCGTGGTGAAGATGACGACGTCGTTCCGCGCCGATTTCACGACTTTGGAGCGCAGCGGCGTGCGCAAGTGCGAATCAATGACAGCGCGGAGGAGTTTGCGGCGGCGCGGCTCGCCGACGCGGTCAGTTAGGCGCGGATCGTCGGCGAGGATGGTGCCGATGCCGGTGAGGATGGCGTCGGCTTCGTGACGCAAATGCTGGACCGCGTAGCGCGATTCCTCGCTGGTGATCCAGGTGGCGCTGCCGACTTTTTGCGCGATTTGGCCGTCGAGGGTGAGCGCGGTTTTCAGAGTGACGAGCGGGCTCTGGGTTTGAATCCACCGGGCAAAGTCTTCGTTGTAGCGGCGGGCGAAATTTTCGAGGACGCCTTGGCGGACCGCAATTCCCGCACGCTTTAGTGCGGCGAAGCCCTTACCTGCTACGGCGGGATTGGGATCGCGCATCGCGGCTACGACTCGTTTGACGCCGGCGGCGACGATGGCTTTCGTGCAGGGGCCGGTACGTCCTGTGGTGCAGCAGGGTTCGAGGGTGACGTAGAGAGTGGCGCCACGGGATTTTTTTCCGGCTTTTTTCAGGGCTACGATTTCGGCGTGATCGCGGCGGTCGTAGGCGTGGAAGCCTTCGCCTACGATCCGGCCGTTTTTGACCAACGCCGCGCCGACGATTGGGTTCGGATGCGCTTGCGCGACACCTTCGATCGCTAGATCGAGGGCGCGAGACATCCATTTTTCGTCGATAGCGTTTATCTTCATGTTATGAAATTTCGTGGTACGCACAGCAAGGCTGGCGCCCTGAAGGGCGCCGCTACAAATTCAACGGCTGTGCCGGCTGTTAGCTCAGTCAAAAAGTGAGTTGACGTAGGTTTGCGCGTCAAAAGGCACTAAGTCGTCTATTTTTTCGCCTGTGCCTACGAAACGGATCGGTAGGTTCAGTTCGCGCGCGATGGCTACTACTATGCCGCCCTTCGCTGTGCCGTCAAGTTTCGTCAGGACGATTCCGGTTACGCCGGCGTGGCTCCAGAATTCGCGGGCTTGATTGAGGCCGTTCTGGCCAGTGGTGGCGTCGAGGACCAGCAGCACATCGTGCGGAGCGCCGGGAATTACTTTGGCGGCGGTGCGCTTCATTTTGTCGAGCTCGGCCATGAGATTGGATTTGGTGTGGAGGCGTCCGGCGGTATCCACGATGACGACATCGGCGGTGCGAGCGCGCGCGGCTGTGAGAGCGTCGAAAACGACGGCGGAAGGATCGGCGCCGGGTTTTTGTTTGATGAGTTCGACGCCGGAACGTCGCGCCCAGACTTCGAGTTGTTCGATGGCGGCGGCGCGGAAGGTGTCGGCAGCGCAGAGGACCACGCTGGCGCCTTCTTTTTTCAGGCGGCTGGTGAGCTTGCCGATGGTGGTGGTCTTGCCGGTGCCGTTGACGCCGACGACGAATATGACGCGAGGTTCGTTGATAGGCTTGCCGTCGGAATTGGAATTCCCGTTTGCAGCGGGCGCGGTGAGGATTTTCAGGATTTGATTTTTCAGTTCGCGTTTGAGGGATCCGGGCTCGATGAGTTTGTGCTCGTTTACTTGCTGGCGGAGGGCGACGAGGACTTCTTTGGTAGTGCGCACGCCGAGGTCGGCGCTCAGGAGAGCGGATTCGAGTTGTTTGAGCAGCTCGGGGTCAACGGGGCGGTCACCGGTGAGGAGTTGTTCGACGCGCGCAGAAAGCTCCGTGCGAGTTTTGCTGACGGAATCTTTCAGCCGTTCGAGGAGCGTGGGTTCGGGTGGTCCGAAGAGCGAGATCATCGTGTGTTGCCGCTGTGTGCGGAGCATTTGATTGTAGCAAAGAGGCGGGGATTGGTGAGTAGCGAGTGGTGATTGGTGAAAAGGCAGCGGCTAGCGATTAGTGACGAGCGCTTAGAAATTCAGTGCGAGCGATTAGCGGCTAAACTTCCACCAGGGTTGCGGTTAGGCGGAGGCGGCCTGCTGCTATGGCGGCTTCGAGGGACTTGACTACCTGCGGATCGAATTTGACTATCGCGAGGGAGCGGATACGTTCTACGGCGAATTGCAGGTCCATGGCGGATTGGTAGGGGCGATTGGTAGTGATCGCGTCGAACGTGTCAGCCACGGCGATGATGCGAGCCATCATCGGGATTTGATCGCCGACCAGGCCGTAGGGATAGCCGGCGCCGTCCATGCGTTCGTGGTGCAGCTCGATGCCGGGCAGCATGTCTTTTAGCTGAGCGACAGGCCGCATGATGTTGGCGCCCTTGCTGGGGTGCTGCTTCATGAGGTCAAATTCTTCGTCGGTAAGCTTGCCGGGCTTTTTCAGGACACGATCGTCCACGCCGATCTTGCCCACGTCGTGGAGGAGCGCGGAGATCCGCAGGCGATCGAGTTCTTCGCTGTCGAGGCCCATGTATTCGCCGATGATGATGGAATATTTGGCGACTCGTCCGGAGTGACCACGGGTGTAGGGATCCTTTTCGTCGATGGCAGCTGCGAGCATGCGGATGGAGCCGAGGAACAACTCGCGATTTTCGGCGGCGGCTTGCTTCAGGCGTTCGACGTACTGCTCGATGTCGCCCGCCATGTTGTTGAACGTTTCGGCAAGCTCGCTGATTTCGGCGGCGCCTTCGACCTGTACACGTTCGTGAAATTCGGCGCGACTGATGGCGCGAACGGATTCGACCAGGCCGCGAATCGGGCGGGTGATGCCCAGAGCGAAGAGATATCCGAACAAGAGGGCGACGAGAGTGACGCCGACGACGAAGCTTAAGGCCTGGGCGGTGAGTTCGTTCACGCCGGCGTCCGTGCGCGCGACATCCAGGCTGCGCTGAGCGACCACGGTCCAGCCCAGCTCTGGAATCGTGCTGTAGGTGCCGATCATTTCGACGGAGTGTTTGTCTTTGTCCGTCTGGAAGAAATGCATCGTTTCGGTGGCGCGCAATTCCTGGGGCAGTTCCTTCAGGTGGCGAACGATGGAGGACGTGGAGGTGACATCGCGGCCGGGGACCATGTCCATGGTGTCGGGGTAGGCGACGATGCGGCCGTGGCTGTCCACAATGTAAACGAGGCGCTCGCGGACACTGGCGTCGCGGAGGCGCACGAGCAGACGATCGGTGGAGACGACGGCGGCTAGCATACCTGTAAATTGTCCTTCGGCAGAAAGCGGCACGGAGACGACGAGGGCCGGGCGATTGTCTTTGCCAAGGCCGAAGGCTTCGCTGACGAAGGGCAGACCTTGAATGCTGGCGGTGAAAGCGCGCTTGAGCGCACCACCGACGAACGGATCGGGATCGGCGTTGAAACTGCCGGCGGATTGTCCCTTGGCTTGTTTATTGACGGCGGTGACGTAAAGGATGTTCGGATTATTTTCGACGAAACTTTGCAACAGGCGCGCGAGCTGCGGCGCGTGGGCGGGATCGTCCACGTTGTCAATCCAGCCGGTGAGCGCGAGAACCTGGCGCTGGCTGAGAAGTTGTTCGCGGAGATTCTGTTCAAATTGCAGGGTTTCGCTGGCGAGCGAACGAGTGATTTCGGATTGCTGGACGCGCTCGGTATCTTGCAGTTTCTCTTCGCTGAGACGCAGAACCTGGCGATGGTAGAGCCAAAGCGGCGTGATGCTGACGACCAATAGAGCGCCCAGCACAATCCAGAGGATGCGCAGCCGGCGAGTGGTCAGCTGTGTGAGGGCTTTTATGGGCATGGGAATCCCGTCAATAAAATGCTAGCGAAGACTGTGAGGCGAAACAACGGAACGAAAGTACTGGGGTTGGCTGATAAGCCACACAGGGATTGGGACTTAAAAGACGGAGTGCGAGGGCGCCATTGGGACGCGCAGCGCGATGCGCTGTCCTGACGATGAACGCTGAGGATGGTTATTCGTCTTTGTTTCGTGGCGCGCCGAGGCGAGGTTCTTCGCCAGAGATTAGGCGTTCGATATTGGCGCGATGTTTGTAGATGACCAGTACGACGATGGCGAGCGTGCCGAAAGTGACGGTTTCCGGAGGAGCGTGGCCGGGCGCGTAAAGCAGGTAGATGAATAGCGGGAGCGCGGCGGCGGCAGCGATCGATCCGAGCGACGAATAGCGCCAGAAAATTACGACGAGCAGCCACAAAGCGATTCCGGCGACGACCGCTTGCCAACAAATTGGAATGAAAACGCCGAGCCCGGTGGCGACCCCCTTGCCGCCGCGGAAACCAAGCCATACCGGGAACATGTGGCCGACGACGGCGAAGACTGCAGCGAGGGTCATCCAGTGGATGTTGCCGCCGGCGATGCGGCCGGCGAGCCATACGGCGAGGTAGCCTTTTCCGGCGTCGAGCGCGAGGGTGAGGATGCCAGCGATTTTTCCGGCGTTGCGGGTGACGTTCGCGGCGCCGATATTGCCGCTGCCGATTTGGCGAATGTCCGGGCCGCCGATGGCTTTTACGATCAGGAGGCCGAAGGGGATCGAGCCCAGTAAGTAGGCGACGATCGGGATTAGCCACGCTGAGTTCACTTGGCACCTTGAACAAACGGAAATGTGACGAGCTTTTTGTATTCGGCGCCGGAACGTTTCAGGACGCTTTCAAACAGATGAAATTCAGATTCGCGTGCCGAGCCGAGATCATACGACTTCAAGGCATCGGCTGCACGAACGAGATTTTCAATGCCTTTGGTGGATTTGATGCGCGCGAGAGTGAGGTGGGGAACGAAGGCGCGGGATTCGCGGGCAAAGCCTAGCGGCTCAAGCGATTGTTCAATGGCTGCGGAGAGTTCAAATAGATTTGCGGACGTTTGGACGGCTGCCCAGATGATGCGCGGTTTGAATTCATTGGGGAAAAAGCCGAGGGCGCAAAAATGCAGATCGACAGGTTGCGCGGAGTGGATTTTCGCAAGGGCCGCGCGGACGGCGTCGAGCTTTTGGGCATCGGTTTCGCCGAGGAATTTCAGCGTGAGGTGCATGGATTCGGGCCGAACCCAGCGGGCGGAGCGGGATTTGGGTTTCAACCGCGCGATCAAAACGGCGAGGGCGCGGCGAACCTCGTCTGGCAGATCGAGAGCGACGAAAAGGCGCATGTTTTACGCTCTGCTGGGAGTTGGGAAAAGGAAATAACGGCGCACGGCGTCGAGGGCGGCCTGCGCGGCATATTGGCGGATGCGCTCGCGGTCTCCAGGGAAACGATAGGCGCGTTCGCGCGGGCCGTGCTCGTCGGCGAGGCTGATGTGCACGAGGCCGACCGGTTTTTCGGGAGTGCCGCCGCCGGGTCCGGCGATGCCGGTGACTCCGACGCCGATGGTGGCGCCAGTGCGTTTGCGGATGCCGTCGGCGAGCGCGAGCGCAGCTTCGGAGCTGACGGCGCCTTTGGCTTCGATGATGGCTTGCGGAACGCCTACGAGGGAAGTTTTTAGTTCGTTGCTGTAGCAGATCACGCCGCCGAGAAAATAGGAAGAGCTTCCGGGGACGTTGGTGAGGCGTTCGGCTAGCATGCCGCCGGTGCAGCTTTCGGCGACGGCGACGGTGGCGTGATTTTCGGTGAGAACGCGAGCGACAACTTCTTCCAGGGCTTCGCCGCTGGTGGAATAGAGATGTTCGCCGAGAGCGAGAGCCATGCGCTGGGTGATTTCGTCGAGAAGTTTTTCGGCTTTGGTGGGATCGCGCGACCAGGTGCGCGGATGCAGTTGCGTGCCGCTGGGCGACGCGAGGATGGTGGTCTCCGTATCGGGATACAGTTCGTAGAGAGGGCGGACGCGGGTTTCGACGTCGGATTCGCCGAGGCCGGTGACGCGCAGATCGCGGGCGTAGAGCCGTTCATCGTTACCCATTCTTGCGAGGCGCGGTGCGACTTCGGATTCGAACATGAATTTGAGCTCGTTGGGCACGCCGGGAAGAAGGACGAGGATGTGTCCGCTGGCTTCGAGCCAAAGCCCCGGCGCAGTGCCACGAGGATTGGGGAGAATAGTGGCGCCTTCGGGGACCATGGCTTGGCGAACGTTGATTTCCGGCATGGTGCGGGCGAAGCGGCGGAAGCGCTCCTGGATGCCGCGCAGAATTTCTTCGTCGCGGCGCAGTTTTCTGCCGAGAAGTTCGGCGACGGTTTCGCGCGTGCGGTCGTCATCGGTGGGGCCGAGGCCGCCGGAGGAAACGATTAGGTCGGCGCGGTCGAGCGCGTAGCGAAAGGTGGAGTGCAGTTCGGTGGGCGAATCGCCGACGACCGATTTGTGGGAGACACGAATGCCCAGCCGGTTTAGCTCATCGGTGAGCCAAAGGGAGTTCGTGTCCAGGCGATAGGGAGTGAGAAGTTCGGAACCGACAGCTATGATCTCCGCATTCATCTAGAAATGTTGTACTCGATGAACGGCGGGATGCGCAAGTCGGGTACGGCTTGCAGGCACGATGAGCGCGCCGACGCGGGCCCTGGAGTGGTCGCCGAGACGCGCTGGGTCGGTGATTTTTCGCGACTAGGCCGATGCTGATGCTGAAGCTGACGCCGGAGCGGCTGCTGCGGCCGCTTCTGCCCGGAGCACGAGCACTGAGCATGCGGCGGTGCGCACGAGTTTGTCGGTGACCGAGCCGAAGGCGAGGCGGCGCCATCCGGTGACGCCGTGGGTGGCGATCACGATGAGATCCACTTTCTCGCTCTCCGCCACGCGAATGATTTCCATGGCGGGATCGTTGCTGAGGCTCACGGTGCTGCGCGCGTTTATGCCTTCCTTCTGCAACTTAGTGGCTATATCTGCCAGTCTCTGTTTGGCGCTGGCGATTAGCTGATTCTCGTATTCGCCCTCGGTGAAAATATTCGCGTGGCCTTCCAATTTGGGGATCACCGGAGTGACGTGAACCAGCACGAGTTCGGAGCCGTAGCGCTTGGCGATGTCTTGCGCCACTTCCAGGGCCTGCATCGAGAAATCGCTGAAATCAAGGGGCGACAGAATCACTTTGGCTGAGAACATGGCTCGGCGTCCTTTGCGGCTATTATATTGTCGCACTTTCGAGAGGAGACTCTATGACATTGGGGCGATTGCTGGCGTGTGAACGGAGTGTTGCGGGGACGTGAAACGGTGTTCGGCGAATTGGGCGACGCATTTTGTCAATGATGGCGATTCGAGCGGTGGCTAGCGAAAGGGCGAAGACCTCGGAGCTGTAACATCGAAACTTTCGAGCGCCAACCCGAGCGACGTCAGACCGATGGTGCACGAAGTGCGCCCCTACAAATTCAACCGCAGGTTTTTGCTGGTGGTTCGTCGCCGGACTGTCCACAATCGCTGCGTAAATTGATGTATCGCCACGTATCGAAGTTCGACTGAACGAGCGATGGAGGGGGCACACAGTTGGCTGACCAAAGCGGCGGAGATTCGAACGAGGGATTGCAAAGTCGGGGCGCGGACGAAGGCGGTTCGGATTTGCGGAACGTGGCGCAGCCGGAGCCGCGGCGGCCGTGGACGCGCACCGACCGCAACAATTTGCTGATATGGGTAGGGATTGGTTTCATTTTGCCGGGAGTTTTGGTTTATGCGACCGGGCTGGCGCATAAGGCGACCACGGGCGCGTTCAGCGTAAGCAGTGAATTACCGCTCAAAGCGATCATGGCCTTTTTTGTAGTGCTGGCGACCTGGGTCGTCGGGCGCATCGAGCAACGTCCACTTGCCGATTACGGTATTCCGCCGCGCGGCGTGTTCGGCATCCGGTTTTGGGAAGGCTTGCTGTGGGGATTCGCGATGTTGTCCGCGATCGTGCTGATTTTGCGCGCGACAGGAAACTTTCAGATTGATTCGGTGGCACTAAGCGGCGCGGCGCTTTTTCGTTACGCACTGGGTTGGGGCGCTGTATTCATGGCAGTGGCAGTCAATGAAGAGTTCGCGTTTCGCGGCTACTGGCTTTTCATCATGGCAAGACGGTTGCGGTTCTGGCCGGCGGCGCTTTTTCTTTCGGCGATCTTTGGCGCGGCGCACCTGGGAAATCCCGGAGAAAACGTATTCGGGATTCTGCAAGTAGTAGAGATTGGATTGTTTCTTTGTCTGACTATCCGGCGAACCGGGACTTTGTGGTTTGCGACGGGATTCCATGTGGCTTGGGATTGGGCGGAGACTTTTTATTATGGGACGCCGGACAGCGGATCGGTTGGGATAGGGCACTACTTGAACAGTTCGGTGCACGGTTCGAAGTGGCTAACGGGAGGATCGGCGGGGCCGGAGGGTAGCGTTATCGCGTTTTTTGTGATTTTGGTTTGCGCGGGTTTGATTCACTTGCGTTTTCCGCACGCGACTTACGCGGATCGGCCGGTGTGAGGTCCGACGATCCGCGCGAGGCGTTGATCGAGACGTGCGATTAGAGAAAACGCAGCCAGCCTTCGAAAATGTCTGACCAGGCGTGGGCTAGTATGCTGGCGCGGAGATTGCGGCGCCAGGCTACCAACGCTCCGTAGAGAATTCCCAGGACGGCGATGACGATTACTTGTTTCCAGCCTTGGTAGGTGTGTGCCAGTCCGAAGATGGCGCCTTGCAGAATCACTGCCGCGACGATGCTGCCGCTGGCGGCTTGGAATTGACGCTGCAAGTATCCGCGAAACACGATTTCCTCGCAGATTCCCGCCGAGATGGAAAGCAGAATCCATAGAGATACTTCGGCGAAACCGGTCGGCGGTTGATAGCCGGCGGTTGCCGCGGGGACGCGTTCGACGGCGCGATGCACGAGCCAGGCTGTCAACTCCCACACTCCCCAGAAGGGGATCGCGATGGCCACGTCAAGGGCGACGCCTCGCCAGCTTGCCCAGCGGCCGCCGGTAAGATCGCGGAGATGGCCGCCCTTCCAGTGAACTCCTGCCCACGCCCAGTAGGCCATGCCCCATTCCGAGACGATCAAGAGGATGTACATGCGAAGCATCGCGACGTGAGCCGCGACTGTCGACGGCGATGCAGTCGAGCCGGGTGCTGGCGCCTCGTGAGGCATGCCGATGCGGAAACCGAAGTAGGCATAGACGAGCAGGATCGTGAGCGTATGCCAAGGCGCAGCGATCAGCCGGCGGCGGTGTGGATCGGGAGCAACCGTGGCGGCGACATCGTTCATGCGTTCCCCCGAAGATACACGTAGATGTAATTAGATACGCGGGGCGCGGGGAATAATTGCACGAAATGATTCCGACGGCGAAGCGGCTAGCCGTTGAGGGGGAGGCCTTCGACGTCCCAGTCGAGAGAGTAGAGCGCGCTGGTGGTCGCGATCATGGCGCGGTGCGAAGGCAGGAGGGCGAGCCCGACGATATTGGAACCGGTGACGGCGAGCTGTGGCTCGGCTTGCGGCGAGAGCCGGACGATGCCGCGCTTGCCGCCGAGAGACGCAGCTACGTAAAGATTGCCAGAGCGGTCGAAGGCGAGGCCTTGCGGACGGCCCAGGCCGCGGAAAAAAGTGCTGACTTCTCCGGCGGGATTGATGCGGTAGACCTGATCGAAGCTGGAAGTTGTGGGGCCGGTTACGTACAAGTCGCCGGTCGTGCTGAAGGCGAGATGATAGGCGGACATGGACGGCTCGAGCGTGGCGAAGACAAAGATTTCACGGTCGGGGCCAATTTTGAAAATCGTTCCGCTGCGATCGCCGACGTAGAGGCTGCCGGCTCTATCGAAAGCGAGGCCTGTGGCGATGCCCATGCCTTCGACCCATTGCATGGAGCGGCCATCGGGGGAAACACGGTGGATCGCGCCATCGTGACGGCTGGAAACGAAAAGAAAGCCGTCGCGATCGAGCGCGAGTCCGGTGGGATTCATCATTTCGGTGATGAACGGCTTGATGGCGTGATTCGACGTGACTTTGTAAAGCGAGACGGGAACTTTCTGGCCGCGCTGGCCGCTGAAAGTGACGTAGGTGTTGCCGTCGGAGTCGATGGCTGGATTAGCGACGGGATGCAGATTGTCGGCGATTTGCGTGCCGAGCGCCAGAGGGAACGGCGCGCTTTCGATGCTGCCCATTTTCACGCGGACGGCGCCGCCGGCGGCTCCTTCGGGGACGCGCGCGATCAGGAGATTATCGGCGGCGAGCACGAGCGAGCCTTCGGCGACGCCAAATTGCACGAGAGGGCGCGCGTGATTGCGCGTGGCGAACCCGGTGCCGCTGATGGCGACTTCGCCGCCCGGTAACGCCGCGGCTGGCTTTACGCTTTCGATTCTTGGCGTGCCATTCATTGCTAAGTTCATGCGTCGATCGCGGTGGTTCCGAGTATTACTGACTATAGCTTGCACTAAATTCGGGTTGGTGTCATTCGTGGCGCGCTCGTCGGTCGAGCGCTTCCCCGACTGCGAAATCGCCGCGCCGCGGAAATCGAAGAGAGGTCCCTCGTTCCGCTCGGGATGACGACGCGTTTCATGCAGTGCGCTTGCTAAAAGCCTGCGGCGCGCGCTAGCCACAGGCCGATGGCCGCGTAGATTCCGGCGATCCAGTCATCTGCCATGATACCCCAGCCGCCGGGTAGCGATTCGGCTTGCCGCGCTGGGAACGGCTTCCAGATATCGAATACTCGAAAAAGTATAAAACCCAGGAGCAAATATTTCCAGTTAAGGGCCGCGCGGAGGGTGATGAGGCCCAGCGGCAGCGTGTTAAACACTGGTTGTGCAGCATTCCACCAAATCGGCACGCCGCAACCGAGCAGTACAGTCAGGTACTGTCCCGAGACTTCGTCAATCACGACGTACTGAGGATCTTTCTCGCGGAAGCGCTTTGCAACGAGATTTGAGGCCCACACTCCAAGTCCTGCGATGAACAGCGTTAGCGCGAACTGCGCCCATAGAAAAGGGTCTGAGTACCAGGTTGTGACCGTCAAAAAGACTCCGCCGTTTCCGTGCTTCGCAGCTATGAAAACGGCCGTTGAAGCAAAAAATATCCATGCCGGCAGGACCGCGATGAGAAGGCCCACAAGAGAGCCGAGTGTGCCGGGGGCTTTCGGGAAGTAGCCGAGTCCGCCGACCGTTGAGACGCAGAGAGCGAACTTTGGATTGGGCGGCGGTGGGACCGGGAGCAGCGTGTTGTCGGGAGCCATGCTCGATGCCGATGATGTCGCTGCGCTAGCGCCGGCGGGGTCTTCGGACGAGGCGGGATCAGTTTTGGTGTTCATCTTTGGGGTGCTGATCCATGTCTTCGAAGAGCGTTTCGTCCACGGCGGGTTCGCTGATTACATATTTTTCGCTGGCCCAGGCGCCGAGGTCGAGGAGTTTGCAACGTTCGCTGCAAAACGGAAATTCGGCGTTGGCGTCCGAATCCGTGGATTTTTTGCAGATGGGGCAGCGATGCTGCATACGCAGAGGATACCGCAAACAGTGGAAGGATGCGCGGGAGTCGTTACGCTCTGCTAGCGCGACGGCGGGCACGGCATGCCGTGCCCCTACGGATTCGAACAATCACTGGAGGTGCGGAGTGGATGGAACCGGAAGGTATTCTCCGGCCGATGCGGCCGCGAAAGCGATCGCGGCTTGAACGTCTTCGGGCTTCAGAGAAGGGTAGCCCGCGAGGAGTACTTCAGTGGTCTCGCCGGCCGCCAGTCCGGCCAGGACAGCGCGCAAGAGCACGCGTGTTCCGTTGAAGACGGGTTGGCCTCCGCAAATTTGAGGGTCTCGGACAATTCGGTCTTGGTAGTTCATGAGCGTTAAGCCGAGGTTGTTCAACGGCGCGCCTCACTTTCCGAATTATAGCACCGGTAGCGCGCAACGATTTACGCGAGGATCGGGAAGGGTGATGCGGCAGAAACGGGCTGGCGGCGGGCCGAAATTGCTTCGGGCTTTTCGAATGCGGTTACGCGGCCGATCAGGTCGTAGTCTTTTGATTCTGTGATTTCGATTGTGGCTAGGGTGCCTGGGCTGGGCAGATCCGCCGCGTCGTTCACGCCTGCGAATTCTGTGACGTAGACTTTGCCGTCAATTTCGGGGGCCATGCCTTCTGTGCGGGCTTCCCAGATCAGGTCGGTGTCTTTCGAGGGCCCTTCCAGCATGACTTGGAGGCTTTGGCCGATTTTCTTGCGCAGCTTGCTGGCGGAGATTTTTTTCTGGATGGACATCAGCGTGTCACGGCGGCGGGCGATCATTTTGGCGTCCACTTTATTTTCGAGCGCGAAACTCTTGGAGGTGTCTTCGTCGGAATAGGCGAAGACGCCCATCCAATCGAATTCGGCGGCGCGGACGAATTCGCAAAGCTCGCGGAAATCTTTCTCGGTTTCGCCGGGGAAGCCGACGATGAAAGAGGTGCGAATCGAGACGCCGGGGATCGCTCTACGCGCTTTTTCGAGCATCTTCAGGAACGCGTCGCCGTTTGACCCACGTTTCATGCGTGCGAGGACGCTTCGGCTGGCGTGCTGCAGCGGGACATCGAGATATTTCGCGAGGCGCGGGTGCGCGGCGATGGTATCGAGCAGGCGCGGGGTGATGCGATTCGGGTAGCAGTAAAGAAAGCGCACCCAATTGAGATCTTCGATTTGCGCGAGGCGTTCGAGGAGGGTGGCGAGACCGTCGCGGATGCCGAGGTCTTCGCCGTAAAAAGTGGTGTCCTGTCCGATGAGGGAAATTTC
>Ga0307478_10002814_pt1 | contig 13392 bp, 10 predicted proteins | sample atmos_gasesECM4C_2_FD_203713 | JGI IMG/M metagenome (GOLD analysis project Ga0307478, IMG submission 203713) | Hardwood forest soil microbial communities from Morgan-Monroe State Forest, Indiana, United States - atmos_gasesECM4C_05 | ecosystem: Environmental > Terrestrial > Soil > Temperate...
GCGAACTCGCCACCGTCGCCGTCCACGAGGCGGGCCACGCCCTGGTCGCCACGTTGTCCCCGCACGCCGACCCGGTCAGCCGGGTCACCGTGCTAGGCGCGGGGCAGGCCCTCGGGCTGACCGAGACGCTCCCCGCCGACGACCGCCGGTTGTACGGGGAACGGTACCTGGCTGATACCCTGGCCGTCCGCCTGGGCGGCCGGGCCGCCGAGCGGCTGGTCCGCGGCGAGGCGTCCACCGGCGCCGCCGACGATCTGGCCTCCGCCACCACCCTGGCCACCCAGATGGTCCGCGAGTTCGGCCTTAGCGACAAGATGGGACCGGTCAGCTACAGCGGCCCGCCCGCCGGCCACCCCACGTTTGCCGCAGCGCGCGGTTACTCCGAGCACACCCAGTGGCTGGTCGACCAGGAAGTCGCCGCCATCCTGGCCAAGGCGGAGGCTCATGCCCGCGACCTGCTCACCTGTCACCGGGAAGCCCTCGACCGGCTCACTGCCGCCCTCCTGGAACACGAAACCGTCACCGGCGACCAGGTCCGCGCTCTCGTCCAGGCGCCCAGCCCCGCCCCCTTGCCGGCCGGTCCGCTTGTGTCCTTGCCGGCCGGCCCGCTTGCGTCCCTGCCGGCTGGTCAGTCCGCGTCCAGCCGTCGGCCATGACCACGCGATGGAGGGTGTCCGCCGCAGGCCTCCGTCAGGCGCCCGCCCGGCGATCGGTCTTGTCCCAGTCGCCGCGGCGGCGCGCCGGGCGGTCTGCGGCCGGGGACGCCGATGGCGGGGCGGCCGGCCCGGGTCGCCGTCAGGTGCGGCTGATTTTCTCGGCCCTGATGCTAGGCATGCTGCTCGCCGCCCTCGACCAGACGATCGTCGCCACGGCGCTGCCGACCATTACCGGCGACCTGCACGGGCTCAACCATATCGGCTGGGTGGTCACCGCCTACCTGCTGGCGGTGGCCGTCGTGATGCCCGTCTACGGCAAGGTCGGCGACGTGTTCGGCCGCAAGCCGGTCTTCCAGTTCGCGATCATCCTCTTCCTGGTCGGCTCGGCGGCATCCGGACTCGCGCACTCCATGGACCAGCTGATCGCGTTCCGCGCCGTGCAGGGGGCCGGCGCGGGCGGGCTGATCATCGGCGCGCAGGCGATCATCGGGGATGTGGTCAGCCCGCGGGAGCGCGGCCGGTACCAGGGGCTGATCGGAGCCGTCTTCGGGTTGGCCTCGGTGATCGGGCCGCTGCTCGGCGGGTTCCTCGTGGACAACCTGTCCTGGCGGTGGATCTTCTACATCAACCTGCCCATCGGCGTTGTCGCGCTGATCGTCACCAGCGTCGTACTGCGGCTGCCCCGGCCACAGAGCAGGCCACGCATCGACTATGCGGGCATGCTCCTGCTCGGCGGGGCGGTGATCGGCCTGGTGCTGCTCACCAGCTGGGGCGGGACCACCTACGCCTGGACCTCGCCGGTGATCCTCGGCCTGGGCGCCGCCGCGGTGGCACTCGGCGCGGCTTGGCTGGTCTCGGCCCGGCACGCCGCCGACCCGGTCATCCCGCTGCGGCTGTTTCGCGACCCCGCCTTCCGTATCGCGGGCGCGATCTCGCTGATTACCGGGATCGCCATGTTCGGGGCGATCAGCTACCTGCCGACCTACTTGCAGATCGTCACCGGCGTCAGCGCGACCACCTCCGGGCTGCTGCTGCTGCCGCTGATCGGCGGCCTGCTGGTCACCTCCATCTCCTCCGGCCGGCTGATCACCAGGACCGGGCACTACAAGGCTTACCCCATCGCCGGGACGGCGATCGCCGCCGCTGGCCTGTACCTGCTGTCCACGATGAGCGTCCGAACCTCGCACCTGGCCTCCAGCGTAGATCTGCTGATCCTGGGCCTGGGCCTCGGACTGTTCTTGCAGGTCATGGTCCTCATCGCGCAGAACAGCGCGGCACGGCGCGATCTGGGCGCGGCTACCGCTTCGGTCAACTTCGCGCGGCAGATCGGCAGCAGCATAGGCGTAGCCCTGATCGGGGCACTGTTCATCCACCGGCTCGACGGCCAGCTCAGCGCCCACCTCCCGGCCTCAGCGGCCGGCCACCTTAGCGCAGCGCAGGTCAGCTCGATCACGCCGCAGGGCCTCGCCCAGCTGCCTGCCCCCGTCAGGCACGTCATTGCCCTGGCATTCGCCCACGCCCTCCCGCCCCTCTACGCGTACCTGATCCCGCTGCTGGCCGTGGCGTTCTTCCTCGCGCTGATCCTCAAGGAGATTCCGCTGCGCACCCGCGCCCGGCGGGATGCGGCTCAGGCCACTCTCGCGCAGCAGGGAGCACGTCCCCAGGGCGGCGCAGTCACCAGCCCCGGTACGTCCCCGGCCGCCGGACGGCCCCACGCAAGTCGCGGCCACACCCACCGCGCTCCGCCGCCCCGGCTGCCTCACCGCTGGAATAACCCGCCTGACGAGTGAACCTCGCGCCTCTACTAACCGTATTAGTAGATGTACACGTCACTACCACAAGGAGATAACCGTGCGACACCCGAGAATCATCATCGCCAGCATCAGCCTGGCCGCAGCGGCCGCCCTCGGCGGCGGTATCACCGCCGCCGCAGCGACTAACTCCCCGGCCAGCAGCCGACCCGCTGCCAGCCAGCACGCCACGGCGACCGTCCGTACCGTGCAGGCGACCGTCGGCGGCAAGACCGAGACCATCCTGGTCAACAGTCAGGGCCTGCCGCTGTACTACTACCTGAACGACACGGCGGCCAAGTCGGTCGTCACCGGCGGGCTGGCGGCGCTGTGGCCGCCGCTGACGTCCCCGTCACCGGCCGCCACCGGGCTGACCGGCAAGCTCGCCGCAGTCACGGACATCCACGGCAACCAGGTCGCCTACAACGGGCACCTGCTGTACACCTTCGCCGACGACCAGGCCGGCCAGGTGACCGGCCAGGGAGTGCAGGGCTTCTTCGTGGCCACCCCCGGCCTCACGCCGATCGCCGGGTCCTCGACGTCGTCAGGCACGGCCCCGGCCGCCCCGGCCGCCCCGTCCGGCAACCCTTACGGCTACTGACACGGCCAGGCGCCCCGGTCCGCTGACCTCGTTCCTTCGGGCGGAGCCAGCGGGCCGATGGCCCGGACAGGCAGACATGACCATCACCAGACACTCGTCAGCGGGCGCGCGCCGGACCTGGTTCCGGCCGGCGCCGCGGTGCCTCCTGGGCACCACGCCCGGCCCGGACGCCGCTCTCGCGCTTCGGCGTCGGGGGAGGAAGCAGGCGGCCCGCATCGGGGCCGCCACCGTCGCGATCGCGGCGCTGGCGGCCGTCGGGGTGGCCGGGCGGTCCGCAGCGGCCGAGTCGTTCGCGGTGCTTGGTCATCTGCACTGGCTGTGGATCCCGGCCGCGGTGCTGCTCGAAGCGGCGTCCATGGCCGCGTTCGCGATCATGCTGCGTCGGCTGCTCGCGGTCGGCGGCGCCAGCGTGGGTATCCGGCCGATGCTGGCCACGGCCTACGCCGCCAACGCGGTGTCGGTCTCGGTTCCGCTGGCCGGGCCCGGCCTGGCCACCGCGTTCACCTTCCGCCGCTTCACCCGCCAGGGCGCGGATGCCCCGCTGGCCGGCTGGTCGCTGCTGGCCGGCGGGGTAGTCTCCTCGGCCGCGGCGGCCCTGGTCGTGGTGGGCGGCGCGCTGGCGTCCGGGAACATCCTGGTCGCGGCGGTCGCCGTGCCTGGCGGCGTGCTCGCCATAGCCGCCCTGGTGGTGGCGGCCGCAGCGGCGCGCCGGCCGCGGCTGCGCGGCGCGCTCGAACGGCCCGCCGCCTGGACACTACGGCAGGGATCCCGGGTGCTGCGCCGGCCTGTCAACGAGCCCCGACTGACCATCCGGGCCTGGGCTGAGCGGCTAGGTGCGCTCCGGCTTCCCCCGTCGGGCTGGGTGACGGTGACCGCCCTGGCCCTGGCCAACTGGCTCGCCGACGCAGCGGTCCTGGCCGTGAGCATCCACGCCACCGGCGCTACCGTCCCCTGGCATGACCTGCTGCTCGTCTACGGCTCGGGCATCGCTGCGCAAAGCCTCAACGTCACGCCCGGCGGCCTCGGTGTCACCGAGGGAGCGCTCAGCCTGGCCCTGGTCGCCACCGGACTGTCCGCCAACCACGCCTTGGCCGCGGTGCTGCTCTACCGCCTGGCCAGTTTCTGGCTGGTCGCACTGGCCGGATGGCTGGTGATGCTGTGGCTACGCCGTCCCCGCGTCCGGCGCGGCACCGAACCGCGCCGCGCCCAGCCATGCAGCCCGGCCGATCCGGCGATCCGTCGGTACCAAGACACGCCCGTCCTGGAGATAAACCCGCCCAGCGCACGATCCAAGACCCGCGCGGGCTGCCCTGGCCAGGTTCACCATCGCCTGGGCGTGTAGCAATGTGCCCGCCCCGCCACGCCAAACGGCGCGCCAAAGCAAAGCATCGTCGTCCTGACCTGCTACTTCGCCTCCGTCATCACTTGGGGCGCGGCGTTCCTACCGGCGGGTGAAAGCCCGCAGCCACTTCCGGCCGAGCATCCGTGAGGCGGCCTCCGGCTCCAGCGCCGCGAGCGGCCAGGCGGCCGGGCTAACGGCCGGCGCTCTCGACGCCGATGCCGCCCTCCATGGCCGGGCATGGCTGGTGATGACGCGAACCCCGCCCGTGCAGTCGATGGCCAGCTCGCTAGTCTCCGCGTGGTTGCTGGCCGTGACCAGGAGCTTGCGCCCGAAATACCCGGTCGCGTCGAACGCGATCCCGGTCGGGTGACCATGCCGGGCAGGTGAGCACGGGCCCCGGCTCAGGATGAACAGGCGCCCGGCGGCAGCCACGGTGAACGAGCCGTCGCCGCCCGGGCCCGCGAGATCCATTGCTCCGGGGACATCCTGAACAGGACCCAGTGCCCTGGCAGCAGGCGTTCGGCCAGAACGAGCCGGGGAATCCTGCGCTTGGTGATCGAGTCGTACTGGACGTCTCGCAGACGTCGGCCGCGTGATCCGGTGATAGGCGTGATCCGTTGACGGGCGCGGCCTGCGGGTGGCTGACCGGACTGGTAACTGGCCGCGAAGGGTGCGGGGGCCTGTGGCGCTGGCTTCTGGGCGTGCTTGGGGGTGTCTGTTTCAGCTGGCGTGGCGGAGTGCGCCGTCGGTTCGCTGGGGCCGGGCCGGGGGGATGCTGCCGCGGAACCCCGGGGAGTAGGCCAGGTGGAACCCGCGGGTGGGAACTGTCGCGCCGAGTTGCGCGAAGAGCCCGGCGGCTGAGAGCGTCGCCCGCCAGACCAGGGCATACTGCGGCGGCGGCGTCAGGTTGCGCAACGCCGGGGCGAAGCGTGGGTGGGTGAGATGGGCCATCAGCCCCCGCAGCCACGGGCGGGAGTAGGTGAAGGTGGTGTCGGCCCCGGTGGCCGCGAGGGGGTGCAGCAGCTCGATGATCAGCCGCGGGTCGACCTCGGCGCCTAGGGCCAGGGCCCCGGCTTGGCGGGCCAGCCTTATCGCCGTCGGCCCGTCCCCGGCGAGTACGGCGGCGGCGAGCTGCCCGAACGGCGCGGGGATGCCGCCGGGCGTGGCGGCGACCGCGCCGAAGTCCAGCATGCCGAGTCGGCCGCCCGGGAGTAGCAGGAAGTTGCCGGGGTGCAGGTCGGCGTGCATCCACCCGGTGCACGCCGAGGGCGCGTAGATGGCGTGCCCGAGCAGCCGGGCGGCCAGGTCCGCTGCGCCGCGGTCGCCGAGCTCGCGCCAGCCCTCCGGCAGCAGGTCGGTGCGCCCGTCGAGCAGCGCAGACAGGGGCACCCCGTCCAGCCAGCGGGTGATCAGCACCCGTGGGGTCGCGGCGTAGACGGCCGGGACCGTAATGCTGGTCCGGCCCGGTGGTTCGGGTGCCCCGGCGGCGCGGGCGGCGGCGAGTTCCTTCGGCAGGCGATCCGCGAACGCGGCCGCCACCTCGGACTGGACCTGCCCCTCGCGCACGTAATCCAGCTCCTCGGCGATCCGCCCGGCGAGCTCGTCCGCCAGCCCGGATACGTTCAGCCTGGTCAGCCGGGCCGCCACCTTCGCCAGCAGCCGGGCCTGGCGCAGGTCTGAGCGCAGCGCCTGGCCCACCCCCGGGTACTGCACCTTCACCGCCACCTGCACGACCTGCCCGCCGTCCATCCGCCATTGCCCGCGGTGCACCTGACCGATCGACGCCGCCGCCGACGGGATGTCGTCGAAGGCCACGAGCCGGTCCTGCCAGTCCGGCCCGTAGGCGGCGGCCAGGTCAGCGGCGATCACCCGGCGGGCCACCTCGGCGGGCATGGCCGGCGCCGCGTCGGTGAGCCGCCGCAGCGCGGACCGGTAGGGCGCCGCGACCTCCTCTGGCATCGCCGCCTCGAACACCGACATCGCCTGACCCAGCTTCGCTGCCCCGCCCTTGAGCTCGCCCAGGGTGGCGAACAGATGCTCGGCGGTGCGGGCGGCGACCTGGTCGGTAGCGGCCCGGGACAGCCGGCTGGCGACGGCGGCGGTGCGGGCCGCATGCCCCAGCGGCAGCATGGCCAGCCGACTGGTACGCCGGAGCGCACCGGTCGGCAGGACCGGCCGCTCTCGGCTCTCCGCTACTGCTCGCAGTGGCCGCTGCTGAACCTGGTGTCCGTCGGTCATCTCCACGGTCCTCCTTTTACTGTTGTCTGCTTCCCGGTGCGGCCCGCACGATCAGGTCCGAGCCCTGCACTGGCGGTGCCGGGCCGAGGTGAGCAAACATCCGTGTCCTCACTGTTGCGGGACAGCCCGCGCCGACTGGGCAGCGCGGCGGCGCAGCGGCGGTGGTGGCGCCCCAGCAACTACTAACACGCATAGGAGATAAGAGGTGTTCAGTGGCCTGGTCCGCTGTCGCCCGCGGGGCCGCCGATGATCCCGCGCTCGGTCAGGGCCCGGATGTCGGCTGCGGACAGACCGAGCAGCCCCGTCAGGACCTCGGCGGTGTCCGCGCCGAGCGCGGGGGCCGGGCGGGGCCTGGTGGTCCCGTCGGTGGCGAGCGGCGACCCGGGCGCCAGCAGCGGCCCCACCCCGGGCTGGTCGATCTCGGCCAGCAGCGGGCTGGCGGTCAGCGTGCCGTCCGTCACCAGGTCGGTGAAGCGCCGGTACCGCGACCACAGGACCGACGCGCCCGCCAGGTCCCGCTCGACCTCGGCGACCGTGCGGTCGGCGAACCACGGTTCCAGCATGGCGGTGATCACCTGCCGGTACCGGTACCGGTCGCCTTCTTCGCCGAAATCCGCGCCCAGCAGCCGCTCCAGTTCGGTGAAGGTGTCGGCCAGGCCGGTCGCGACGGCCAGGTCGGCGAAGTGCCGACGGGTCAGCGCGACCACCATGACCCGCTCGCCGCTGGCCGTCAGAAAGTCACGGGCCAGACCCCCGTACAGGTGGTTCCCGATCCGCGGGCGGTCGGTCCCGGCGACCTGCGCCTCGGCCAGGAAACCCAGGTGCCCGGCGACGGCCAGCGCGACGTCGGCCAGCGCCAGTGTTATCGCGCTGCCCGCACCGGTGCGGGACCGGCGCCGTTCCGCGGCCAGCAGCCCGACCGCGGCGTAGAGCCCGCAGGCGACGTCCCAGGCGGGCAGTACGTGGTTCACCGGACCTTCCAGGCCCTCGGGACCGGTGATGAGCGGGAACCCCGTCTCCGCGTTGACGGTGTAGTCGACGGCGGGCCGTCCGTCGCGGTGCCCCTCGATCTGAAGGTGGATCAGGTCCGGCCGGATCCGGGTCAGCGAGGGATAGGCCAGCCACTCCTGGCCCGAGGCGGCCAGCAGGTCACCGAGCAGGCGCCGGCCTTCGGCGTCGCGGAAGTTGAGCGTGACCGACCGCTTGCCTTTGTTCAGGCCGGTCCAGTACAGGCTGGTACCCGACGGCGCGAGCGGCCAGCGGCGCAGGTCCGCGCCGCCGCCCACCGAGTCGATTCGGATCACGTCCGCGCCGAGCTGGGCCAGGGTCAAGCCGCCCAGCGGAGCCGCGACGAAGCTGGAGATCTCCAGGACCGTCATCCCGTCCAGCGGCGCGATGTGGTTCATCTAGGCCACGATGGTATCCCGAACCGCCTGCGGAGCGGTCACGTATCATCCCTGGTCCGGCGGACCGGGCGGACCGGAGCCGCGGGACGGTCCCCGCGGCTCCAGTCCGTCTGCGGAGAGAACTAGTTGACCGCGATGCCTGCGGGCGTGGCGCCGGCGGGCAGCGAGATCGGAGAGGTGGCCAGTTCGGTCAGGTTTCCGCCGTTGACGGCGAACGCGCCGACGGCGCCGATCCGGCTTTCATCGACATACAGGAAGCGGCCGTCGGGGCTTAGCCGCGCGTCCACCGCGCCGACCCCGCCGGTCTTGCCGACCTGCGTGCTGCCCAGCAGGGTCAGCGCGCCGTCCCGGGCAATCTGGTAGCGGGAGATCTCGCCGGATCCGGTGTTCACGGTGAACAGGAACTGGCCGTCATGGGTGATCTCCACCCAGCACGGGGCGGTCTGGTCATCGGCGAACGGGGAGCCCGCGACCGGGGTCAGCGTGCCGTTGAAGGAGTCGCTGAACGCGGAGATGGTTCCGGTGCCTGCGCCGACGTTGTGGGCGTTGGACACGAACAACTGGTCGGGGTTGGTCGGCCGGAACTCGCTGCCGAACGGGCCCACTCCCTGGGCGGGGAACGGCGATCCGGGGGCGGCGGTCAGCCGGCCGTCGAAGCCGACGGTGAAGCTGTCGATCACCGAGGTTCCCACCTCGGTGCCGGCCAGTTTGGTGCCGGTGCCGTTGAACAGCACGTCAGCGGGCGCGGCGTTGGCGGCCAGGGTGATGGTCGACCGGGGGATCGGGAACAGGCGGCCGTTGAAGCCGAGCCGGAAGCCGGTGTAGTTGGCATCTCCATTGCCGGAGTTGGCCACGTAGACCAGGTTGCCGTGCACGGCGACGCTGTCGGGCAGGGTGCCGCCGGAGCCGGTGACGCTGACCAGGCTGAGCGAGCCGTCGAAGTGGATCCGCAGCACTGAGACCTGGTTGCTGCCGGCGTCGACGGCGATCAGCAACCGGCCGTCCGGCGTGATCTGGATCGCGCCTTGGTCGGACAGCCCGGTGCCGGTCCCGGCGCCGCCGGCCGCGAACGGGGACCCGGCCTCGGGGGTCAGCGAGCCGTCCGCGTGCCGGTTGAACGCGCCGATCGTGTTAGTCCCCTTCGTGTTGTCGTTGACATAGACGTGCCCGACCACCGCGGAGAAATCGGCCCGGGAGGCACCGGTCGAGGCTGAGGCGGAGGCGGGCACCGCCACGGCCGCGGCCGCCGCCAGGCCCAGGATCAACGCACCCGACCTGCCCCGTTTCAGGACGTGCTTGACCTCTTGCCTGGCGTCTTGGGCGCGGATGGCCGTCGGCCCTCGCTGATGTGACACGAACTTCATCTGCTGCTCTTTCCTCCGGCGAAGCCGGATCCGGCCGGCGGCGCGGCGCCGCCGCTGTTGCTCACCCCCAGTTGGCGTCCGTGGCAGCGCGGGTCTTACCTCTTGCGGGTGAAATGATCGCGGTCCGGTGCCGCGGGCCGCCGATCGCCGTCTGGCGATCAGTCCGTCGCGTCACGCACTGCGACGAGCAGCGCTTCGAAGTCCTCACCGCACGGGCCGCACGCGTGCAGGTGTGCGGCGACGCCCGGGTACCGCTGCTCGGCCGGGGCGCCTGAGGCCACCAGGTCGACGTAGACGTGCAGCACTTCCATGGCTTCGGCGCAGCCCACGTCGCGTGGATCGGTCCGCAGGAAGCGGTCCAACTCCGGCCAGCCGTTCATGAGCGCCTCGAGGTGTGATGGTCCATATATCCATTTGCGGCAAGGGCGGTCCGCAGCTTACGCCGGGCGTCGAACATCATCTTGTAGATCGCGTTGCGATTGGAGCCGAGCCTTACGGCCAGTGCGTCCAGCGGGACGCCGTTGAGCACGATCGCGACGAAGACCTCACGCTGTCGCGGGGTCAGCTCGGTGTCCACGGCGCGGTGCAGCGCCGCTAGGAGATCCCGCCACTCGGATTCCTGAGCGGGCTCGAAACCGAACCGGCCCGGCAGCCGGTTCCAGTCCTCGGCGTCCAGCTGCACATCCGGTCGACGCCAGAAGTGCCGGCCGATCTTGGTCGACACCTCGAGGATCACGACCTTGTAGGCCCAGGTCGTGAACCGGCTCTCCCCCCGGAACTGCCGGAGTTTGGCGATGATCGCCATCAACGCGTCCGCCGCGGCCTGGTAGGCCAGGTCTTCGAGTTCGGGCCCGGTGATCCGCAGCCGCGGGCCGCGCCGCCGGCATTCCCTCTGCGCGATGCGCAGCAGCATCCCATGCAGCCGGGCCAGCGCCGCCTCCCGGCGTGGACCGGTGTCCGCGAGCGCCCGGAGCCACTCTGCTGACTCCGGATCGAGCGGGGCCGCTGCGGCAGGGATCTGGTTAACCACACGATTCACCGCCATCAGCGTACAAAGTACCGAGCGGCCCGGCGCCCGGCTTGCGGAGGTCGTGCCGGACGCCCACCTGCAGCTGGTGGAGGACGACGGATTCCGCGGGCTACGAGCTGCCCGGATCTTCCTCCGAGCCGTCGCCGGGCAGTTCGGCGTGGCCTGCGGTCACCGCGGCGGGCTCGTCGGCAGGCTCGTGCCCGTTGCCGTGGCCGTTCCCGTGACCGTTCGTCTCGACCACGACCGTCTCGGCGAAGGCGCGGTTGGCGATCGCACGGGCCCGGCCCATGGCGCCGCTGACCTGCGGCGCGGGGACGCCGTTCTCGTCATCGGACCCGGCCGCGGGCATGAGCGCCGGCACCTTCTTGGCCTCGAGGATGGCGCGTTCGTCCTCGTTCACCGGCCGGTGGATCTCGACGAACTCGCCGTTAGGCATCTGCCGGATGATGCCGGTCTCGAGCCCGTGCTCCAGCAGCTCCGTATCCTGACGCTGCAGACCCAGACAGATACGTCTAGTGACGTAAAACGCGACCGCTGGTCCCACGAAGACCAGTACCCGCGCGATCCAGGTGACCGTGTACAGCGGGATCGACAGGAAGTCGGCGATGACGTCGTTCGCTCCCTCGGCCCACAGGATCCCGTAGAACACCACGGCTGCCATGCCGGTAGCGGTCCGGATGGGCGCGTTCCTCAGCCGGTCGTTGATGTTGTGCCAGGATCGGTCGCCGGTCGCCCACTGCTCGAAGAAGGGCCAGAACGCCGCGCCGGTCAAGATGAGGCCGAACGGTATCGCAGCCGGGATGAGCACGCTGAAGCTGATCGTATGCCCGAGGAAGTTCCACTCCCAGGCAGGCATCACGCGCAGCGAGCCCTCCAGGATGCCCATGTAGAAGTCCGGCTGGGAGGCGGAGGAGATCTGCACCGGACTGTACGGCCCGTACAGCCAGATCGGGTTGATCTGCGCGAACGTGGCCAGCAGCGCGAGCGCCGCGAAGATGAAGAAGAACCAGGCGCCGCCCTTGGCCATGAAGTACGGGAAGAACGGCTGGCCGACCACGTTGTTCTCGGTGTTCCCCTTGGCCGGCATCTGGGTGTGCTTCTGGTGCACCATGATGAACAGGTGCGCGGTGATCAGCGCGAGGATCAGGCCCGGGATCAGGAACACGTGGAGGATGTACAGCCTGGGTATGATCGAGTCGCCAGGGAACGGCCCGCCGAACAGGAAGTACGCCCCGTACGTGCCGACGATCGGGACGCCCTGTAGCACGCCCTCGAGGATCCGCAGGCCCGCGCCGGATAGCTGGTCGTCGGGCAGCGAGTAGCCGAACAAGCCCTCAAGCAGCCCCAGCGTGAACAGCACGATCCCGATCAGCCAGTTGACCTCGCGGGGCTTGCGGTAGGCGCCGGTGAAGAACACCCGCAGCATGTGGATGGTGAGCGCGGCCATGAACAGGTCGGCCGCCCAGTGGTGGATCTCCCGCATCAGCAGGCCGGCCCGGACGTCGAAGCTGATGTTCAGCGTCGACTGATAGGCCTGGCTCATCGTGATGCCGTCCAGCTTGACGTACGAGCCGTGGTAGACGACCGGGGCCGAGGACGGGACGAAGAACAGCGCCAGGAAGGTCCCGGTCAGCAGCAGGAGGACGAACGACCACAGCGCGATCTCGCCGAGCATGAACGACCAGTGGTCAGGGAAGACCTTGCGCATGAACACGCGCAGGCCACGGGCCCCGTGGAACCTGTCGTCCAGCCACGACCCGGTGCCGCTCAGCGCCTTCGGGAAGTCAGGGGTGTCGCTCATCCGCGCTCCCAGAAACTCGGGCCGACGGGCTGGGTGAAGTCGCTCTTGGCCACCAGGTAGCCCTGCGCGTCGACGGTCAGCGGCAGTTGTGGCAGCGGCCGCGGTGCCGGGCCGAAGATCACGGTCGCGCCGGTCGTCGCGTCGAACGTGGACTGGTGGCAGGGGCACAGGATGTGGTGCGTGGTCTGTTCGTACAGCGACACCGGGCACCCCACGTGCGTGCAGATCTTGGAGTAGGCGACGATGTTGTCGACCGTCCAGTTCATCGTGCTGATCAGCGTACCGCCGTTGGTTACGGTGGGAACGTTCAGCTCACCGGGCCGGAACTTGATCAAGATGACGGCCGCCTTGGCCAGCGCGTCCAGGTCGTCGGTGAAGCCCTCCGGCACGATGGTGATCATGCCGCCCGGCGCGCTGAACTCGGCCGGGGTGATCGGCTGGTTGGTGCCATAGACCAGCAGCCGCCGCCCTGGACTCCACACCGTGTGCCGCAGGCTGGTCCCGGGCAGCGGGCCCAGGTCACGGAGCACCAGGACCGGAATGGCGGCCAGCGGCAGCGTGGCGAGCATCAGCGTGCGCCGGACGATAGGCGCCTTGACGAACTGGCTCGCTCCCGTGCCCTCGGCGAAGTACTCGGCGAACGCCTCGCGCTCGGCGTCGGTCGAGCGCAGCGCGTGCCGTTCCTCGACCACCTCCGCGTCCGGCATGATGTGCCGGACCCAGATCAGCGCGCCGAACCCCAGGCCGAGCAGCGCCACCGACAGCGATAGGCCCAGCGCTAGGTTGGAGCGGAAGACCGCGTCCACCGAGTGGACCTCGAGGCCGATGTAGGCCGCGATGAACCCGCAGCCCGCGATGAACGCGAGCAGGAAGCAGAACGCGACGACCTTCTCGGCGTTCCTGGCGTGCGAGGGGTAGTCCGGTACGGTCGGTAGCCGCTCCTCGGCCGGCTCCACCTCGGTGCCGTGTCCCGTGCCGCCGTCCTCGGCCCCGTCGCCGGAGCCGAGCAGCCGCGGAGTAGGCGGGGGAGTCCCGATCACCCGGTGCGGGGCGACCGGACCTCCCGGACCCTCGACCTCTTCCATGTCGCTCATCAGTGCTCCGTCCCCGACGTCCCCGACGTCTCCGACGTCCCCGACGTCCCCGCGGTCTGTGACATCCGCG
>Ga0307478_10002815_pt1 | contig 13391 bp, 10 predicted proteins | sample atmos_gasesECM4C_2_FD_203713 | JGI IMG/M metagenome (GOLD analysis project Ga0307478, IMG submission 203713) | Hardwood forest soil microbial communities from Morgan-Monroe State Forest, Indiana, United States - atmos_gasesECM4C_05 | ecosystem: Environmental > Terrestrial > Soil > Temperate...
TGGGCAGCTTGCCCCGCACCATGGCGACTTCGTCACAGTTGTAAAACCTGGGACAGACGTGGCAGTCCTTGTAAATCTTGTCGGGAAGATCTTCGCGTCGTGCCATCTCGAATCCCTGGCGCGCGAAAAATTCCGGAGCCCGCGTAAACAGACAGATGCAGTCCACTCGATGCCGCTTCGCTTCGGCCAGCAAAGCCTTCATCAGCCGGCTACCCCCGCCTTGCCCTTGCGCGCGAGGTCCTACCGTGATCGAACGAATCTCCGCGAGGTGCGTACCGTAAAGATGCAGCGCGCCGCATCCAATGATGCGGCCTTCGTTCTCGAGAACTACAAAGTCTCTTACGTTCTCGCAGATTTCCGCCAGAGTGCGCGGTAGCAAAGTGCCGTCGCCGGAATAGCTGGCGATCAGATCGTGGATGTGCCGCGCGTCCGGCAAAATGGCTTTACGCGTGCGCATGGAAATTTACCTCCTCGCGCAACGCCTCGATTTTCTTTCTTGCCGCACCAATCCCCTGACGCACCCGCACTGGCGTCGTCCCGCCAGCAACATCATGAATCGCTAACACCGCAGCTAGCTTCAGGCACTCATGAAAGTCACGATCGAATACCGGATTCAGCGCACGCAACTCGTCCAGCGTCAGATCTTGCAACTCACACTGCTTTTCCACACACAGCTTCACAGCCTTGCCGATCTGCTCGTGCGCGATCCGCGAAGGAACGCCGCGCTTGACGAGGTAAGTCGCTGCTGCCCAGGCATTCATAAATCCTGACTGCGCTACCTCGTTCATTCGCTCGAGGTCGAACTCCACTGCTTTCATCCAACCCACGACTAAAGGCAATAATCCAAGCGCGGTATCGGCAGCATCGAATAACGGCTCCTGCGTTTCCTGCAAGTCTTTGTTGTAGGCCAGTGGTAAACCCTTCAAAGTCACGAGCAGCGTCGTCGTGCTCCCGATGACGCGCCCGGTCTTGCCTCGTACCAGTTCCAGAAGATCTGGATTCTTCTTTTGAGGCATGGCGCTGCTGCCCGTGGAATAAGCCTCAGGCAATTTCACAAAGCCAAATTCCTGTGAAGAAAAAATAATCATTTCCTCCGCCCACCGGCTCAAGTGCAATCCCAAGAGCGAAAGCACATTGACGAACTCGAGCACGAAGTCGCGATCGCTGGTAGCGTCGATGCTGTTCGCCGTCGGACCAGCGAACTCAAGTTCAGCTGCCATAAACGCCCGATCCAGCGGCAGAGTCGCACCTGCCACGGCACCGGATCCCAGCGGGCAACCGTTCAGACGCTTGCGGCAATCGGCAAGCCGGTCCGCATCCCGCAAAAACATTTCGACATAGGCCAGCAGCCAGTGCCCGATCAAAACTGGCTCGGCATGCTGCAAATGAGTGAAGGCGGGCATGGCGGCGATTCCTGCTTGTTCGGCGCGATCGGTGAAAGTCACGCAGACCTCGGCCAGATCCTTCCGCAACTCATCAATCGCTGCCCGCACATAAAGGCGCAGGTCAGTCGCGATCTGCTCATTCCGGCTGCGACCGCTGTGCAGCTTGTATCCCAAGTCGCTGATCCGCGCCACGAGCTGTTTCTCGACGAAATGATGCACATCCTCAGCTTCATCGTCTTCTACGAATCCTTTGGACGCAGCGGCCATCTCGTCAATCTGCTGCAGGCCTTCCAGAATGCTGATGAGCTCGTCCGCAGACAGTACCCCAGCATTTTTCAAAGCACGGGCGTGCGCCGCGCTCGCGGCGAGTTCATAAGTCAGCAGCCGGCGATCAAAATCGAACGACCTCTGCCAGCGTTCGAATTGCGGGTCGAGCGCTTCCCGGAACCGCCCCGACCACATCTTCATCGCGTAACCTCCACGCGTCCCCGCGCTCGCGTGCGCGATGGCAGTCCGAGAATGCGAATGAAGCCGGCAGCATCTTTCTGGTCGTAGCCATCGCCCATGGTGAACGACGAAAGATCCGTCCGATAGAGCGAGTGCTCCGACTGGCGGCTCTCCACCGAGACGTTCCCTTTATACAAAGACAGCGCGACGCTGCCGGTCATCTCCGCTTGTGTGCTGGCCACAAAGGCGTCCAGCGCCTCGCGCAAAGGTGTGAACCACAATCCGAAGTAGACGAGCTCCGCGTACTTCAGTCCCACATGCTGTTTGAAATGCGCCAGCTCGCGCTCCAGGCACAGGGCTTCCAACTCGCGATGTGCCGCGATCAGCAGCGTCCCTCCGGGCGTTTCATAACACCCGCGCGACTTGATTCCTACGAAACGGTTTTCCACCAGATCAACCCTGCCGATGGCGTTTCGCCCGCCAATTTCGTTCAGCAACTCAACCAGCGAGACGGGATCTAGCTTCATGCCATTGACTGCGATGGGAATCCCTTTCTCAAACGCAATCATCACCTGTTCGTCTTTATCAGGCGCCTCCTGGGGCGAGCGCGTCATCTGCCAGGTTGTCGCGAGCGGAGCATTCCCAGCATCTTCCAGCTCTCCGCCTTCATGACTGAGGTGCCACAGGTTGCGGTCGCGGCTGTGAATTTTCTCGCGGCTCGCCGCGACGGGAATGCCGTGCTGCTCGGCGTAATCCAAACAATCCTCGCGGGATTTCAATGACCACTCACGCCACGGCGCGATCACCTTCAGCTCGGGCGCGAGCGCCTGATAAGTCAGCTCAAAACGAACCTGGTCATTCCCCTTACCCGTGCAGCCGTGCGCCACAGCCGTCGCTCCCTCGCGCAAAGCGACTTCGACTTGATGCTTTGCGATGACCGGCCGCGCCAGCGACGTGCCCAGCAGATATTTATGCTCGTACACAGCACCGGCGCGCAGCGCGGGAAACACATATCCAGTCAGAAACTCCTCGCGGAGATCCTCCACGATCACCTTGCTCGCGCCCGTCGCATAAGCCTTCTCTACAACGGCTTCAATGTCATCTCCCTGGCCCACATCACCGACCATCGCAATCACGCTGTAAGAATAATTCTCCTTGAGCCACGGGATGATAATGGAGGTATCGAGTCCCCCGGAATAAGCGAGCACAACTTTTTCAGGCATGAGCACTCCTTGCGGGCAGGCGATCGCCGCCGCCCAGCAGCAAATAAAGAATCGCTTTCTGCGCATGCAGACGATTTTCTGCCTGCTCAAAAACCACGGACTGCGGCGAATCAATCACCTCGTCGGTCACTTCCAAACCACGGTGCGCCGGCAGGCAATGCATGAATACTGCATGGGGCGCGGCTTCTGCCATGAGTTCTGCATTGACTTGATAAGGCGGGAACACCTTCGTCCGCTCAGTTTCTTCCCGCTCCTGACCCATGCTGGTCCACGCATCAGTGTAAACCGCATCAGCTCCAAACACCGCCTCGTGAGGGTCGGTTAGCAAATGAATCTGGGCTCCTGTCTCCTCTGCAATTTCGCGCGCGGCGGCCACGATCTGCGGATTGGGTGCATAACCCGTCGGCGTTGCGACGCGAATCGAAGACCCCAGGCACGCGCACGTAAGCAATAACGAGTGCGCCACATTGTTGCCATCGCCCACGTAAGCAAGGCAGCGGTCTTTCATGTCACCAAACCGCTCGAGCAGCGTAAGGTAATCGGCCAGGGCCTGGCACGGATGCTCCACATCGCTGAGCGCGTTAATCACCGGAATAGACGCATGCTCGGCCATTCCTTCGATGGTCCGCTGCGAAAACGTACGCAGCACAATCAGGTCCACCCAGCGCTCCAGATTGTGCGCCACGTCGCTCAGCTTTTCGCGCGCATCGAGCCGTTCGTGGGTCTGGTCAACGAACATCGCCGTACCGCCCAGGCTAACCATTCCCGCTTCGAACGTCAGCCTGGTCCGCAAAGACGGCTTCTCGAAGAACATTACGATCTGCCTGCCGGTGAGCGCTCTCCGAAAATCAGCCGGACGCGACTTCATGATTCCAGCCAGCCGTAACACCGCATCCACGCCCGCGGGGCCGAGATCGCGAGTCGAGACCAAGTCCGGACACCAAAACACTTGCGGCACTCTCCCTGGAGCAGCCGCCACTCTACCTTGCACATGCGTATTCAACTTTGACTCCTTTTTCTGAACCTGCGTACGGGTGGTTGGCGATTTGTAACCGACGGCGACCGACTGCCTCATGAGTAAGTAACCTCTGTACCGCACGAGAGCTTTGTCAGATAGAACTGCGGCAAGATCTCCGCCTCGTTAGCCGGCAGGATTCTCACTCGCCCCACGCCTTGCTTCAGCGCCTGACCGCAAGCTTGCAGCTTCGGCAACATGCCGCCGCTGATGATCGACCCGGCCGCCAGTTCTGCGGCCTGCTTTGTGCTCAGCCACGGCATCACGCTCCCCGCGGCGTCTTTAACTCCTGGCACGTCGGTGAGAAAGATCAGCGCATTGGCGTGGCAAACTGCTGCACACGATGCCGCCATTTCATCGGCATTCACGTTGTAGTATTCGCCGTCGGCGCCCAGAGCCAGCGAAGCCAGGACCGGAATTCCTCCCTGCTGCCACAGAGCTTCGATCCAGCACGGCTCCGCAAAACAAATCTCGCCGACAAATCCCAAGTCGCGGCCGTGAACAAACTTTTTGCGCGCGCGGAACGTCATGCCGTCGCCGCCGCAGAATCCAATCGCCGGCATCCCTGCCGATTGAATCGCCGCCACCAGTTTCTTGTTAATGATCCCGGCCAACACCATAAGTGCCGCGTCCCGAGTCTCCGCATCGGTGACCCGCAGCCCGTCTACAAACTCGCTCTTTTTCCCTAGTCGATTCAGCATGCGGGTCAATGCACTGCCGCCGCCATGAACGACAGCGACACGGTGACCATCCTGCGCCAACTCCGCGATCGACCGGGCGCACTTGCGCAGCGTCGCCGCATCCTCGATCGCCGCTCCGCCAATTTTCACCACAATCGTCACTGCAAACCCTCCCGCTCTTCCCACCCGTACATCAGATTCATGTTCTGCACAGCCTGTCCCGCCGCGCCTTTCAGCAGATTGTCCACGCAGGAAACCAGCACCAGCCGCCGGCCGTCTTCCGCTAGGCAAAAGCCAAGGTCGCAGTAGTTCGTGTGCAATGAGAACTGCAACTGCGGCAGCTTCGGCGTTGCAAACACTCGCACCCAATGTCTGCCCGAGTAAAAATCTCGTAGGCAGGATTCCACTTCCGCCGCCTTCGTCGGCTGCTTCAGGTGCACGTAGATGGTCGACAGGATCCCTCGCGGAATCGGCAGCAGATGAGGGGTAAAGGTCAGTTCCGCATCCTCCAGGCTCAACTGCTCCACCATTTCTCCCAGATGCCGATGATTGAACACCGAATAAGCGGAAAGATTGTCCGCCACCGAAACGAAATGCGTCCGCGACGTCGGCGCCTTGCCCGCTCCCGAAACTCCCGACTTCGAGTCAGAAATAATTCCGTGCTCCCGATCGACCAGGCCTGCCTTGAGCAGAGGTGCCAAAGCCAGAATCACCGAGGTCGCATAGCAGCCGGGGTTCGCCACCAACTGGGCGCCCGAAATGCAATCACTGTTCAACTCCGGCAAGCCATAAACCGCCTTGGCCGTCAGTGCCGCAGCCGTGACTGCATCGGCATCCTGAAACGAGTAGATAGCCCGGTGCTGTAGTTGCTTCAGACGCCACGCACCACTCAGATCGATCACGCGCAATCCCTGTGCGATTGCTTCCGGAACCAGAGATCGGGACGCCTCATGCGGCGTAGCCAGAAAAAGTAATTGCACGCCCTGACGTTTCAGTTCCGGCCACGACAGCGTCCGCAGCGGATAGCCTCCGTTGCCAGACAACTCGGGAAAAACCTCAGCCAAGTCTGTCGCGCCACCGCCACCGCCCTCACGCCGCAGAAGCACAGGCTTCTCCAGCCGCGGATGGCGCTCGAGAATGCGCGTCAGCTCCAGCCCCGAATAGCCACTCGCCCCTAGCACCGCGGTCTTTAGCTTCATCGACATCAGCCCAGCATCTCCGCGATACGTGCTGCAACCTTCCTGGCAGCATCCTTGTCAGGACAAACAATCAGAATGGCGTCATCCCCGGCAATCGTTCCCACCACTCCCTCCCATTCCTGTTCATCCAGCGCCGCCGCCACCGGCTGAGCACTGCCAATGATCGTTTTCACGACCAGAAGGTTCTGCGCGGGCCGCACATCCAGTACGAATTCTCGAACCAGCCGATGGACCGGGGGCAGCGCCAAACCAGCAGCGCCTTCGCCCTGAGTCAAGGCGTAACCAGCTGCCGTCTTGCTCAGGTTCAGGTCGTGAATATCCCGCGACAGCGTCGCCTGCCCCACCTTAAATCCCCGCTTGCGCAGCGCCCGCTGCAAGTCTTCCTGGTTGGCGACGGGTCCGTGTTTCAACGCTTCCAGAACGGCTCTCTGTCGCAGGGCTTTATTCATTATGAATATTTACTCATTATTATGAATAAATATTCTCTATCTTACAGACCGTACCCTCCCTGTCAAGGAAAAACACCGCCCCTCCCATTTTTGGTAATCGGCCCACGAGGCCAGCCGCAGAAGAAGCTCTCCGCAACCTAAAACCAGAGTCAGCCTCAAATCCTTGCTAGACTACTCGCGGTTGAGAAGCAGCGAGTCGCAGCCGGAGTCACGCCGCATGAGCAACAAACCCACCCTGGCAGCTGAATTGATTGCCGAATTCCTTGGAACGTTCGTCTTGATACTCTTCGGCACAGGCGTAGTCGCCATGGTCGTGCTGTTCCCCTCAAATACTCCTGGCGCCGCGGCTCACGGCGGCTACACCAACATCACCCTGGGCTGGGGATTGGCGGTAACCATGGGCCTCTACATTTCGGGAAAAGTTTCTGGCGGACATCTCAACCCGGCAGTCACGCTTACGTTGGCGGTGTTCCGTGATTTTCCCTGGCGCAAGGTCCTTCCATATTCCCTGGCACAGACTGCTGGAGCTTTTCTCGCCGCTGCCCTGGTCTACCGCAACTATTTACCAGCCTTTCATCAGGTAGACCCTCAACTGCAGGGAACTGCCGGCGTGTTTACAACGTTCCCCACTTTTCCGGCGTTGCCGCAGGCAGGGTTTCTCGATCAAGTGATCGGCACGGCTCTGCTGCTGCTCATGGTGTTGGCCATCACGGATGAACTCAACGTCCCTCGTGGCGCCAACCTTGCGCCTGCGATGATCGGCCTGGTCGTAGTGGCCATCGGCATGAGCTTCGGCGGCATGCATGGATATCCAATCAATCCTGCGCGCGATTTCGGCCCGCGCCTTTTCACCGCGGTCGCTGGATTCAAAAACAACGGCCTCACTGACGGCGCTCGCGTGTGGTGGGTGCCGGTGCTTGCGCCGCTACTGGGCGGACTCATCGGCGCCGCAGTCTACGATTTCGGAATTCGACGATTTCTGCGCGCGTCTCAGCCCTCGTCCCAGCATTGAACCAGAACCTCGGCAGAAAACAGGAGACCTCTTGCCTTACATTCTCTCTCTCGATCAGGGCACGACAAGTTCCCGATCCCTCCTGTTCGATCACAATGGCGCGGTCCAATCCCTGGCACAGCGCGAGTTCAAGCAGATCTTCCCCGAGCCCGGATGGGTCGAGCACGATCCCGAGGAGATCGCGGCATCACAAATCGCTGTTGCCTTGGAAGCCTTGGCGAACGCCAATGCACAGCCCCGCGACGTGGCCGCGATCGGGATCGCCAACCAGCGCGAAACCACCATCGTCTGGGACCGCACCACCGGCAAGCCCGTTTACAACGCCATCGTCTGGCAGGATCGCCGCACCGCCGCTTTCTGCCACCAGCTTAGGTCGCCAGGCCACGAAAGTTTAATCCAACAGCGCACCGGACTGTTGATCGACGCTTACTTTTCCGCCAGCAAGATGTCCTGGATTCTCGAACACGTCCCGAACGCACGCTCACTCGCCGATTCGGGCCGTCTCGCGTTTGGCACCGTCGATACCTGGCTGATCTGGAAGTTGACGGGCGGCCGCGTGCACGTCACCGACGCCAGCAATGCGTCCCGCACTATGCTTTTCAATCTGCGTTCCGGCCGTTGGGATAACGATCTTCTCGACCTCTTCCGAATCCCGGCGTCGATGTTGCCCACAGTGTGGCCCTCCAGCGAAGTCTACGGAGAAGTAAGCTCGGTCCCAGGGCTGAACGGCATCCCGATCGCAGGCATCGCCGGCGATCAGCAGGCCGCGCTCTTCGGGCAAAGATGCACGAGCCCCGGCCTCACCAAGAATACCTACGGCACGGGTTGCTTCATGTTGCAGAGCACCGGCAATCGCGCGGTCGCATCCACCAACCGCCTGCTCACAACCGTAGCCTGGAGAATCGCCGACACGACCGACTACGCGCTCGAGGGCAGCGTGTTCGTGGGCGGAGCTGTGGTCCAGTGGTTGCGTGACGGCTTAGGAATTATCCGCAGCTCATCGGAAGTAGAAGCGCTCGCAAATTCCGTCCCCGACAATGGCGGAGTGTATTTCGTACCAGCCTTCGTGGGTCTGGGCGCTCCGCACTGGGATTCTTACGCTCGAGGCGCAATCTTCGGCCTCACCCGAGGCAGCAACGCAGGTCACATCGCGCGCGCCGCCCTCGAGAGTATCGCCTACCAGGTCGCCGACCTGATGGACGCAGTCCAGACTGACACAAACACTCCTCTGAAAGAATTGCGAGTCGATGGCGGTGCATCCACCAACGATGCTCTCATGCAATTCCAGGCGGACACTCTCGGCGTGCCAGTCGTGCGTCCGGCCATGACGGAGACGACTGCGCTCGGCGCAGCATTCTTAGCCGGTCTGGGCGTCGGTTTTTGGAAGGACCTGCAGACTGTTGATGAAATGCCGCGTGCGGAACGACGGTTTGAACCACGCCTGCCGTCCTCCAAGGTGGAGGCTGTGCGGCAGCGCTGGCGTGAAGCCATCTCCCGCGCAAAATCATGGGAGCAAGTACGAAAGGAATAAATTTCTCACCTTAGGTCCCGGAGTGACCGACCCCGGCTTATGCCGCGGCAATCGCATGAGCAAGCGCAACGTCATCGTCGGTTTGGGCGAACTGCTTTGGGACTTGTTTCCCGCCGCAGCACAACTGGGCGGAGCGCCCGCCAACTTCGCCTATATCGCCTCTTTGCTCGGGGATGAAGGAATTCCAGCCAGCCGTCTCGGCCAGGATTCTCTGGGCGTAGACGCGATCCGCCGCCTCGGAGAAATCGGCCTCTCAACCGAGTTCATTCAGAAAGATGCGGACCATTCGACAGGAACAGTGAATGTCGAAGTGGATCACACCGGCCAGCCGCGCTTTGAAATCCCCAAGTCAGTGGCATGGGATTTTCTCGAGTGGACACCGCAGTGGCAGAAGCTGGCGCAACAGGCCGATGCTGTGTGCTTTGGATCGCTCGCGCAAAGATCGGAACGCAGCCGTGCCACCATCCGCAGATTTCTGCTGGCCGTGCCCAAAAGCGCAGTGCTGGTGTTCGACGTCAACCTGAGGCAAAACTTCTATTCCAAGGAAGTCCTGGCAGAGTCGATGAAGCTGGCAACCATCGTCAAACTAAACCACGAGGAACTTCCGAAGATCATGCGCTTGTTTGAATTGAAGACTAGCGGAGAAGAAGCCTCGGCTCGACAATTGCTTTCGCGCGAAGTGAAGCTGGTTTGCGTAACCCGCGGCAGCGGCGGCAGCCTCGTGGTGTCCGCCGACGAACGCAGCGAACATCCGGGCTTCAAGGTCAAGGTTGCCGACACCGTCGGCTCGGGCGATGCTTTCACCGCGGCCCTCGTGCATGGATATCTCCGGGGTACGCCGCTTGCGCAAATCAACGAAACCGCAAACCGCATCGGCGCGTGGGTTGCCAGTCAATCAGGAGCGACTCCCGTGCCAAAAGCGGGCAGCTTAGCCCAAAGCTTGGCTGAGATTACTTAGAATTCGTTATTCGCGCACGCGTACGCATCGTTGCGAGTTTTGGTTTATTCTGTCAAGTTTGGCGTTTGCCACTCAGGGGGCCCAGTGATCAGATCTAACGTATTCGTTTGTCTATTCGTCTGCCTCGCAGTTTTCCTGTCTATCGGATCGACCACCGCACAGCAAGTTCCAGAAAACACTTATCAGGATCTGCATTGGCGCATGATCGGCCCGTTCCGTGGAGGTCGTACCCGGGCTGCATCTGGCGTCCCCAGCCAGCCGAATGTTTTCTATATAGGACAGGTCAACGGCGGAGTCTGGAAGTCGGACGACTACGGCCGCACCTGGACGCCCATCTTCGATCACGAGTCGACCCAGTCGATTGGCGCCATCGCAGTAGCTCCGTCCAATCCCGATACAATTTATGTTGCCAGCGGTGAAGGCCTGCATCGCCCCGACCTCTCGATCGGAAACGGAATCTATAAATCTACGGACGCGGGAAAAACCTGGACTCATCTCGGCCTGCGCGATGGTTTCCAGATTCCCGCTCTCGCCATCGATCCGCGCGATCCCAATCGAGTCTTCGCGGCCGTGCTCGGCCATCCTTACGGACCGAGTGAAGAGCGCGGCCTTTTCCGTTCGACCGATGGCGGCCAGACCTGGCAGAAGGTCATCAACAAAGATGAGAACACCGGAGCCTCCGACGTCGAGATTGATCCCTCGAATCCTGACACAATTTATGCCTCCATGTGGGAAGCTCGCGAGGGCCCCTGGGAGGATGGAAACCTCTTCAACGGAAACGGTGGCGGATTGTTCAAGTCGTCCGACGGTGGTACTACCTGGCATCCTCTTACCAACGGTCTGCCCAAGGATCTGTCGCAGATCAATGTCGCCATAGCTCCCGTGGACTCGCGGCGCCTCTACGCAACAATCGCCATGTCCTCGGGCAAGCTCGCCTTCTACCGTTCCGATGATGCCGGAGATAGCTGGGCGCAAGCAACGGATGATCCCCGCCCTTCAGGCCGCATCGGCGGAGGCGATCTTGCCGTCCCTAAAGTGGATTCGAAGAATGCGGACATCGTCTACTGCGTCAGCACGGTAACCATGCGATCGACAGATGGCGGCAAAACCTGGTCCGGATTTCGCGGCGCGCCCGGCGGCGACGACTACCAGAATCTCTGGATCAATCCCAACAATCCCAACATCATTCTCATCGTCAGCGACCAGGGTGCCATCATCACCGTCAACGGCGGCGCCAGTTGGAGTTCCTGGTACAACCAGCCCACCGCACAGATTTATCATGTCGCCGTCAGCGACACTTTCCCCTATCGCGTTTGCGGAGGCCAGCAGGAGAGCGGTTCGGTTTGCATCTCCAGCCGCGGCAACGACGGCGCTGTCACCTACCGCGAGTGGCATCCCGTAGGAGTAATCGAATACGGCTACGTCGCGCCCGATCCGCTAGACCCTGACATTATTTACGGTGGTGGCAGAAGCGAGGTCTCGAAATTTCACTGGTCTACCGGCCAGGTTCAAAATGTCACTCCGATCCCGCTTCGAAGCTCCAAGTACCGCACCGACCGCACTGAGCCCACTATGTTCTCGCCTCTCGATCCGCACACCCTTTATTTCGCCAGCAACGTTCTTTTCAAAACCACCGACGGCGGAAACACGTGGGAGACCATAAGTACTGACCTCACGCGCGAAAATCCGGGAGTCCCGGCCAGTGTCGGAAACCTCATCCCCAAAGGCGCGGACAAGCAGCGTGGCGTCATCTACTCTCTCGCACCTTCATTTAAGACGATCAACACACTCTGGGCGGGCACCGACGACGGCCTGGTCTGGCAGACTCGCGACGGAGGCAAGAAGTGGAATGACATTACTCCAAAAGAATTGACGCCATGGAGCAAAGTCACCCAGATCAGCGCCTCGCACTTTGATGATGACTCCGCCTACGCCTCCGTGAGCCGTTTTCGCATCAACGACGAGCGGCCCTACATCTACCGCACGCACGACAGTGGAAAAACCTGGAACCTGATCACTTCCGGCCTGCCCGAAATCGGTCCGGTCGACACAGTCCGCGAGGATCCAGTGCGCAAAGGACTTTTGTTTGCCGGAACGGAGAATGCAGTCTGGGTCTCATTCGACGACGGCGATCATTGGCAATCTCTGCAATTGAATCTGCCGCACACCTCCATGCGCGATCTCTGGATTCATGACGACGACCTGATCGTAGCTACCCACGGCCGCGCGTTCTGGATTCTGGATGACATCACCCCTCTGCGCGAAGCTACGTCTTCGCTCGCCGCCACCGACGCCCATCTCTTTACTCCAGGGCCCGCCTATCGCGTTCACCGCGACACCTACACCGACACCCCGCTTCCGCCCGACGAACCAACTGGAGCCAATCCGCCCGATGGCGCAATCATCGACTACTACCTGGGGCGCGCCGCTTCTGCTCCCGTGACTCTCGAAATCCTCGACGCGCGTGGCCAACTCGTCCGCAAGTTTTCTAGCGCCGACAAACCAGACGTTACCGAGGCCGAACTGAGGAAACAACTCATCCCCCTCTACTGGGTGCGTCCTTTCCGCTCGTTGTCGGCGGATGCCGGAATGCACCGCTGGGTTTGGGATCTACACTATCCTGCACCCGATTCCACACGCCACGACTATCCCATCTCCGCAATTCCTGGCGACACACCGCGTTACCCGCTCGGCCCCACTGTTTTGCCCGGCTCTTACACGGCCCGCCTCACGGCGAACGGAAAGAGTTATACCGCGAATTTCACTGTCAAGATGGACCCGCGCGTAAAAACTTCGGCCGCCGGCCTCGACCAGAAATTCCAGCTTGAAACGCGCCTGGCATCGCTGGTGAGCCAGACTTCAAAGGCCGTAATGCAAGCCGGATCGATTCGCGAGCCGCTGCAAAAAGTGAGCGAGCAAGCCACCGGCCCAACCAAAGATTCCGTACAGGCTTTCCAGACAAAACTCGCAGCGGTGCTTGGAGCGCCGTCCGGCTTCTTCGCGCCGCCTTCCGCGGAGGTCACCCTGGCGCAAGTGAACGGTCAGGTCGCGGCATTATACGGCCAGGTCTGGCAGGCCGATGCCGAACCATCAGTGGCGCAGTCTGAAGCCGTCAAGGCAATCGAACATGACACATCAGATGTGATGAAGCGCTGGGATGCGCTCAAGACTGCAGATCTTGCGGTGCTCAATCGGGCACTCCACACCGCAAACTTGCCGGAGATCCGAATCGAATCGGATCCGCATAAAGAAGAAGCAGGGACGGACGAAGAATAGCTCGATCACCGGAATCTGACCCCGCCGCCTATAGATCTTCCACGGCGGTCTGCAGTTCGCGCGCGACCTGTTCCGGGTCGCTTTCTGGCGCGAACCGCATCGGCTCTCCGATGTGGACGCATATCTTCCATGGCGGCGCCAACTTTTTTCCCGCTTGCTTCAACTCAAACAACCCACGAATCCGCATGGGCAGCACAGGAATGCCCAGATTATTTG
>Ga0307478_10002816_pt1 | contig 13389 bp, 9 predicted proteins | sample atmos_gasesECM4C_2_FD_203713 | JGI IMG/M metagenome (GOLD analysis project Ga0307478, IMG submission 203713) | Hardwood forest soil microbial communities from Morgan-Monroe State Forest, Indiana, United States - atmos_gasesECM4C_05 | ecosystem: Environmental > Terrestrial > Soil > Temperate...
GCGACGCCGAGCCAAACAGCAACGATCCGATTTTTCAAGGAAGTCCTCCAGACTGGCTGCAGCACGACAGCTGTTGGCAGAAGTATCTCATACACTTCGCATAGTCAAAAGCTCTGCGTAATGGCCTGCAGCAGCGAGTCCGATCCATCGGTTTTTGTAGCTCAGGTGTCGGCTGCGTTGTTTGCAGCCGAGACCTGAGGCCTTTCTCTCAATTCATCCCGGGGGCGGATTGAGTATCGGGCCTGTCATTCTGAGGCCGCTGCGGCGCGCGCAGTTCGCGCGTGTGCTTCTCTGACGGCGGCCGAATCCCTCATTGCCTTTACACGTCGAGCGAGATTGTTACCTTCGCGTAGATTCTATCCATCGAATCATGCCTGAAAGGTCGTGCGCCCAAAATAAAGTAAGCCCCCTCTCCTGAGCATTTAATAGATTGTGTATCTTGTAGACGCCGCTCAGCACAGCCGTTGGAATGACATTCGCCCTGCCGAATTCGCTTAACCAGACCTCCGCTTTTGCAGCTGCGTCATTGTTCAGGCGTTTTACGGAGTTCGTGGCTGAGTTAGATACCTTGCATTCAATCGCCATGAGTCTATGATCGTAAAGGCCGACCACGAAATCAGCCTTCCGTGTTCCGAGCAGGCTTTCTCGGCAAAATTCTCCAGTCCGTGGCGCTTGGTTGGTGGTCCCTATTCTGCGTGTCGTCACGGCAGTCATCCGTGCATCCAACAGCGCTTGCTCAACCAGCGCTTCCTGCCGCTCCTTACTTACGTTACGACGTGACGTTCCGGCGCGACTCGTTGCCATTAGCGCCGCTGATGCAAGCACGGCTGCCGATCGCTCAGATTCGGTTGGATCACGATTCTCTGTCACCCACGGGAAACGGCGACGGTCAAGTCCTCTTAGAACGACATCGATAACACGTCGTACCATTTCCGGATTATTCCGGAGACGATTTGGCGTGACGGCCTCTGAGAGGATTTTCAGATCGTCCATCGAGATAGGTGGGCCGGCGAGGTAACGAAAAGCTTGCAGTAGGGCTGGATTTGTAAGAATGCCTAACGCACCCTCGCCCAAGTTAGATAAGTCCACTGTCGTCTCGAGTAAGTCCTCTACACTGCCCTGGTAGCGATCAAACGTTTCCAAATAGTTTTCGAGGGGCTCTTGAATTCGCTGGTCCCTAAAGATTTCTTGCGATCTGGAGCGTTGCGCATGGAGTTCCGCCTCGCTCCACCGCGGCGGAGCGATCATTGGCTTACAGTCGATTGAAGCAGCGCGGGACTGGGTACTATCAGGCGTTCCATTTCTCTCGGCTCAAATTTTGTCAGGCCGCCAGCGTAGGTTCGACCCTCCGAAACCGATACTCCAGCAGAGAGGAATTTTGCCAAACTGTCCAGGGTTGCAGCTGACAATTCTTCACGGGGGTACAGCCCATGTGCAATGTTCAGGTGACGCGCTCCAACGAGATTCCGCACAAAGGCAGGTGGCCTTCGCGCCATGTATGTAGCCAGTACCGGTGCAGGCGAGCGTAGCCCTACGCACCACCACGCTTTCCGATTCCTCGCTATGTAACCAGAAGCAGCACCGGCCTCTTTTGCGTATCGCAAGAACCGAAGGACTGTACGTTTATCATCTTCGGCCAGAGAATCAAGATCAGCAGGTAAATCGATTACATCCCGCAGGCAAGCTGAATCCCGAAGTACGCCGTCGGCTCTAAATAATTCTCGCGCTCTCGTCACCGTACGAAATAGCACACTCGATGGCAGGCTCTGACTGTGCTCGCCCGCAATCCAAACATCATTAGCGCCCGTGACTTGTCCCCGATGCACCCGACAGAGTTCTCCAAGTTCTACGAATCCCCCGGGGATAGGTTGGCGCGTCCGCATAAGGTGCGACCATCGCACCTGCGACTCCAACCGACCGCGGTGGATCTGCTGACCCCCGCTCAAATCGACAAGCATTTTTGTAGCAGCAACTCGTGAGACGCCAATTCTCTGAAGTCGGGAACCAATTTGAAAGGTCGCAACTGCTGCGGTTGCGGCCGTGCCCTCGAAGGGCTGGGCAGTTGGTTCTATGACGGTCAGCGAGGTTCCACCTAATTCGTTCAAGAACAACTCCCGTAACAGCCGGCCATAGTTGACGTCCAGCCACTCCGCTGCTGTCACGAACACGCCGAAGTCACCTGGGCGAGACTTCAGAGCAGTAGCCAGGAAAAAGTACACGTGCATTCCAGAAAGCTGGCTCGCATCGTATCCAAGCTGCTTGGCTTTGCTTCTCAGCCAGATCTTCCAGTTTAAAGGGATCTGGTGATGCCTAACGTAGGGCGGATTGCCAATAAACAATGTCGCGCCTGCCGTTGGGGTCAGTACTGTTGAAAGATAGTTCTCAACCAAAACAAGTGAGCGAGCAGCAAAACCGCATGCTGCCAGATTGGCGCGCGCTAACATCGCCGCAAGTGCGTCAAGTTCTACGCCAATCAATTGTGAGCATTTGAGGCGACCACCAGCGGCCAATAGAAAACGCGCTGATCCAGCGCCGGCGTCAATAATCCGGACGGGCGCGGCGTCCTGCCGCTCGGCCCAACGGACCATCGCCGACACTATTGCCTCAGGCGTGTAAGTCGCTCCGAGAGGACGTCTGCATTGAGGCGAGCGAATCTGAGAAAAAGCGGATCCAAGGGGATCGTGTCCACTTTGAATCTCGCGGATGAGTCCATCCGTCGACCGCTTATTAAGGCGAGAAGTAGCTCCTTTTAGCGCTAACTGTTCTTCTTCTTCCGACCAACCTGGGACAGTCCGAGCACCCAATGCAAGAGCGGCCCCGATTAAATCGGCCTCGTTCTTCAACCAGTCGGTCTCGTACATATTCAGTTGAAGTGCAGACGAAGAATAGCGCAAGTCACGCTCACAAAGCGCGCCGAAATTATGCAATCTCGGGGCGAACCCAACAGAAGCTTAGGTTAACATATTCGCCTTATATTCGCCTACATGTTTGTAGTCAAGAGGCGTGCTAAATTCGCTTCTTGATTCGCTAGTCAATTTAGTCCGCTGGTAAAACAAGCATCCGACTAGGATGGTCGTCCCGAGCGACGAGCCGGAGCGAGGGATCTCTCTGCGTCCGCTCTTTACTCGTGAGGTAAAATAGTATGTGTGCGTATTCGGCGTTAGCTCTGATTGCCCTTGGCAATCGATTACCTCGGCGAGGTCGCCTGGTCCTAATTCGAGCGCTTTCCCCTCTGGAACTCCCGACGATTCACTCGCGCGCCTAACTGTCATGGAATCATACTCTTGCACAAAGACTCAAAGGAACGCCAATGAAATCAAAATCTTGCGAAAAAAGTAGGGGGGCAGGGGTCCCTTCGACCACTACTTTAACTGCCGAAGCTGCCAATCTCGCGCCCGCCGAGCCGCAGGCTCAGGCAGCCGAATCAGATACGGCGCTCTGCGGCAATATCGACTCCGCAGGGCGCCGTTGCCATATGCTCGTGATGAGTGCCGCCTCGGATCTCTGCGCCTATCACGCTCAGCGCCGCCTGCAGGCTCAGCGCGGAAGCGAAACCGCCGCGTCCGAGCTTCTTGCTTGTGTTAGCGACTTCAGCGACGCCGCTTCAGTCAATCGCTTCCTCGGAACTCTGGTGAAGCAGGTTACCTTGAAACGCATCCCGCGCCGCGACGCCGTCACGCTCGCTTATATTTGTCAGTTGCTTCTCAATAGCCTCGGCGCGATCAATCGAGAGGAGTGTATGCGTCTGGAAGAGGCGCGATTTCAGGAATTGCAGGCGCAGAAGCGGCCTCCACGGATCATTTGGGATATTCCCGGGCCGCCATACGAACCGCCCGATCCCCTTGAAGCCGCTCTCGCGAAAAAAGCGAGCAACGACGCAAGTACTCGCACATAAAGTGAGTGTCTCAATTTCTATTTACTCGTTGCCCGCAAAGCCTGATGGGAGCCGCGGAAGTTGTGCTATATTTGGAGTTGCGGCGCCCCACCGCGGGACTCCCTTTTCAGCAGTTTTACAGTTTGGGGGGGAACTCGCTTGGGCGGACGCCAGCTTCCAACTTACTGAGGATCATACGCAATAATGGCCACTATTACTGATGCCGTCGAGACTAAGCCCAAGCGGCAAGTGATTGATCGGGCGGTTATACGCTTCTGCGGCGACTCGGGCGACGGCATGCAGATTTCCGGCAGCCAGTTCACCAATACCGCAGCCCTTTACGGAAACGATCTGGCTACCTTCCCGGACTATCCGGCCGAAATCCGCGCCCCTGCGGGAACTCTGCCGGGCGTCAGCGGATTCCAGGTGCAGTTCTCTTCGAGCGATGTTTACACCCCGGGCGACGCCGTCGATGTTTTGGTGGCCATGAACCCCGCGGCCCTCAAAATGAATATTAAGGATCTCAAACAGAACGGGATCCTTATCGTCAACAGCGATAGTTTTACCGACAACGATCTCCGTAAAGCGCATCAGGCGACGAATCCTCTGGAAGACCACTCTCTTGATGCTTATCGCGTCTTCGCCGTCCAGCTTGAACGTTTGACGCAGGCGGCGCTTGCCGAACTCGGCCTCGATGCGAAGTCCATGAACCGCTGCAAGAACTTCTTTGCCCTCGGCATGAGTTATTGGCTCTACAACCGGTCCATGGACAACACTTATCGCTGGCTGGACGATAAGTTCAAGAATAAGCCCCTGTTGGCCGAAGCCAATAAGCGCGCCATGAAGGCCGGTTACAGCTACTGCGAAGCAACCGAAGCCTTCCAGGTGAGCTACGAGATTCCTCCGGCCAAGCTGGCTCCGGGACTGTATCGAAATCTGAGCGGCAATCAGGCGCTCGCCATGGGCTTCGTGGTCGCGGCGCGGCAGGCTGGACTGCAGCTCTTTTTGGGCTCCTATCCGATTACGCCGGCTTCGGACATTCTGCACGAACTCTCCGGCTACAAGAATTTCGGCGTCCTCACCTTCCAGGCGGAAGACGAAATTGCCGCCATCACGTCGGCAATTGGCGCTTCATACTCCGGAGCGCTGGCAGTCACTACGACTTCCGGTCCAGGAATGGCCTTGAAGACTGAGGCCATGGGCTTGGCTGTGGCCGTCGAGCTACCCATCGTGATTTGCGACATCCAGCGGGGCGGTCCTTCGACGGGCCTTCCGACCAAAACCGAACAGGCCGATTTGCTCCAGGCCATGTACGGACGAAACTCTGAAGCTCCAATTCCCATTCTCGCCGCTTCCACTCCCGGCGATTGCTTCTGGATCGCGCTGGAAGCCAGCCGCATTGCGCTGAAGTACATGGTTCCAGTAATCATCCTCTCGGATGGCTACTTGGCCAATGGCGCGGAACCCTGGCGCATTCCAAGCCGGAGCGAGATTCCCGAGATTCCAGTGCATTTCGTAACGGATCCAGAGGGCTTTCTACCCTACAAGCGCGATCCGCAAACGCTTTCACGTCCCTGGGCTATTCCGGGCACGCCAGGGCTGGAACATCGCGTCGGAGGACTTGAAAAACAGGACGTCACCGGCAACGTAAACTACGAGCCACTGAATCACGAAAAGATGGTTCGCATACGTGCCGCGAAGGTCGAGGCCATCGGCCAGGACGTTCCGGATGTCGTGCCGGCCGGGGATCCGGATGGCGATCTGCTGATCATCGGCTGGGGATCGACTTACGGCTCGATCACCGCGGCTCTGAAGGCACAGCGCGCCGCGGGCCGCCGCATCGGACACGTCCACCTGCGCTATTTGAATCCGCTCCCGCGCAATCTGGGGCAGGTGATGGAGCGCTACGGCAAAGTGCTGGTACCGGAAATGAATATGGGCCAGCTTTCCATGATTCTTCGGGCAAAATATTTGGTGGACGCGGAGGGCTACAACAAGATTCAGGGCCAGCCTTTCAAGCAGGCGGAGCTCGAAGCTAAAATTGAGGAAGTTTTTAGCGACGGAGTAGTCGGGGCCGGGAGAAACGGGAGATAAGGGTAAACCATGAGCGCAACAACGCCAGTTCTAACGAAGAAGGATTTTCAGACCGATCAGGAAGTTCGTTGGTGTCCCGGCTGCGGTGACTACGCAATCTTGTCGGCGGTCCAGGCCGTCTTCCCCGAGTTGGGAATTCCTCGCGAAAAATTCGTAGTTGTATCGGGCATCGGCTGCTCCAGCCGTTTTCCGTATTACATGAATACCTTTGGATTCCACACGATCCATGGCCGCGCACCGGCCGTGGCGACGGGAATCAAAGTCGCGCATCCGGAGCTCGAAGTCTGGGTGGCCACCGGCGACGGCGACTCGCTTTCCATCGGCGGCAATCACACGATTCATATGCTTCGCCGCAACGTGGGCATCAAGGTGCTCATGTTCAATAACCGCATCTACGGCTTGACCAAGGGGCAATATTCGCCGACGTCGGAATTCGGAAAAAAGACCAAGTCGACTCCGTACGGTTCGGATGCTCGCCCCTTCAACCCGCTTACACTAGCGCTCGGAGCGGAAACTACTTTCGTGGCCCGCTCGGTTGACGTCATGCAGGGACATCTCAAAGAAACCCTGAAGAAAGCCGCTGCGCACAAAGGCGCGGCCTATATCGAAATTCTGCAGAACTGCAACATCTTCAACGACGGCGCCTGGCAACATTTGACCGAAAAAGACGCCCGCACCGAACACATCGTTTCGCTCGAGCACGGCAAGCCGCTGATCTTCGGCAAGAACCGCGATAAGGGCATTCGCCTGAATGGGCTCGATCTCGAAATGGTGCAACTCGGCAACGGCGTCTCCGAACACGATCTGCTCATCCACGACGAACAGTACCGCAATCCGGTTTACGCGTTCTTACTGGCGAAGATGGAAGAGCTGCCTGGCTTCCCCACTCCCATCGGCGTACTTCGTTCCTGGAATGACGTTCCGCGCTACGAAGACACAATAGCGAATCAGATCAAAGACGTGACGGCCAAGCGCGGCGCGGGCGATATCGACAAGCTGCTTCGCTCCGGCGATACCTGGGAAGTACGCTAGGCTCGAGCCTGCGGAAAATACGGCAAAAATTTAAGCCAAGATTTAAGGAAGATTGGCACGGAAGATTAGTGCGCGGTGGCTGTATTCGCGCTCAGATTTTTTGTCGATGATTTATCGACGAAGTAGTTCTCGCCGTCCAGACGTCGATAGATTCGGCCCGCAATCTGCGCCGCCATCGGTCCGGTTACGATTCTGCCTTGTCCTCGCATGAGCACGGCGATCACGATCTTCGGATGCACCTGATCGGCATAGGAAACGAACCATCCAACGCGGGAAGCTGAATCGGAGCACGTTCCCGTCTTCCCAAGCGCTTGTTCGTCGTCAAGATAGCTCAGCCGCGCAGTGCCATAAAGCACCGCAGCAAGCATTCCGTCCCGAACATCGGGCAAGAGAGATTCGATATCGAGCCTGCGCTTGATTCGCGGCTGGAAACTGGCGATCTCCGCATCTGTGCGCGGGTATTGCAAGTAATAAATCGTCCCGCCATTCGCTACAGTCGACACGAGCGATGCCAGCTGAAGCGGCGTGATCTGGATCCCTTCGCCGAAACTGGACATGCGCGCTACGCCGCCATTTCTCGGCGGCTCAGAGGGAAACGCGCCCGGCTGCTCTTCCGGGAGTTGATAGCCCGCTAACTCGCCCAAGCCGAGCAAACGCGCGTAGTGCGACACAGTCTCAAATCCCATGCGCCGGCCCAACTCCTCAAAGAACGCATTGTTGGAATGCGCCAAAGCTTCAACGAGGTTTAAGTACAGCCTCGGCGCCACTTTGATCATCGTGTCGCGCGTGACGACGTTCTCTTCGAGCGCGGCAACCGCGATCACCGGCTTGATCGTGGAACAGGGAATATATCCAGAGGAAAATGCCAGCTTCTGATTCACGATCGTCAGAATACGGCCTGAGTTTGGATCCACGGCAACGACCGAACCGTTATACCGCCCGAGCCCGGCTATCGCTGCTGCGCGCACAACTGGATCGTCAAAAGTCGCAACGTCGCCTAGCGTGGAATCGGCAAAGGTAGGAACACCTCGCACGCGCGGTCTGCGCGTGGCTCGCGTGGCAGCCTTAGTAACAACGGCGGATGCGGAGTGAGGCGCGAGAGCTAAAGTCGATAAAAATAGACCTGCAAAAAACAGACGATTTAAACGATACATAGGACTGGGTCCCGTATGCCGATTAAGCGTTTGACTGTAAAAAATGGCCAGCCCCAGAGTGCCATGACACTCCGGATTCTGGCAAGCCAGATTCTAGAGAAGTGGTATGCCCCATGCAATAGGCAATCGGGACTATTTCGCTTCTAGTACCCTCCTTTGAACAACTTGACGCCAACGAGATACTCGGCGCCGACAGAGGGCCGAGCCATGGTTCGATTGGTCCGCTTGGGGGAAAATCGGCTGTTTCTAATCGCTGAGTCTAGCGGCCATTTTTGCCTCGGACAGCTGCAGCCCCGGAAGCGGCGGCCGCAGCCTTTTCCGGTTGCCGTTCCGGCGTGTGCGCTGGTGCCTCAGCCTGAGCCCCGGGAACAGGCAGCCCGAGCTTCTTGCGCAAAGCGGCTTCGATTTTAGCGCGAACATCGGTGTGTTCCTTCAAGAAAACCCGGGCATTCTCGCGGCCCTGTCCGATGCGCTCGCCACCGTAGCTGAGCCACGTGCCGCTTTTTTCTACAATGTTGTGAGTCACGCCAAGGTCGAGCAGATCGCCTTCAAACGAGATACCTTCGCCATAGAGAATGTCGAATTCCGCTTCGCGGAAGGGCGCAGCCACCTTGTTCTTCACCACTTTTCCTCGCGTGCGCGAGCCTACCACGCGATCGCCTTCCTTGATCGACTGAATGCGGCGGATATCCAGGCGAATCGAAGAATAGAATTTCAGAGCGCGCCCGCCGGTCGTCGTTTCAGGATTGCCGAACATGACGCCGATTTTTTCGCGGATTTGGTTAATAAAGATCAGGCAGGTGTGTGACTTCGATACGATTCCCGTAAGTTTCCTGAGCGCCTGGGACATCAGCCGCGCTTGTAAGCCCATTTGCGGTTCGCCCATTTCGCCTTCCAATTCGGCGCGCGGAACCAGGGCGGCCACGGAGTCGACCACGACAACGTCCAACCCGCCCGAGCGGATCAGCGTCTCGGTGATTTCGAGGGCCTGTTCGCCATTGTCCGGCTGTGAGACAAGCAGATTGTCCACGTCTACACCAAGCTTGCGGGCGTAGGCGGGATCAAGCGCGTGTTCGGCGTCGATAAACGCAGCTTGGCCGCCCATTTTCTGCGCCTGCGCGATTACGTGCAGTGTCATGGTGGTTTTGCCGCCGGATTCCGGCCCGAAAATCTCCACCACGCGCCCGCGCGGAAATCCGCCCACGCCGAGCGCCGCATCCAGGCTGATCGAGCCGCTGGGGATCACGCTCACCGGCACGAGGACATCCCGATTGCCCAGGCGCATAATGGCGCCCTTACCGTACTGCTTTTCGATCTGCGCAATGGCCGATTCGAGAATCTTGCTGCGGTCGTCTGCCACGATGCACCTCGAAGAGGAAATTTCGCCACCGGAGATGGCGGAGTCTATCAGATCGTTTATCTTCTGGCTAACGTATCTTGTAGCTAACGCACTCAGCGCTTCGAGCAGCGTCATCTTAATTCTTAGGCGAACAAAAAGCAAATAGAAAGCGCATCGGCAAATGCTGCCGTTTGCTCGCCCAACGGTCGTAACCGAAAGCGAAATCAAGCTGCCGCGATGGAGGCCGCGGCGCTACGTTTAAATCTTCCGATCTTAGGCGCGGTCGCGCGCGCAAGCGGCCACATTCGCGTCACTTTCCACTGTAATTATGAAAGCCGCGGCCGGATTTTTTCCCCAGCCAGCCCGCCGCCACCATTTTCTTCAGCAGCGGGCAGGGCCGGAATTTTGAATCGCCGAAACCTTCAAAAAGCACTTCCATGACATCGAGGCAAACGTCCAGACCGATGAAATCGGCCAGCTCCAGCGGCCCCATGGGATGATTCATGCCCAGCTTCATCACTGCATCCACCGCTTCCGGCGCGGCCACACCTTCCATCACGCAAAAAGCGGCTTCGTTAATGAGCGGGATGAGAACGCGATTGGAAACGAAGCCGGGCGAATCGTTGACGGCCACAGGCTTTTTGTCCAGTTTTTCGCACAATTTCATCGTGGTCTCGAAGGTCTCCTGGCTCGTTTGCAACGCGCGAATAACTTCGACGAGTGGCATCATCGGCACCGGATTCATGAAATGCATGCCAATGCAGCGATCCGGCCTTTGCGTAGCGGCGGCGAGCACCGTTACGGAAATGGAAGAAGTATTCGTGGCGAGGATGACGTCAGGTCGCAACGCCCGATCTGCCTCGGCAAGAACTTTGCGTTTGAGCTCCAGTTGTTCGGGGATAGCCTCGACCGCGAAGTCCGCTCGAGAAATTGCTTCGAGTTTTGTAACAGGCTGGATACGGGCCAGTATCGAGGGCTTCTCCGCCTCCGTGAACTTGCCTTTGCGAATCTCGCGGTCAAGATTTTTCGAGATGGTTTCCAGGCCTCGGTCGAGAAAACGCTGTTCGACATCGCGCAAAATGACCTGAAAGCCGCAGCGCGCGAACACGTGGGCTATGCCATTGCCCATCGTGCCAGCGCCAAGGACGGCGACGGTGCGAATCGAGTCTAAGTTCACAGACAGCTCCGCGGAGTGCGAGAACGACGCAACAAGATCACGGATTGCGCAAGAAAATCAAGGGGAGTGACGCACAACCGGACTTTAAGGGGTGATAGCACCGCCGCTCTTGAGTTTGCGCGAGGCGCTTTGGTTGAGAAAGGATCGTGTAGCACTTCGTTCAGGGCGGCGATTTGAACCGAGAAGAGGCTGGCCTGAAGGCCAGCGCTACATAAGACCTCTCTAGCGTTCGACGGCGAGCGCAACGGCGTTGCCTCCACCGAGGCAGAGGGCCGCTATTCCGCGATGCACGCCGCGGCGTTGCATTTCGTAAAGCAATGTAACCAGAATGCGGGCGCCCGAGGCTCCGATGGGATGGCCGATGGCCACCGCGCCGCCATTTACATTGACCTTCGCCGGGTCGAGGCGCAATTCGCGCATCACGGCAATGGCCTGCACAGCAAATGCCTCGTTGAGCTCGTAAAGGTCCACGTCGCGATCGCGATCCCACCCGGTCTTGCGGAGAAGCTTCTCCACAGCTTCGACCGGCGCCATCATCACCCACTTCGGCTCAACGCCGGAGACAGCCTGGGCCACGATGCGCGCCATGGGCGTTTTCCCCAGCCGCTCCGCAGTTTCTTCGCTGGTGACGACCACCGCGGCCGCGCCGTCATTTGTGCCCGGAGCATTGCCGGCAGTGACGGTGCCGTCTTTTTTGAATGCGGGGCGCAATTTGGCGAGCGCCTCGAGCGACGCGTCGGCACGCGGCGATTCATCGCGCTTCAATACGATCGGTTCGCCTTTTTTCTGCGGGATGTCGATGGGCAGGATTTGCGATTCGATGAAGCAGGAGTTCATCGCCTGCACGGCTCGCCGATGGCTTTCGAGGGCAAATCTATCCTGCTCTTCGCGCGAAATTTTGTATTTCTCGGCCACGAGCTCCCCGGTCATGCCCATGTGAAAATCTTCGTAAACGTCCCAAAGCCCGTCGTGAACCATGGAATCTATGATTTTGCCGTCGCCAATCCGGTAGCCAGTGCGTGCGCCCGGCAGCAAATAAGGGCAGTTGGACATCGATTCCATTCCGCCCGCGACGATGATGTCGCTTTCGCCCAGCATCACGCTCTGAGCGGCAAGCGCAACGGACTTGAGCCCCGATCCGCAGACTTTATTAATCGTCATGGCCGCGGCCCGCGGAGTTACGCCTCCACGAATTGCCGCCTGGCGTGCCGGATTCTGGCCGAGTCCCGCCTGAACGATGTTGCCCATAATGACTTCGTCTACCGTGTCGGACTCGATTGCGGCGCGGTGCGTGACCTCGGCGACCACGCGAGCGCCAAGTTCAGTGGCGGAAAACGATGAGAGCGCGCCCTGAAATTTCCCTACTGGAGTGCGCACTGCGCTCAAGATCACAGGCTGGCGGAGATTTTGCTGCTGCATAAATCAAACTCCTAGCAACCAATCACAACGAATCGGGTCTAGCAATTTAGTATAACGCCGCCTGCAACCCGATCAATTTTGGCAGCGCGTAGATATTTGGCAGCGCGTGAGATTCGTGCACGCGGAGCGCAAATGGGCTAGGATGACGGCGTGGGCAATCTCTTCGATTTAGCTTCGCCATCGGCCAAACTCGGCGAAGACCTCAACAGCCAACAGCGCGCCGCTGTGCACCACGGCGGAGGGCCGCTGCTGGTGGTTGCCGGCGCGGGCACCGGCAAGACGCGCGTCATTACGGAACGAATCCGACACCTGCTGGAAGCCGATCCGAAGCTGCCGGGCGAATCTATTCTGGCGTTAACGTTCACGGACCGGGCCGCGGGCGAGATGAAGCATCGCGTGATTCGTACGGCGGGCGAGCGTGGCCAAGGCGTTTTTGTGGGAACTTTTCACGCTTTCTGCAACGCCCTGCTGCTGGAACGCAATCCCAAGCTGCAGACGCTCGACGACGTCGATCACTGGATTCTGCTGCGGCGAAATCTTTCGGTGCTGGCGCTCGAACGCTATCGGCGGCTGGCGGAGCCGGGGCAATTCCTGGGCGACTTCGTGAAGTTCTTTTCGCGCTGCCAGGATGAGTTGGTTACGCCAGACGATTACGAGCGGTATGTCGAATCGTTGGCCGACAAGTATGCGCGAGAGAAACACACACTTATTGAGGACGAACAGCGGCTGCGTGAAGAGGGAATCGCGGAACAGCGGGAGATAGCCCGGGCGTATCGAGCGAGCGACCGGCTGCTGCGCGAACGCAACCTGCTGACGTTCGGCATGCAGTTGCTCGACGCCGTACATTTGCTTCGCAGCGATTCCGACTTTGCCGGGGCGCTGCGCGCGCGCTACCGCTACATCCTGGTGGACGAATTCCAGGACACCAACATCGCCCAAATCGAATTGCTCTGGCAGCTCGCAGCAGATCATCGCAACGTTGTCGCCGTTGGGGACAACGCGCAGGCGATTTACCGTTTTCGTGGCGCCTCGTTCGGGAGCTTCACGATTTTCCTCGAGCGGTTTGCGGGCGTGCCGCGCAGCGATACTGCCGGGGCCGCGCGATTTGTCCAGCCGCTCGTGGATAACTACCGGTCCACGGCACGCATTCTGCGTACGGCCGGTCAAGTGGTCTCTTTCATCGATCATTCGCCGCTCGTGCCCAAGAAAGAGCTTGTGCCGCACAAACTCGACGGCGAAAAAGTGCGCATCGTGGAATTCGGGTCCCCGCAGGAAGAAGCCCGGTGGATTGCGGCGGAAA
>Ga0307478_10002817_pt1 | contig 13389 bp, 13 predicted proteins | sample atmos_gasesECM4C_2_FD_203713 | JGI IMG/M metagenome (GOLD analysis project Ga0307478, IMG submission 203713) | Hardwood forest soil microbial communities from Morgan-Monroe State Forest, Indiana, United States - atmos_gasesECM4C_05 | ecosystem: Environmental > Terrestrial > Soil > Temperate...
ATCGCGTCGGTGACGCCGCTGCGCGCGACCACGCCCATCGATTCTTCCCATCGCACCGGCGAGGTTATCTGTTCGAGCAACAGCGGCACGACGCGGGCGCGATCGTGATTTATCTCCGCGGTCACGTTCGCGATCACGCCAAACTTGAACTCCCCGACTTTGAGCGCACGCAGCATCGGTTCCATTCCGTCCCGTGCCGGCTGCATCAGCGGACAATGAAACGGCGCGCTGACTTTCAACTCGACCGACATCGACGCGCCCCGCTCCTTTGCGATCTCGAGCGCGCGGCGGACCGGGGCAGCATGTCCGGCGATGACGACCTGGCCGGGCGCGTTGAGATTCGCGGGCACCGCGAGTTGGCCGTCGCGAGTGACCTCCTCGCAAATCTCAAGTACTTGTTGAAGTTCGAGGCCGATCAGCGCTGCCATTGCGCCCTTCCCGGGTGGGACGGCTTCCTGCATCAGGCGTCCACGCTCGCGGACCGCGCGCACCGCGTCGGCAAATTCGATCGCGCCGGCCGCGACCAGCGCGCTGTATTCGCCAAGACTGTGGCCCGCCGCGATTTCCGGCTCTCCGCCGATTTCTTCGCGATAAACCCGCAGCGCTGCGATTGAAGCAGTGACAATCGCGGGTTGAGTGTTGGCGGTCAGGCGAAGTTCGTCTTCGGGACCTTCGAAGCAGAGTCTGGATAGCGGAAATCCGAGCGCGTCGTCAGCTTCTCTGAACGTGTCGCGTGCGGCCGGGAAATTGTCCGCGAACTCCTTGCCCATCCCGACGCGTTGCGATCCCTGCCCCGGAAAAAGAAACGCCTCGTTCATCTATCGCCGGCGCCTCACGAATCGCTCTTTGGCCGTTCAGGCGAATGCGGGTCTGCCTCATCCTTCGTATGCAACTCGCCTGATTTGTGTGACTTGTCGCCGCCGGTCGCAGTGCCGTTGGTTGACACCGGCGGTGCGGCGACGTCGCTAGACTCGGTCCGCGCTTCATTCTTCAACGGACCGCTGCCGCGCGGCCGGGAGTGCGTCGATTCGTAATTGGCGCGTTCAATTTTTGGATCAACATGATGGTCCGCGCCGTGATCCGGTTGCGGTTCGGCCAGCGAGCCCGTACCGCTCGCCACGGGACGCGAGTCGTCGTGCTTGATCGCCTCGCCTTCCTTCTCGCGACGGTGCAACCGTCCCCGCATCTTGCCGAACAACGCGCGGATACCTTTGCCAGCCGGGGGCTTGATCGGACCGACCGGCTGAATCTTTCCGAGAATTTCCAGAATCTCGGCGTTCACGTGATGCACGAGTTGTTCGTTTGCCGCGGCTCGAATCGCACTGCGAATCGCCTTCGGATTCGACGAACCGTGCGCGATGATCGACACGCCGCTGACGCCGAGCAGCGGTGCACCGCCGTATTCCGAAGGATCGAGCCGCTCGCGCATCGCACTGAGATTTTTTCGCACCAGCAGATACGCCAGCCGCGTACGCCAATTGCCGCCGAACACTCCACGCAGACTGCCGAGCAGGAACGACGAGAATCCTTCCATCGTCTTGAGCGCAACGTTGCCGGTGAAGCCGTCGGTCACGACCACGTCCGCTTTGGCGCGGTTGATGTCGCGGCCCTCGACATACCCGATGTAGTGCACGTAGGTCGGCATCTGCTCGAGCATCGCGGCCGCGGCGCGGGTGTTGTCGTTGCCCTTCGAACTTTCCTCGCCGTTGGAAAGAATTCCGACGCGCGGGCGCGAGACGTTGCGCACATGCCGCCAGTACACGCTTCCCATCACCGCGAATTGCACGAGGTTGAGCGGCTTCACATCGACGTTGGCGCCCGCGTCGATCAGCAAGCTGAAGCCTTCACTGGTCGGAACGAGCGACGCGATCGCAGGCCGATCGACGTACGTCAGATTGCCCAGGATCATCATCGACGCCGTCATCACGGCGCCAGAATTTCCGGCGCTGACAAAGGCGCTCGCGTCACCGCGCTTCACGAGATCGAGTCCAACGTGAATCGACGATCGAGGCTTGGACAGCACCGACTCGAGCGGCGAATCGTCCATCAGAACGACTTCAGGCGCGTGTTCGATTCGAATCGGCAGATTGGCGGCGTCGTGGTCGGCGAGCTCATGCGCGAGGATTTCGCCGTCGCCAACCATCACGACCTCGATACCGAAGTCGCGCGCAGCCAGGACGGCGCCCTCAACGGTCGCCTTGGGGGCCAGATCACCCCCCATCGCGTCGAGCGCGATTTTCACAGCCGTACTCCGAGCGCCTATTCCTTGATCTCGGCCAGCTGGCGGCCGCGGTAGGATCCACAGTGGCGGCAGATGCGATGGGGCATCACGGGCTCGCCGCACGACGCGCAGGTGCCGGGATTGACGGCGCGGAGCGCATCATGCGCGCGGCGCATGTTTTTCTTCGAGTGCGAACTTCGGCGTTTGGGTGCTTGCATGACGAATTACTTCCTAATCTTAAGGTTGAGCTTATCAGGAGCGCGGCAGTTTAAGCGACCGAATTGCGTCCAGCCGCGGATCGACGATTTCCACGCGGCAATCGCAGGTATTGCGATTCAGATTCAGCCCGCAATGCGGGCACAGACCGCGGCAATCCTCCTGGCATAGCGGACGCGTCGGCAAAGCGAGCAGGACTTGCTCGCGAATCAGCGGGCTCAGGTCCACCTCGTCGCCTTCATACAAAGAAAATTCCAAATCCTCGGCGCGGAGAGTGTCGTCGTCGTATCCGATCGACTTGGGCGACAGCACGAAGCGAAACGGACGGTCGCCCGCCGCATCGAAATCCTCGGCGCATCGCGCACACAGCGCGCCGGTCCGCGTCTTCAGCTTACCCTCGAAGAACAGCTCGGTGCCGGCGCGATAAAACGATACCGACACTTCGACCGGTCCTTCGAGGTGATATTCGCGGATCGGTCCCTCGCCCAGGATACGGTTAATTTCCTGCTCAGGCTCGGCAAACGCCAAATTCTTGGCATCCGCCGTTATGTCCTCGATTCGGATTTTCACTTTTCACGCCCACATGACGCCTTGGACGGGGATCGGGGAACGGAAATTATTACATTTCGCCCGCGATCTTCAAATACACCGTTTGGCGCAATCACGATTTACCTGTACCGTCGGAAAGATTTTATCGTCGAAGGTCAATTTCAGATGGCAACCGAGCGCTTCACTTTTCCCGCGAATTTTCTTTGGGGCACCGCGACTGCTGCTCATCAAGTCGAGGGCAACAACGTCAACTGCGATTACTGGCTGCTCGAGCACACGCCGGGGTCACCGTTCTTCGAGCCGTCGGGCGACGCGTGCGACCAGTATCATCTCTACGCCGATGACATCGCGATGCTCGCGCGGCTCGGCTTCAACTCCTACCGCTTCTCGATCGAATGGGCGCGCGTCGAGCCTGAACGCGGTGAGTTCTCGCGGGCCGCACTCGACCATTACCGGCGCGTGCTCGCATGCTGCCACGAGCACAAGATAACGCCGGTCGTAACGTTTCATCATTTCACCTCGCCGCGTTGGGTCACTGGCGACGGTGGATGGGAAGACAAGAAGACCGCCGAGCTATTCGCCCGATACTGCGAACGGGCGGCTGCACATCTAGGCGATCTGATCGGCGTCGCATGCACGATCAACGAGGCCAACCTCGGCGCCTACCAGTACCTGGTCGGCACGCTGCCATTAAAACTCGACCCGGAGCGCTTGCCGTGGCTCTCAGATGCGGCGCGACGCATCGGCGCAGATCCAAACCGGTTCGCGCCGTACCTGATGTGCGATCAGATGAAGGCGCGTGACGTGATGCTCGAAGCGCATCGGCTCAGTACCGCGGCGCTGAAATCGTCGCGCGGTAAATATCCCGTCGGAATCTGCCTCGCGCTCGGAGATCTCCAGGCGATGCCCGGCGGCGAACAGCGTCGCGATCGCATCAAGGCCGAATGCCAGGACATTTTCTACGAAGCGGCGCGCGGCGACGATTTTATCGGCGTCCAGACCTACACCCGCAACCGCATCAGTGCCGACGGCGCGCTGCGCCCGAAACCCGGCGTCGAGACCACGTTGATGGGCTACGAATTCTGGCCTGAAGCGCTCGAAGCGAACATCCGCCAGGCCAGCGCAGTCGCCAAAGTTCCGGTCATCGTCACCGAGAACGGAATCGGCACCGACAAGGACGATCGCCGCATCGAGTACGTGCGTCGCGCGCTGAACGGCGTCGCGCGATGCATCCGCGACGGCATCGACGTCCGCGGCTACTTCTACTGGTCGCTGCTGGACAACTTTGAATGGAACTCCGGCTACCGCCCAACCTTCGGCCTGGTAGCGGTGGATCGGGCGACTCAAGCGCGATCGATCAAGCCGAGTGCAGAGTGGCTAGGCAACATCGCCCGCGCCAACGCAATGGATGTCACCGACTAGCTGTTTCGCTGCGTACCGACTTCCCCACTCCAACTCGCGGGCAATCGTTCGCGACCGCGCATACCTCGCACTGCGGTTTGCGCGCGATGCAAATCTGCCGGCCGTGCAGGATCAGCCGCATCGAGAATGGCGTCCAATCCTTGGGCGGCAGAATCTTCTGCATGTCGATCTCGATCTTTGTGGGATCAGTATTCTTGGTGAAACCCAGCCGATACGTCAGCCTGCGCACGTGCGTGTCGACCACGAACGCCGGCTTGCCGAAGATATGCCCGAGAATCACGTTTGCAGTCTTGCGCCCGACGCCTGGAATTTGCACCAAGTCTTCCATCTCCGATGGAACCTCGCCGCCGTAGTCCTCGACGATCTTCTTCGCCGCGCCCATCAGCGATCGCGTCTTCTGCCGAAAGAATCCGGTCCTGACGATTAACTGTTCGACATGTCGCGGATCCGCCGCCACCATCGCGCGCGCGTCGGGATAGTCTTTGAAAAGTTGCGGCGTTACCCGGTTGACGCCGGCGTCGGTGGACTGTGCCGAAAGAATCGTCGCCGCCAGGCATTGCCATGGCGTTTCAAAATCAAGGCTGATGCGCGCCTCGGGATAGAGCTTCGCAAGCCCGCGCGAGACCCGCCCCGCGCGCTTCTTCAGGTCCGCGTTCGATTCGCGCGCCGCCATGATTGTTCAATGCTCACGCGACGACGCGCCGGCTCTGCTGCTCATGCGTGAAACTCGCGACTTCGGCAGTCTCGCGCGCGCGATCCCATCCGAGCTCGGCCGCCATTATGCGCGCGACTGCCGACGCCGCCGCTTCCGCTTCGATCGGCGATCGCCACGACAGCGACGTGCGCCGAATCAGAAAGTCGCCGACCGAATGCGCCATCTCATTGCCGACCGCGTTGACGACCTCTGCTCCAATCGCCGGACAGTTGCGCGAGAGCGGCTCGGCCAGCTCCGGTCGCCGGGCCGCAATTCTCGCGACGATCGGCGCGCGCGTTCCGTAACGCGCTTTGAGAATTTCCGCCGAGGCGGCCGGAATACTGCGCATCGAGATCGTCGCGCCGCCGCCTGAGTCGTCACCGTCGGCCAGCGGACGCGCGCCGGGAAACGGAGTCGTGAGGGTCGGACAAATTCCTGCTCGACGTCCCAATCCTTTCATCACTCGATCGACCAGCTTCTGCGCAATCGCGCGATGCGTTGTGAACTTTCCACCAGCGACCGTGATCAGTCCCGAGAGGCTTTCTAAAATGACTTCCTCGCGCGGCACCGACGACGGCGATTCCTTCTCTTCCCTGACGAGCGCGCGCAGTCCTGCAAAACTCGTCGCCACGTCGGCGTTCGTCAGTTTGATTCCGGGCAAGCTCTCGGCCAGCACCGCGATCAGATATTCGACGTCGCCAATTGTTGTCCTGACGCTCGCGGGATCGCCGGTGAAGTCCGTGTCGGTCGTGCCCACCAGCACGTAGCGGTCATGCGGCATCACGAACACGATTCGCCCGCGCTCGTCGGCCAGCACGATCGATTCGCGCACCGGCAGAACCGTCCGCGCAAACACCAGATGCACGCCCTTGGTCAATCGCACGCACGGCTTCGACGTGGGATCGTCCATTCGCCGAATGTCGTCCACCCACGGGCCGGCCGCGTTGAGGAATTTCTTCGCACGAACTTCACCGACGGTGCTGCTGATGAGATCGCGCACGCTTGCCGACGCGATCTTTCCGTCGATGACGTTGAAACTTTCGACCGCCGCATAGTTCGCGACCGCCGCGCCGTGCAAATCCGCGTCGAGCACGTTCTCGAAGGTCACGCGCGCGTCGTCGGCCCACGCGTCGAAGTACATCGCGCCGCCGGTCAATCCTTCGCGGCTGAGGGCGGGCTCGGTCTCGCGCACCTCGGACGCATTCAGACTCGAATGCCACTCCTTGAACGGCATCCGCGCGAACAAGTCGTACAGCGTCAGTCCCATCGCCATCGTGAAACGATTGAAGCCGCGCCGCCGGTAAACCGGAAGCAGGAATTGAATCGGATGCACCAGATGCGGCGCCGTGCGATGCCGCAATCTTTCGCGCTCGCGCAGCGCTTCGTACACGAGTTTGAATTGGCCCTGCGGAAGGTAACGGAAGCCGCCGTGAATCAACTTCGACGATCGCGACGAGGTAGCGCCCGCGAAATCGCCGCGGTCAATCAACGCGACCTTCAATCCGCGCATCGACGCGTCACGCGCGACGGCGGCGCCATTGATACCCGCGCCGATTACCGCGAGATCGAATTCCTCGTCGCGAAATCGCGCCAGGCTCTTTTCACGATTAAGAGTAGCGGCCAACGTATCCGACCGATCAGTCTTCCGGATCTTCCTGGAACGAGTAGCGCTCCTCGGTCCAGGGATCGGCGTGGTTGTGATAGCCGCGAACTTCCCAGAATCCGCGCCGATCGATATCGGTGAATTCGATCGCGCGCACCCATTTTGCGCTCTTCCATCCGTAAAGCTTCGGCACGATCAGCCGCAGCGGAAATCCGTGGTCAGGTTCGAGGTCGCGCCCGTCATGCCGATGCGCGAGCATCACATCGTCGTCCAGAAATTCATTCAGCGGCAGGTTGGTCGTGTAATCGCCGTCGCAATGGATAATCACGTGACGCGCCTCAGGACTCAGCTTCACCAGCTTCATCAGATCGGCAACCCGGACGCCTTCCCACGCATTGTCGAGCCGCGACCAGGTCGTCACGCAATGAAAATCGGCGACCTCGCGCGACTGTGGCAGCGCGCGAAATTCTTCGTAGGAAAATCGCAGCGGCTTCTCGACCAGGCCCACTACTTTGAAATCCCAGGTTTTGGGATCGAAATGTGGAGTGGGGCCGTAGGTCAGCACGGGAAATTTGTCGGTGAGGATCTGTCCCGGCGGAACGCGCGCGGCAAGGTCCTGCGAGGTGAGCGGCTTAGCCATGATGGGTGACTATTATCTGACAGATAGATCTGGCGAAAGGGTCGGGAGCATTCGGAATCGCGCGCATGCGCGAGCAACCTAACCCCGAACCCCTTCCCGAAGGGAAGTATGCCGATGTTGACTACCCGCGCCTAAAAGAGGATGATTCGTCCGATGAAGGGGGATCGGATGAACCGCCTAAGCGGACTGCTCGGCTTTGCTGGCTTTCTTTTCTTTCTTGCGCCGTCTCGCGAACCGCTGCTTCTGGTTGCGGTAGTGCGGGCTGGTCTTTTCCTCGTACTGCTTACACTGATGGCAGTAGAAGAAGAGAATCTTTTGCGCGTAGGGACTTCCCATGCCGCAAGTGTGCGCGGTTGTCGGGTAGTCGTCAAGCGCACTACGATGCGCTGAATCATGACGCCGGAGCAAAAACAGACCATTCTTCTTTTTTTCGTAGGCGTATTTATCGACATAATTGCAGCACCGTATTGCTACGCGGCAAGCGAGGCAGCAATGGCTAAGGAGCGGAGCAAGGCCATTGTGGGATACGCAATCGGTATTCCGCTTGCGTTGACCGGATTATCGACCGTCGCGATCGCGCTTGGAGTGCTTCCCCCATCTGCGGTTTCTTCTATCGCACTCTACGTTCAGCCATTGGCAACCGATCCTCGTTGGGGGCTTCTTATCTGGTTCATCGTGCTGGTATGGCTTGGCGGTCCTCGCTTCGTTAAAAGGATGCGCACGGCATGGAACGCGAAGCCGCAGCAGCAAAAATACGACATCCGCGAGTTGGCGATGCCGGTAACGCCGAAAAAGCAAACACCGTCACCTGGGAAGGTAGAAGCGATCCGCGCGATGGCTAGCGTACTCGATAGCCGACCAGTAGGAGATGAAGTACCGAAAAATATTGTCGCTCAATCCGCAGAAACAAAGCCACCTATCCAAACGAAACCGCGCGCAAAGCTGTCCAAGGAGGCAGAGCAGACCCTAGCGATGGCCCGCGAGATTGACCAACGGTCGGCACAGCGCGAGGCCGCGCGACGCGCGTTCAATGTTTTCGCACCAACGCGCCCGATGAATGATTTGAACGAAGAAGAATGGCTGAGACTTGAGACTCTTTTTGGTGTCCATCTTGAGACCGTCAACAACGAGGAACGACGTTACCTTACTCTCAAATTTTTGCCGGATCGAATTCCTCAAGATGGTTTTTCTCTTCTGCTCATCATGTTCGGATACCGTCAAATCTATGGGTGGCAGGATGTGCGTGCGAGCGGCCTAGAAGAATGCCTCTATCTTTCGAACGTTAGAAAAGCACAGACCGCGATCGATTTAATGCTCGGTAAGTCAATCTTCGATCTCCATTCGGATCGGCTGAACATAGACGACGTAGCGAAACGAACTGCTTTGCACGGACTGGTATCTGAAAAACTCCATCTTTCGAAAGGCGGATTCTATCAGTTGACAGACAGAGGGTTCGCGACAGCGCAAGAAATGTTCACGGATTTGGTGCGTCGAGCATAAATGAAAACTCCAACTGAACGGGTAGGTTCAACTGAATCGGCTCGCTGGCGTCGTCCTCAGATAGCTGAGACATTCGCCAGTGTTCGCGTCTCAGCACCCTGCTATAGCTTTGCCGAAAATATCGGCTTCGTTTCGGTTGTTAAACCGGAACTGAAATTCCGCCAAGTACAGCGGCAGGTACTTCTTGCTCACGTTGTGATACGTGCCGATGATTCCGCGCTTGAGCAACGCCCAGAAGGAATCAATGCTGCCAGTGTGAATCTCGCCGCGTACGTACTCGCCAGACGAGTGCGAGACGGTTCCGGGCGGCATCACCCATCCGAGATAGCGATAGCCGGAGTGCTCATCGGTCGCGACCAATTCAACTTTGTCGCTTACTACTTTGCGGACGAATCGAGTCAGGGTCTCAGTGTCCGTGCTCTCGATCATCTTGCAGACCACGTTACCCTTTCGGCTGATCGCGCCGATCACTGGCGTCTTGCCAGCAGTCCCGCGCTGATTCAGTCGCTTGTTGGCGTGCTTGTTCTTTTCTTTGCCGCCGATATACGTCTCGTCCACTTCGACGATTCCCATCAATTGCCGGAACTCAGGATCGCGCAATCCGGCGCGCAACCGATGGCACATATACCAAGCTGTGCGGTACGACCCGAAGCCCATCATCCGGTGAATCTGCATTGCGCTGATCCCCTTCTTGCTGGTCAGCATCAAGTGCAGAACCTTGAACCAAGTGAGCAACGGATGTTTGGCTTCCTCGAAGATCGTTCCGGTCTTGAGCGTGAACCGATACGGCGCGCGATTATTTTTGCCGCACTTCTTGCACTGCCAGTATTTCATCTGCTCTTTGCTCGCATAGACGTGATCGTTCTGGCAGCGGGGGCATCGGACGCCGTTGGGCCAGCGATGGTCATACAGATACTCGCGGCAGGCTTCCTCGTTTGGAAACATCTGCTCGAACTGGCCAACGGTGATCTGTCGGACGATCTTCGGTTCCGTCTCTTTCCACTTGTCGTTCTTCGCCATGACCGAAATCATAAGCGATTTTCACGCGGTAGTCAAGTGCGGCATACTTCCCTTTCCGATGCGGAAAAGGGGAACAGAGGCAGAGAATAGCGCAGTCCTATCTTTTATTTTTAACATTGGGTGCAGGGGTCACCCCTGCCCAAGGAAGCGTGAAACCCGCCGCGGGTTTCACGTTCAATTTTAGTTCCGCGACATCGCCCTGACGATTGCGGCCGTCACCTCGCTGGTTGACGCTTTCCCGCCTATATCGCTGGTCAGGATCTTGCCCGCGCGCAGCACCGACGCGGTCGCCGCGCGAATTTTGTCGCCGGCTGCGCGATGTCCCAAATAGTCGAGCATCATTGCACTCGACAGAATCATCGCGATCGGATTCGCGACGCCTTTGCCCGCGATATCCGGCGCCGTCCCGTGCACCGCTTCGAAAATCGCGCCCTTGTCGCCATAGTTCGCGCCCGGCACGAGTCCCAATCCGCCGACCAGCCCGGCGCACAAGTCCGAAACGATGTCGCCGTACAGATTTTCCAGCAGCAGCACGTCGAAAGATTCCGGATGCGTCACCAGCCGCATGCAGGCCGCATCAACGATTTGCTCCTGGTAGCGAATCTCTTTGTAGCCCCGCGACACCGCTCGCGCGCATTTCAGGAACAGACCGTCCGACAGCTTCATGATATTGGCTTTATGAATCGCAGTGACCGATTTCCGCCGATGCGCGCGCGCATACTCGAACGCGAACTTCGCGATGCGCCGCGACGCACGCGCCGTGATCACCTTGATACTCTCGACCACGCCGGGCGCGATTTCGTGCTCGATTCCCGAATACAGGTCCTCGGTATTCTCGCGCACGACGATCAGATCGACGTTGTTGAATGGCGTATGCACTCCGGCAAAATTCATCGTCGGGCGGATGTTGGCGTAGAGGTCGAACGCGCGCCGCAGATGCACGTTGATCGAGCGCCATCCCTCCGCCACGCGCGTCTCGAGCGGCCCTTTCAGAGCGACTCCGGTGCGTTTGAGCGATTTAATAAGTGCGTCGGGCACCGGCGTTCCGAAGCGTCGGAACGCGTTCATCCCCGCTGCCTGGCGATCCCATTCGATCGCGATTCCGGTCGCCTCGATCACCGCGAGCGCCGCGTTCACCACTTCCGGCCCGACACCGTCGCCGGGGATCAATGTGACTGCGCGTCCCCGATGCGCGGTGTTGTCGAATTTTTTTCTCACGGTACTCGTGTAAGTGATCGGTCGGGGTCATTCAACCGCAAAAATAGAAAAGCGAAGCCCGGCCGGTCGTCGAGACCGCCGAGCTTCGCATGTCAGTCAGTTACGTTTCGCGTCGAGCCGCTTCCGGGCGGCTCGCAACTGACGCCCTACGGACAGGTCACGGTCAGGTTAAAAGCCGATGCCGCCGGCGTCCCTGCTGGAACGAAGGTGGAGACTAGTACGCTATCGCCAGCGGTAGTCTTGGTCGCGGAAGCAACGGCAATCTCGCCTCCGGCAGCACCGACGAGGGATGCCACCGACGAGCACAAGGAGACGCTCTTGCCGAAAGTGACCTCGCACACCCCGTTGGAGACAAAAGTTGCTGACACCGGGCCCGCGCTACTGTGGGAAGCCGCGAGCGTGCAGTTCGTGGCGGTCTCGTCGACCAACGCGAAGTTGTTCTGTCCTTCCAGGTCGCCTACTTCGGTGTTTAGCGTCGATACCTGGCCCTGCAATGCGGTTACCGCCGTCTGCAGCGCCGAGACCTCGCTCATCAAGGTAGCTACCTGGGTTTGGAGCGTGGCGATCAAGGCCTCATCCGCCTCGACCCGATCCTCCAAGCCTGGGAGCCCGCCCGCTTGCGACTCGCCCCCACCGCTTCCCCCGCTCCCACCGCTTCCGCCGCCACTCTGGCCTCCGCCTTTGCCCTTTCCGGGATGTGCCCAAGCCGGCGATACGAGCGCGGCAGCGAGCAGGATGCTGCCAATGATACTGATGCTGCGCTTCATAGACTTTCCTCCTAGTACTACTGAGCGTTAGCGAAATGTACTTGAATGCTAGTGAAAAAAAAGAATCGACACAAATTTTTAAGATGAAGCCAAATCAACTCTAATGAAGCTTCAGCTAATTCTTACTAACTGTCTTGGATTCGTGGAGTGGACTTGCTAGCAAGCGGCTAAATCGCTGCGCGCTCCCAACTGTAAACGCCCAGCGCAATGATCCAAAGGATCAGGAGCGTGTCGGCTGGCATTCCGGCTAGCATCGCCTGGTTGGAAAAACCGGTGTAAGCCATCACCACGCCCGCAATCGCAGTTGGCACGCCTCCCACGATCGCGACCACTGCTATCCACCTGGGAAGGCGGCCGTCGATCAGCAGTGCGATACCGTAAACCGTCGCGGTCAGGCCGAACAGCAAACTGCCGACGCTCGCGAGTCCGACTTCGACTTGCCTGACGCCGAATGCCGCGCTGAACGACGCCGGATCGGGCGTCGTTGCCCACGTATCGACCATCACTTTCACCGCAACTCCATCGACTGCCTGGAGCGCCGATGCAACTGCCAGGCTCGCGATCGCTCCGGCTGCTCCGAGCGTAGCCCATTCGGCAGCAGGTCCATCTGCCATCTTGCGCGAGAGCAGCACCAGCGATGCGGTTATCAAGATCACTCCGAAAAGCTGCATCAGATGGATCGCTACCCAATGGTGGCTGGCAGCGTACTCGGCAAAAGCTGCGCGCGGCACGTTCGGGTCCGCGCTCATCGGATGCAGATACGTTCCGACGAAGAGAAGAATCGCGCCGGCGATGGCGGCAATCGGCCCGATCCTGCTGCCAGGCGTCCGCATCGATTCAGTAATTCACCAGCGCGATGAAAATGTCGCTCACGTTGGTCCCGCTCGGCCGCGTGACGAAGAGTCCGCCCGAGGCTTTGAAGAAATTGTAAGCGTCGTTGCGCGTCAAGGCGGTCGCGGCACTGACTCCAGCGCGCTCGCCGTCTGCGACTGTCTCTGGCGACGCGAATGCGCCCGCGGCGTCGGTCGGGCCGTCGATACCATCGGTGCCCGCGACCAGCGCCTCTATTCGACGTTCACCCCCGATTTGCGACAGCTGAATTCCCATCGCGAGTGCGCATTGCTGCGCGCGTCCGCCCTTTCCGCCTCCGCTGACCGTCACCACTGGCTCGCCACCTGCCACCACGCACACTCGCTCCTGAGTGATCTCGCACAAGTAGTCGGCGAGCGCGCGTCCGGCGTCGTTGGCTTCGCCATGCAGCGGCTTGCCTCGATGCGGATGATACCCCAACGCGGCCGCGGCGCGCTCGGCCCCTTCCAGAGCCAGGTTGTTGTCGCCAATGATCACGTTGGTCACGCGCTCGAGGATCGGATCTCCTACCCTCACCGTCGCGCCGACTTCACCCGCCACCGCTCGCTCGAGGTACGCACGCACCGCCTCCGGCGCGCGTCCCCACACGCTCCGCCGCTTCAGCACCGCGACCGCATCGCCGAAGCTGCTCCAGTCGCCCGCGGTCAGGCCCGATCCGATCGTAGCCAA
>Ga0307478_10002819_pt1 | contig 13382 bp, 15 predicted proteins | sample atmos_gasesECM4C_2_FD_203713 | JGI IMG/M metagenome (GOLD analysis project Ga0307478, IMG submission 203713) | Hardwood forest soil microbial communities from Morgan-Monroe State Forest, Indiana, United States - atmos_gasesECM4C_05 | ecosystem: Environmental > Terrestrial > Soil > Temperate...
GCCGGCGGCGAGCCAGGCGCGGATCTGCACCAGGCCGGTGTCCTCGCCGACCGGGGCGGCCCCGGCGCGGCACAGCTTGATGCCGTTGTAGGCGGCGGGGTTGTGGCTGGCGGTGATCATGGCGGCCGGGATGCCGAGGGCGCCGGAGACGTAGTAGGCGTAGTCGGTGGACCCAAGTCCCGCGTCGAGCACGTCCGCGCCCGCCGATGCCGCGCCCTCGGCCAGCGCGGCGGCCAGGGCCGGGGAGGAGTCGCGCATGTCCCGGGCGACGGCCAGGCGGCGGGTGCCGGTGAGCCGGACGAACAGCGCGCCCACGTCGCGTGCGACGCCGGCGTTCATCTCGTCCGGGACGGTGCCCCGGATGTCGTATGCCTTCACGAGCCGGTCAAAGTCGGGCACGGTAGCTTCTCCTGGTTCCTTGTCGGCGCTCACGGTAAGCGAGCGAAATACTACTGACGACCCGGCGGGTGCCGGGCTGTGTTACGCCGGCCGCGCCGCGTCCTGGCGGGCGGCCGGGGGCGTGCTCGCCGGGGGCGCGCAAACCAGCCCGGCGGGGTCGCTGCGGGGCAGCGCGACGGCGTGCACCGGAAGGCCGGCGACGCTGGCCAGGACGGAGGCGACAGCGTCGTCGGGGACGAGCGCGAACAGGCAGCCGCCGTGCCCGGAGCCGGACAGCTTCGCCCCGTAGGCCCCTGCGGCCAGCACCCGGCTCACGCACGCCTCGATCAGCGGCGTGGAACAGGCCACCTGGTCACGCAGCAGCTCGTGCGCGGCGCTGAGCAGCCTCCCGGCCTCGCGGTAGTCCGGCTGGGGACTGTGCAGCACCGAGGTCAGCGCCTCCACGAGCGCGGCGGTCTCCGCGACATAGGCAATCATGGCCGGCTCGCGGGCCTGGAAGCGCTCCCGCTTGCTGGCCAGCACTGTGGCGGTGGCGCGGCGCTGCCGGGTGTCGATCAGCACGACCGGCAGGCCGAGGGAGGCGGTAATAAGGGCGGCGTGCGGCCGGGTGCCGGCCGATACCTGGTTGACGCCGCCGCTGGCGCAGGCCAGGAAGTCCATCCACCCGGCCCCGGTTCCCAGCTCGCCGGTCTCGGCCTGTCGCGCCAGCGTGCACGCGTCGGCGGTGCCGGGCGCGTCCCCGTGCTGCAAGGCGGCCAGCGCCGCGACCACGGCGAGCGTCAGGGAGGCACTGGAGGACACCCCGGCCCCGACCGGCAGGTCGGTGCTCGCGGTCACCACGACCCCGGCCAGGTCGGCGGCGACGGGCAGGGTGATCTTGGCGGCGGCCTGCATGTGGTCAAGCACGTCCCCGTCGTAGACCGAGGCGGCGGCGCGAGCGGCGGGCACCAGCCGCGTCTGGTACAGCGGCGGCCCGGAGATCAGCGCCAGGGCGTCGGAGCCGGCCGCGCGCCAGGCGGTCACCCTCGTGCGCAGCGGGACCGCCGCCGTAACCGAGTTCCCGCCGGTCATCCAGTCCAGCGACTCCCCGGCCAGGCAGATCCGCCCCGGCACCGAGGCCGTCGCCACCTCGCGGGCGCGCGGGGCGCGGGCCGCGCTCACCGGCGGGTCTCCGGCAGCGCCTGCACGCAGGTGCGGCAGGCGGGCGAGGCCGACCAGTCCGCGGCCGCGTGCCGGGCGCGCCAGGTCGTCATGACCTCGCTGCTCCACAGCTCCGCCAGGGTCGAGTCCGCGGCCGACCCGACGGCGTAGCGCTCGTGCTCGGGGGCGGAGTCGGGGATCACGTTGCAGCACATCTTGACGACGCCCCGGTAGTCGACCGACAGCGAGGTCGCGGTCATCTGGCACGGCTGCGTGCGCGGCCCGGCCAGGGCCGGGACCGCTGCGGTGCCGCCCCGGTCGTTGTAGGTGGCCACTGACGGGCTGATCACCTCGACCAGCACCCCGGCGGCCTCGTCCTCCCAGCGTGCGGCCAGCCCCTGCCGCACCGGGCCGAGCTGCCAGCCGGGCGCGTCCGCCAGCCCGGCCTGGGCCAGCCAGCGCCGCAGCGCCGCCTCGGTGGGAGCGACGTCGGCCCGGTGCGGGTAGCGGGTGACACGCACGTACCTCACCCCTGCGGCCAGCAGGCGCTCCAGGCCGTCGCGCTTGAGCAGGTCCCCGTTGGTGTAGATCGCCGGCCGGGCCTGCGGCGCGGCGGCGCGCAGCAGGGCGAGTTCGTCGTGCAGCCTCGGGTTGGCCAGCGGCTCGTTGTAGTTGTGCAGCGCGAAGAAGCCCGCGAACCCGGCCTCCCCGAGTTCGGCGGCCACCTTCGCCAGCAGCGGCCAGGGCATGAGCTGCTGGACCCGCCGCGCGCCCGTGTGCCCGTTCGGGCACCACGGGCAGGTCCGGTTGCAGTACCGGGCGGTCTCCACCTCCACGTACCGCAGCCCCGCCAGCGGCGGCGCAGCCGCCAGGGCAGCCGTCCCGGCCCCGCCCCCGCCGTATCTGGGCAGCCCGAGCGGGACGGGCGCGGCTTTAGCCGCCGGGTGCTGGGCGGGCGCGGTGCTGTTACATGTCATGAGTGGCCTCCTCTGCCAGGCCGGCTTCCTGCGGGAACCCCTGGTTGTTTAGGGGCATAAACAAGCCCGGCGTCTTTGGCGGGCACAGGCTGTATAGGGGTATAAACGCACAGTATGACTCGTGCGAGCTGACCGTCAAGGGGTCTAAACTCTGCTGCGTGGGGGCCACGGACGACTTCGATGACGTGCGCCGCGACCCGGACCCGGTGCGGCGCGGTCGCCGCGCGACCGAGCTGCTGGCCGTCTACCAGCAGCGGGCGGCCGAGCTGGCCCGGCTCCGCAAGGCGGCGGTCGAGGACGCGCACCGCGACCTGGGGCTGAGCTACACCCAGATCGCCGCCGCGATGGGGCTGACCAAGGGCCGCGTCTCCCAGATCCGCGGAACCGCCCCGCCGCCGGAGCGGGCCTTCTTCGGCGTCGGCCCGGTCAGCGTCGGCGTGCCGCTGCGCCACGGCGTCACCGACCGGCAGCGCCCGCTGGTCGCCGCCGAGGACATGCAGGCCGGCGAGGAAACCGCCCGCCTCCTGGATGGGTACGCGCTGGCCGTCACCCGCTACCAGATCGGTCCCGGGACCGCCGCCGCGCCGCCCGGCGACGCGGTGGTGATCTGCGGGCCGAAGACCGCGCCCGTCGGGGCGGCGCTGCTCGCCCGGGACCAGGCGCTGGACATGCGCGAGGACGGCGGGCGCTGGTGGATCATCCAGCGGGCGACCGGGCAGCGGCTCGGCTCCCCGTCCGACGAGGCGGACCCGGCCGCCGCCGACCTGGCCTACGTCGGCCGCCACCAGCTCGGCGAGCATGTCACCGTGCACATCGCGGGCATCCACGCGATCGGCTCGCTCGGCGCGGTCCACTACCTGGCCGGGCACCTCGCGGAGCTGTTCGCCGGCGCCGGGGACGCCTCGCTGTCGCTGGTCACCCGGGCGTCCTACGACGGCCTCGAGATCACCGGCAGCAGCCTGGCCGCCGGCCCGTTCACCTGGTGACATGGTGCGCACCGCTGCCGCCCAGCTACCCGAGCCGCCGCACGGCGCCGACCGGGTCGTCGTCACCGGCAACGCGGTCGTAGTCCTGGACGGGGCCAGCGCCTTCGAGCCGACTGGCGTCCCGCCGGGCGAGTACGCCGGCCGCCTGGGAGGCTCCATCGCAGCAGCCCTGACTGGCACCCCGGAAGCGCCGCTGGCGAGCGTGCTCGCCGAGGCCATCGCGGCGACGGCCGCAGCGCTGGGCCTGGACGGCGGCGACGGCTGCCCGTCCAGCACCGTGGTCATGGCCCGCCTCGCCGGGCGTGCCCTTGACCTGCTGGCCCTCGGCGACAGCTACGTCTTCTACGGGACCGGGCCAGGCGGCACGGGCACCAGGACGCTGACCGACGGCCGGCTCGCCGGGCTGCGCCTGCCCCAGCAGCGCCAGTACCGCGAGCGGCTGGCCGCCGGGGGCGGCTACGACGAGGCCCACCGGGAGCTGCTGCGCGCCCTCCAGCGCGGGCAGCGCCGGCACCGCAACCGGCCCGGAGGCTACTGGATCGCCGCAGCCGACCCGGAAGCAGCCAGCCGCGCGCTGACCATCACACTCCCGGCCACGGCGGGCACCTGGGCCGTGCTCGCCACCGACGGCGCAGTCAACACCGCGCGGCACCTGGGCCTGGACGACTGGCCCGCTCTCGCGCGCTCCGGCCCCGCCGCCCTCGCCCGCCTGCTGCGGGCCTGCCAGGACTGGGAACAGCACGCCGACCCGGACGGCCGGCAGTTCCCGCGCTCCAAGCGGCACGACGACAAGGCCATCGCATCCCTGGCCGCAGGCCCGTAGGGCCGCAGCCGCCGCCCCGGCCCCGCGCCAGCACGCGGTGCTCACAGCCGCTTCAGGGCCGCAGCGACCCTCCGCATCGTCTCCGGCCCGGGTGAGGCACCGGGCTTCCACCGCAGCACGGGGAAGGAGGGGCCGTGCGCTCCCGGCGCTCGCACCGGCAAGGTCTCCCGAGTCCCTGCACGCTCCGGCCTCCGCGCCGCCGTGGCGCCGGCCAGGGGACTTCCACTGGTCATGGCAATCGTGCTCCTTCGCAGCTCAAGATGCGCAGGCTGGTCCCGCGCGGGAGCAAGGTATGCGTCAGCCTGCGGGGGCCGGCCGCTCGTCGGCCGAGGCGAGCGGCTTGCCCCGGTTCTCCAGTTCCACGGCGAGGTCGACGCGCAGCGTGTCGAGCTTGACCGCCAGGACGTCCAGCCCGAGCGCGCGGTGGTTGTCATACAGCAGGCGGGCGGCGTCATGGGCGGCGCGCAGCGCCTGGTCGTTGAGGCTGTCGAACATCGCAGGTACTCCTTCCACGCTCCCGCCCAGCACGGACGGGCGCTCGCTTTCCGCCGTGCGGCCTAGGGAATGAAGCCGGCGGCCGGGACACCGGGCGCAACAGGGGCCGCCTCCAGCAGCGCCCAGACGACCTTGCCGCCGCCGTCGTAGCCGAAGTGCCCCCAGCGCTGGCTGAGGGCCTCGACCAGCAGCAGGCCGCGCCCGCTCAAGGCGTCCGCGCCAGGGTCGGCGGCCGGCGCGGGAGGCCGCGGGCTGGCGTCCCAGACGAAGACCACGACCCGGCCCAGGTCGGAGACCAGCCACATCCGCACGGCGTCCCGCTCCATCGCGCGGGAGGCCCGCACCCCGTTGGTAACCAGCTCCGACACCACGAGTTCGAGATTCTCGCTGAGCGCGGCCAGGCCCCACTCCAGCAGGACGAGGCGGGCGTGCAGCCGGGCGCAGGGCACCGCGCCCGCGAGCGCGCCCAGTTCGAGGAAGCTCCGGTAAGGCCACTGGGCGGCGAACGGCGCGGCCCGCGCGGCGTCCGCCCTGGTGGCGGGGGGTTGGTGATGATGACCGTGAGGTGCCTGGCCTGCGGCAAGACGAGGGTGCCCGCCCGTGTGCTGCGTCCGGTTGCTCGTCTTGCAGTGCATGATCGTGTCCTTACTGCGTCCCGCGCGCCTGGCCTGCGGGCTGGTGGCTGTGCCTGGTGAGGTCGAGCCGGGCCAGGGCGGCCTCGATCTCCGAGACGCGGTGCGGCCCGACGCCCCGGATCTGGCCGAGCTGGTCCCCGGCGTGCAGGGCGATCACGTCGCCGACCGTGCGCGGCCCGTCGAAGGGCGCGTCGTAGGCACGGGTCAGCGGGTTGAAGCTGTGCAACGACAAGACGGTGAGCAGACACTCGACCGGGCAGTCACGGGTGACCGGCCCGTGGTGGGGAACCCTGGAACCGGGCGCGGTCAGCAGCTCACCCATGAGCAGCCCTCCCGGTCCCGGCGGCGTGCAGGAGCGACATCGCCCGCGTGACCGCCTCGACCACCGAGCTGGCGACGCGGACCGGGTCGGCGGCCTGGCCGCAGAGGCCCGGCGCGGAAACGAGGGCGGCCTCGGCCAGGTAGTCGCGTGTCCAGGTCAGGCCACCTTCGTCGGTCACGCATACTTGCGCGTCTTCTCCGGACCCGGGGACCGTGGCGATGATCTCGGCGAAGGTGTCGAAGGCGGTCTCGTCGCAGTAGACCGCCAGTTCCACCTCCAGGCCCCGGGCCTTCAGCTCCAGGCCGACGATGCCCTTGAACGTGACGTTCTCGAACTGGTGACCGGAGCCCAGGCGCGGCTGCGGCCCGGTGCGGCCGGTCAGCAGCGCGGTGGCCAGGTCCGCGGTCAGGTCTGGGTCAGCCTCTTCAGGAGACCAGGGGCAGTACTCCCACTCGGCCCCGCCGCAGTCGCCGACCGCCAGGGTGCACCGCGCACCCGGCAAGGCGATGTCCAAGCGGCCTTCCCCGTCGCCGGGATCGCGGACGACAAGGCCGGCAGTGAGGCCATCTGCGACCAGGTGCAGCAGCTCGCCCGGCGCGATGCGATCGGCAAGGGAGGTGGTTGTCACGTCGGGACGTCCTTCCGGTGATCACGGCCGTCGAGGACGGCCAGGTGGGCGAGCACGGCAGCGGCGACCTCGTCCGGGCCGGCAGGCTGCCCGGCCGGGGGCTGGTAGTGCCACTCGATCTCGATGCCGTCCCAGGTCGCGGTCACGGTGTCCGCCGCGGATTCGTCCTGGGGCTGGCCGGGAACCGGGAGCCGGGCGATGACCTCGGCGGCCTCGGCTGTGGTGCGGCCGGTGTAATGGCAGGCGGCCTGGCCGTTGTCCTCGGCGGTTACCTCCACGTACGGGCTGGCGGGCAGGCTGGTCACCCTGAAGACGGCCGGGTCGCGCCCAGGCGGGAACGCGACCGTGTACCCGTGTTCTTCGAGCCGCGCCGCCAGCAGCTTCGCCATCTCGCCCGCGACCGCCCGCGCGCTCACCGGCCCGTCACCTCCCTGCGCGCTGCCCCGGGGCCGCTGTCCCGTGTCCCGCGCCAGCGCGAGCCCACCAGGTGCGACCCCGCCGTCATCGGCGGCACCGGCCTGAGGTGGGGCTCCCCGCCGGTCACCCATGGCCCGCCGCCGCGCAGGCAGTGAGGGTCGCGGCGGCAGGATCGGCGAGCAGGCCGCTGAGGGCGTCCGGCTGGCCGAGGATCACCGGCAGCAGCGCCGGGCGGGGCATGCGGACCGAGTCAGCGAACTGCAGGAGCTGGCGGATGTCGTAGATGCCCTGCCGACGGCCGGCCTCCCAGTACCAGATCACGCTCTCCGAAAGCCCCGTCCGCTCGGCCAGCTCCCGGCGCAACAGCCCGGCCGCCGAGCGGTAGATGACCAGGACCGCCGGGAAGTCCAGGCGCGCCAGGGCGTCCCGCATCGGCCCGGTGTCCCACACCCAGGCGGCCATGTCATCGCGGCCGTCGGGGTCGGTGAGGTGCTGCCGGTCGAACAGCGCCCGCTGGCAAGGGGTGCAGAAGTCGCCCGGGTTGTAGCTCGACAGGAGCGTCTTGCGGCACGAACCGCAGACCCGCGTCACCCGCCTGGCCCGGCTCATCCGGCTTCACTTCCGTCCGCCTGCGGCGAGCCGCCCCGGACCAGCGCGAGCCGCCCAGGCGCAGCCCCGGCGACGCCGCCCTCCGCCCGGCCGTCAGCCTCGGCGGGGCCGGACACCTCGATCACCAGGCGGGCCGGGACGTACGGCAGCGTCAGCGACATGCCCCCGGTGACCGCCGGGGCCGACAGCTCGCCGGGCTGCCGGGTCGGGTCCTGCCCCGGCTCAGGGCCGTCGTCAGGCGCGGTCGCATCCGCGAGCGCCACCAGTTCCCCGGCCGCTTCCAGCAGGTCATCCAGACGGGCCGCGACCCGCAGGGACGCCCGCTTGCGGCCGTGGACGACCTTCGACAGGTGCGAGGCGTCGCACGGCACCCGGCGGGCCAACTCCCGCAGCGACAGGCCGCCGCGCGCCTCCGCCAGCGCCAGGACCCGTTCCCCGAACGTGGTCTGCGCGGGCAGCCTCCGCATCAGCACCAGGCGGTCCTGCTGCGGCAGGCTCTCGTGGTCGGCCAGGTCCAGCAGGCACAGCACGTCGGTGTCGTAGACGCCCGCCAGCAGGCACAGCGCGTACACCGACGGCTTACGCTCGCTGTTCGGCCACTGCTCAAGTTCGCACAGGTGCGGGCCGGTCATGCCCGCCCGGCCCTCGGGGTCGGTCCCCTCGCCCGCGGCAAGCTCGTTGAACCGCGCCGCCGCCTGGTCCTGCGTCCACCCCCAGGCCAGCCGGTACGCCTGACGGGGCCGCACCTGGTAGCGGCGCGACACCTCGGCGGCGATCTCGTCATAGCCGAAACCCAGGGCGCGCATACGCTCCCGCACCCCGTCAAGCTCGGCCTTGAACCCCCTCGCGCCCGGCCTTGGCGCGGCCACGGCACTGGCCTGGCTCACGGTAACGACTCCTTTCCTCAGCGACGGTCAATGCGAATGAACTCGGTGAATACACGCTGGCCAAGCTTTATCTGCAATGTCAGGGCTTCTTCCCGATCCCGGCGTATACCCAGCGGGTCCCGCCGCCGGCGTAGTACTCCGTTGAAGGGCGCCACTGCGAGAGAAAGACAATGCCGGGCTCGACAATCTCGAACCCGGCGAAGAAGCGCTCTATCTCGTCCTTGCTGCGCATCACCATCGGCGCAGTCGCTTGGTCGTAGGCGCCGGCGATCTGCCCTAGCGCGGCATCGTCGCGGTTCTCACGGGTTACGTGGGATACGACCAGGTAGCTCCCCCCGCACAGGGCACCGCACAGTCTGGCCACGCTCCCGTAGGGGTCGTCTTCGTCGCGGACGAAATGAAGCAGCAGGGTCATGCTGAGCGCGACCGGCCGGGAGAAGTCAATGACTCTCCGCAGTTCGGGATTACCCAGGATGCCGTCAGGGTCCCGCAGGTCGCCGGCTATGAGGGCCACGCCGGGCAAGCCGTCAAGATAAGCGCGGCCCCGCGCGAGCACAACCGGGTCATTATCAACGTAGGCGATTCGCGCGCCCGGGTTATGCTCTCTGGCAAGCTGATGGACATTACCCCTGGTGGGGAGGCCGGGTCCTATGTCAATGAACTGCGAGATACCGGACTCGGCGGCGAGGAAGCGGACCGCGTGCTTGAGGAATTCCCGGTTCTCCAGGGCGGCCAGCGGGACATCGGGCGCGGCCCCGAGCACCAAGCGGGCCGCTTCCCGGTCAGCCCCTGTATTCTCGTCTCCGCCGAGGTAGTAATCCCACATCCCCGCGACGCTCGGGATGGCCGGGTCAACGCCGGGCAGCTCTGCTTGATCGGCCACATGGTCCTCCTGCTCAGCGGGCATCCGGGCGATGACCGCCTGCCCGTTACGGGTTCGGCAGCGGGGGCGTCAATTTCGCGGTGCGCTGCGCGCACCGCCCGAGTGCCGTCTTGCCCGGCTGAGTAGCCGCCCCTGCACAAGTCGATAGTGGCGGGCAGGGCTACCGGCAGGAAGCTGCGATTACTAACAGGCGACGGGCTATTACCGTTGGTGGTAGCTGTCGCTGACGGTGACCTGCCGTAACCTATCCTCATGGACCAGGCAGAAAGACACCTACCGCCAGAGTTCTGGTCCTCTCCGGCCGTCGCCGCAGCCCTCGCGAGCTGCGACTTCGCGACGCTGCTGGAGGAGATCCGGCGAGCGCACGGCTGGACGCAAAAGCAGCTGGCCCTGGCGGTGGGGTACTCCCAGAGCTGGGTCTCGAACGTGCTTCGGAGGCAGCAGGCACTCACCGTAGACCAGGTCCGGGGAATATCTCGCCGGATCGGGGTACCAGTACACCTCATCCGGTTCGGTGATCCGGGAGGTGACGATCCAACGAAACGGCGAGACTTCGGCAAGGCAATGGCGCTGGCGCTTGTCCCCTTGCCCACACGGGCGGTCGTCGACGAGACGACGGCCCCCACCCTGACAGCGATCACAGGCGCGCAGCGCAGGCTGGACGCCACCACGTCCGCCCGCGAGCTGGCGCGCGGCGTGACCGCCCACGTGGAGATGGCCAACCGCCTGCTCGCGCGGGCCGGCAAGACGCCGCACGCCGCAGACGTGGCCGCCGCCGCCAGCGAGGCGGCAGGATTCGCCGCCTGGCTGCACGCCGACATGTACGACATCGGCAGCGCACGGGCCTATTACCGGATGGCGGTCGGCCGCGCCCGCCAGGCCGGGCACGACCTGCTCGCCGGGTACATGCTCGGCAGCCTGGCCGCGTTCGAACTCGACGGCGGCGACCCCGAACTCGGCCTCACCCTCGTCGGCGAGGCACGGCAGCAGATCGGGGCCACGCCGCACCCGGCACCACGGGCATGGCTGGACGCCACCGAGGCGCTCAGCTTCGCCGCAGCGCGCCGGGACGGGGAGGCCGCCTCGCACGCGCTGGCCCGCGCCGCGAGGGCCATCGACCAGGACCGGCGGTCAGAGCCGCCGCCCTGGCCCTGGGTGTTCCCCTTTGACCACGCCAAGCTGGCCGGCTACCGGGCACTGGTCGCGGTCAGGCTGACCCGCCCCGGCGACGCGCTGGCCGCGTTCACCGAGTCCCTATCGGCCGCGCAGCCGGCCCCCAAGCAGCGCGCCGTAATCATGCTCGAAGTCGCGACCGCCGCCCGGCAGGACGGCGCGGCCCGGCACGACAGCGACCGGATCGATGAGTCATTCCGGCTCGCCTGCGAGGCCCTCGGGGTCGGCGTCGCCTACTCCTCCGAGCGCATCGTCGACCGGGCGCGGCGGTTCCGCCGCGAGTACGCCGGACCCGCCACCAGCTACGTCCAGGACTTCGATGACCAGCTCCGCTCGGCACTGCTGTTAGATAGCGCGCATGTACCGCATCGCGATCTCAGGACACCGCGGCCTGCCCGCCCCGACCGCTCGCCTGGTCGACCAGGCTCTCCACGCTGCCCTCGCCGAACGCGCGCCCGACGTGACCGGCCTGTCCTGCCTGGCCGACGGGGCCGACCAGATCTTCGCCCGCGCCGTCACCGACCTCGGCGGCACCCTCGAGGCCGTCATCCCCGCCGCCGAGTACCGGGAGAAGCTGCCGGAGGACTCCCATCCCGGGTACGACGCCCTGTTCGCCCGCGCCGCCGCCGTCCATCGCCTGCCGTTCACCGAGTCCACGCCCGAGTCCCACATGGCCGCCAGCAGGCTCATGGTCGATGAGGCGGACGAGTTGTACGCGGTGTGGGACGGCAAGCCCGCCCGGTCCTACGGCGGCACCGCCGACGTCGTGGCGTACGCCCGCGAGCACGGCACCCCCGTGCGCGTGATCTGGCCCGACGGCGCACAGCGCGGCTAACGGCCGGGCAGGCAAGGCGGCGACCATACCGATGCCGTCGTCCGCAGATATACCTGCGTTGTACCTGCCATATACCTGGCCAGGCGGCCAGCGTCGGCGACCTGCGCCGCAACGGGCAGACGCCGGCACTCTCGCCCGGCTGAGGTACACGCCAGGTACATCTCCGGACAGTCGCCGGGCGGAGACATAAGCAGGGGTGCGGAAGCTCGAACCACGTCGTGGTGCGCCCGCCGCGCCTTCGCCAGCCCCACCGCGATGCAAGGCGCGCAACGAGGTGGAGCCCCCGGCCGTCTTCCGCGTCGCTGCCAGCGGGGCGCGGCTCCGGCACCCCCGGCCCGCTCCGGTCGGTGACCTCGACCCGGATAACGCCGTTCACCATCTTGACCGCGACCGTGACCGTCTCGCCGGGGGCACCCGAGCTGCTATGCCGCAGGCTATTGGAGAAAAGCTCGCTGACCAGCAACGCAGCCACGTCCCTGCAGGGGTGACCGGGGCCTAGCACCTCTTCCACGAACGCGCGGGCGGCACGCGCCCGCTCCGCCCGCCCGGCAAGCGTCACGGTCTCCCGGACCGTTGCCCCAGACATTACTGCACCCGCCTTCCCGGCCGCCCTCGTCCCGGGAATCGCGCGGGCCGCCGGGCGGACACACCGGGATGGACACCCGACTCGGGGGCAAACGTCAAGGCCAGGGCACCCCCGGAACGGGCACCGGAACCCCCGCCAAGCGGCTACCCACACCGCTCCCTGGCCCCGATTCCCGTCCGCCATGCGTCCGTGGACACAGCAACACAACGCCCTACAGCGCTACAAGGTGACACACGACGGGACAGAGCAGAAACCCCCCGCCAGCACGAGAATTCGCAGCTAGCGGGGGGTTTCTGCAGCGTGTGGCAGGTGTTGGGTTCGAACCAACGTAGGCTGAGCCGACGGTTTTACAGCCCGCTCGCTCCGCCCGAGTCGACCCCGGGGACCAGCCCTGATGCGTTTCGAGGCGCGTTTCCGGGCTTCCGCCGTCCGCTATGCGTCCGTGAGTGCAGGGGCCGGCGGGCGCGGAATCCACGGAGGGGCACGGACGGCAGGGGCGAGAGCGGTGTGGTGACCGTCCGGAGAAGCGGTCTGCTGACCGTTCCGCTAGGGGTCTGGTTGCTGACCTAGCATTTCACGATGCCTACTTGGCCGCCGACGATGCGACGCGGTACGCCTGTGGCTAGACGATGCCTTCGCGCAGGGCCAGCCGGGTAAGGTCGGCGCGGCGGCGGTAGCCGGACTTATCACGGATGCGGTCCAGGTGGGTGCGGACCGTTGAGACGCTGATGAACAGCTTCTCGGCTATCTGCGCATCCGTCTTGCCCTGGGCGACCAAGGCGACCAGTTCGCGCTCCCGCCCGCTGAGCAGGCCCGGCTGCGATGGTGCCGCCGAGGTCGCCACCGCGCTCGGCGCCTTCGCGGCGGGGGCGTCCGGGCCGGTCATCATCACCGCGAACTCGACTGCCGCGGGCAGCGTCATCGCCGCGCCCCGCTCCTGGGCCGCCCGAACCCGCTGGGCGTCGAGCGCCCGACGGGCCGCCTCGATCGATGGTGCGCGGCGGCCCGCCTGATCATCGGGATCGACGAGGCCGATGGCCGCGACCTGTGCCTGGTAGGCCGCCCAGAGGGTGATCGCCTCGCCGTGCCGTCCCAGGGCCGCGCACTCCAGCCCGCCCTCGTCGAGGATGTCGGTCAGCCGCATCAGGTAGCCGCCATCGAGGGCAATCTTGGCCGACGCGGCCAGGTACGCGCCGGCCTGGGCGAGATGGCCGGTCTCCCGCGCAAGCTGTGCCATCAGCCACAGCATGTCCGCCTCCCCGCCGCGGTCGCCGGCTGCCCGGCAGCGGGCGAGCACCTCCTCGCACAGTTCCTGAGCGCCCTCGTGGTGCCCCGTACTGACCAGCACCACGGGCAGCGCGAACTTCGCCCGGCGCGCCTGGCTGCCGCCAGCATGACCTAGGTCGACGAGCCGGGCCTGCCTGCCCCAGCTGATGGCGTCCTCGCCCCGGTTCTCGTACAGGGCGGCCAGGCTGAGCTCGGCGAGCGCGTTGGCCTCTCCGACCGCGTAGCCGATCCGGCGGGCCAGGTCCAGGGCCTCCCGGGCGCCGATGTCGGCCTGGGCTGGCTGTCCCGTGTTGCGAAGCG
>Ga0307478_10002820_pt1 | contig 13380 bp, 12 predicted proteins | sample atmos_gasesECM4C_2_FD_203713 | JGI IMG/M metagenome (GOLD analysis project Ga0307478, IMG submission 203713) | Hardwood forest soil microbial communities from Morgan-Monroe State Forest, Indiana, United States - atmos_gasesECM4C_05 | ecosystem: Environmental > Terrestrial > Soil > Temperate...
GCTCGGCGTGGCCGGATCGCACGGAGCCGGCCATGCAGCGCCGTTCGGAGATGAACGCATCGTGGTAATCGGTACGCTCTCCAAAGCGCTGGGCGCCGCCGGCGGCTTCGTAGCGGGCCCAGCCGAAGTCATCGAATTGCTCACGAGCACCGCGCGCTCGTTCATCTTCGATACGGCGATGCCACCGGCCATCGCAGTGGCCGCCGCGCGGGCCCTGCGTATCGTGCAAGACGTCGAAGGCGATGCGCTGCGCGCGCGGCTCGACCTGCTCGCCGCGCGCGTGCGCAGCGAATTGCGCGAACTGGGCTACGACGTGCGCGGTGACGCTGGGCCGATCGTGCCGGTGGTGCTCGGCAGCGAGCGAGTGGCGCTGAGATTGGCCCGCGGGCTCGAGGAGCGCGGTGTGTACGCACCCGCCGTGCGACCGCCGACGGTACCGCCCGGCGCGTGCCGTTTGCGTTTATCGGTGCGCGCGAATCACACCGATGCCGAGATCGGCCTTCTCGTGCAGGCGTTGCGCGAACTGCGCGCAGCGGATTTGGTTGCGACCGAGTGACGCGGCTGTTCGTCACCGGCACCGATACGGATGTGGGCAAGACGCGCGTTACGGCGGCGCTGGCCGCGATGTGTATTGCGCACGGCGAGCGCCCGACGATCGTGAAAGCGGTGCAGACGGGCCTCGCCGCCGGTGTTCCGGGCGATGCGGCTGTGGCCGGCGCGCTCGCCGGCTGTGCCGCGCTCGAATTCGCGCGCTTTCGCCTGCCGGCCGATCCGTGGGCGGCAGCGCTGGCCGAGGATGCGCCGCCGCTCGATGCGGGCCGCCTGGCGCGGCAGATCGAGGCCGTCGCGGGGGCTGTGATCGTCGAGGGCGCCGGGGGCGCGGCCGTTCCGCTCAACGCGGACGAGACGCTGACGACGGTCATCGCCCGGACGTCGTGCGCCGCGGTCGTCGTCACCGGCATCCGCTTGGGCTGCATCAATCACACGCTGCTCACGCTCGCCTACCTCGAAGCGCATGGAGTTCCGGTGCACGGCGTCGTACTGGTGGAGCGTTGGGGGCCGTGTGATCCCGGCGAACGCGCTCGCACCGGGCGCGCGATCGGAACCCACGCACCGCTGCTGGCACTCATCGAATACGATCGCGACGCGCCGCGCAGCGTCGCCCGCGCTGCCATACTCTTGGACAAGGTTGGAACCCGTGCTTGACCCCCTCTCTACCGCGCGCCGGATCGCCCTCGACGAGGACGGCGTGCTCGGCCGCAACGTGCTGGCCGGACTCGCGGCGCTGCCACGTGAGGAAGTCGGCGGTTTGCTGACGCTCGCCGACGACGTGCGCCGCCGTGCGTCGGGCGACGCGGCCGCGGTCGAAGTGCTGTTCAACGCGAAGAAGGGCGGCTGCTCCGAAGACTGTCATTTCTGCTCGCAGAGCGCGCGTTATGCCACCGACGTCTTGGCGGAACCGCTGCGCGAAACGCACGAGTTCCTCGACGCGGCGCGCGAAGCGCACGCTCGCGGTGCGGGCGAGTTCTGCATCGTCGTCGCGGTGCGCGGCCCCTCGAACGCGCTCCTCGAGCGCGTTTGCGAAGCCACCCGCGCGATCGCTGCCGACCTGCCGGAGATGCACGTTGCGGTGTCGCTCGGCATCCTCACCGACGCGCACTGCGCGAAGCTGGCCGAAGCGGGCGTGCACAAGATCAACCACAACCTCGAAACCTCACGCCGTCATTTCCCCGCGATCTGCAGCACACACTCCTACGACGAGCGCTGGGAGACGTGTCTGCGCGCCAAGCAACACGGCTTCGAGCTGTGCAGCGGCGGCATCATCGGCATGGGCGAGACGGCAGAAGACCGGCTCGATTTTCTGTGTGCGCTGCAAGAGCTCGGACCGGTAGAAGTGCCGATCAACTTCCTCAATCCCCGGCCCGGGACACCGCTATCGGATCGCTCGATCGTCGACCCGGTCGAAGCATTGCGCTTCGTGGCCATGGCGCGTTTAGCGTTGCCCTACGCGCTCGTGCGCCTCGCCGGCGGACGCGAAATCACGCTGCAGGGCTTACAGGATTTGGGCATGCAGAGCGGGGCTTCCGGCATCGTGCTGGGCGCGTATCTAACGACGGCCGGACGCGAGGACGAAGACGATTTCGCGATGCTCCGCCGCACCGGCTTCGCCGTTTGAGGCGTTAGCCGGCCGTAACGGTTTCTAAGACCAACTTCTCCGCTGACCGTTTTGCTCGTTTCTTGAGATCGGCGAGCAGCGCGGAGAGCGCGTCGAGATTCACGCGCCCGCTCTCCTGCGCGACGATCGCGCATCCGCAGCTCACCGAAAGCAACGGGACGAGTGTGGTCGCCCCGTTGCGGTCGGTCGCCACGATCACGCCTTCCGCGCGGGCGGGGGCGTCGTAGAAACTCGCCATGTCGGATGCGAACTGGACGATGAACTCGGGCAGCGACGCGAGCACCGGTTCCACCGCGGCGCCGTGGGCTCCGAGAAAAAAATCGTCGCCGCCGATGTGACCCAAGAACACGTCGCCGCCGGCGAGGCGCGCGCGCATGAGATCCGCGAACATCGTGATGGCACGGTCGCCTTGGCGGAAGCCGAAACGATCGTTGAACGGCTTGAAATTGTCGAAATCGAAATGCACGAAGATCTGCGGGCGCTCTTCGCTGTCGAGCGCATCGACCATGTAGTTGGCCACCATGATGTTGCCCGGCAATTTGGTGAGCGGGTTTTGATCGCGTGCCAGGCTCACCATCCGCTCATGCATGGTCCGGATGATACCGCGCGTGTCGAGCAACCCGATGTAGACCCCGTTTTCGACGACGAGTACGGCATAGTCGTTCGGGCGCTGCGCGATCGCCGCCAGCACGCGGTCGATCTCGGTTGAAACTTCAAAGATCAAGCACGGCGTGAGGTAATCCGTCACGCGATGCGGGTTCACGCGATTGGTCAGGAGATCGCGTCCGAATTGCGAGTAGATGAGGCCTTTGAGCCGTTCTTCGTGCACGATGCCGACCGGTTCACCGCGGCCGTTGATGACGGGAAAGAACGAGCGGGTCTTGTCGAGGCGAAAGGCCTCCAGGATCGCGATCATCGGCGCGCTGACCGGCAGCGCCGCGACGGGGTCGAGTTCGGCCCGGAGTTCGTTTCGCGCTTCGGGTCGGTCGCGGCGATTGCGCCGATTGAGGCGCTGGACGATCTCGTAGTGGGTGTGATGGGTCGTGAGATCGCTCGACGGGTGCGCGATGAAGAACCCCTGCGCGTAGTCGCAGCCGATCTCACGGCAGATCTGAAACTCGATCTCCGTTTCGATGCCTTCGGCAACGACCAAGAGGCCGATCGAGTGTGCGAGGCCGACGATCTGCTCGAGAAAGAGCCGTTTCTCTTGGCTGCGGTCGACCCCGGCGACGAAAAAGCGGTCGATCTTGATGATATCGGGGCGGCTCTCGGCCAGCAGGCGCAGACCGGAGTAACCGGTTCCGAAATCGTCGAGCGCGATCAGCGGCCGGTCTTCCCAGCCGTTGAAGAACTGCTGTGAACGCGACACGTTCAGGGTTTCGGCTTCCGAGAGTTCGATGCAGAAGCGCGCGGTCGGAAGAGCGTAGCGCTCCAGGATCGCGCGCATGTGCGGCCGGTGTTCGAGGTGCGCGTTGAGCACCCGGTTGTTCGAGTTGAAGAAGAGCCGCGCGGATGCATCGTTGGCAAAGTGCATGAAGTCGCGGATCGCTTTGTCGAGCAGCAACATCTCCGCGTCGACCGCGACGTCGACGTCGGCCATCGATGCGAAGAGCATCGGTATCGCGTTGAAGCCGAGGTTTTGGTGCCCGCGCAAGAGGGCTTCAAAGGCATACGCCTCGCCCGTATGCACGTTGACGATCGGTTGATAGGCGTAGACGACATTTCGATCGAGCGCATCGAGAAATACGGATGCGCCGGTCGTTACGTCACGGGTAACGCTGGAGTTCACAGGATCCTAGTGTAGAGGACCACGCGTTAAGGCTGGCTTAACCCCCAGCCAGCCCCCCTCAGATCACGGGAGAGCGCACCCAGTGTGGGAGGTGGAGAGTAAGTATGGGAGAGTGCATCTGGCGTGGGAGAGTGTATCTGGTGCAACAATTTTCCACCGTGTGATGGCCAAATACTGGCGGCCTCATCGCCACCCTGATGCATTGTCACCCTGAGCGAAGGTTCGCGCAGCGAACCGTAGTCGAAGGGCCGCCGCAATCGCGCCGGGCTGACAGTTCTGCTACAATGCGTTTCATGACGCGCTAAGAGCGCGACGAGCGCTACTTCAGCGCCCGCCATCAGACGATCTCTAGGCCACCGGGCGGCGAACCCGTACCGATCGCTAAAAGAACACCGGGCACTACCTTGATCATCGATTGTCACGGGCACTACACGACGGTCCCCGAAGGCATGGCGAGCTTCCGCCAAGCGCAACTTGCGAAGGCGAAAACCCCCGCGCAGCCGGCTGCCGTCCTGCCTCATTTCAGCGACGACCAGTTGCGTGAAACGCTCGAGAATGCGCAGTTGAAGCTGCTGCGCGAACGCGGCATCGATGTGACGATCTTTTCGCCGCGTGCCTCGACGATGGCGCCGCACGTGGGATCGGCCGCGGACAACGTCGCGTGGGCCCGTGCGTCCAACGACCTGATCCACCGCGTGTGCGGCTTGTATCCCAGGAACTTTGTCGGCGTTTGCCACGTACCGCAGACGCACGGCTCCGACCTCAAAGCGGCGATCGCCGAACTCGAGCGGTGTGTGAACGAACTCGGCTTCGTGGGCGCGAACCTCAACCCCGATCCGTCGGGCGGCCACTTCGATGCGCCGCCGATGTACGACGAATACTGGTATCCGTTCTACGAGAAAATGGTCGAGCTGGAGGTGCCGGCGATGGTGCACGTGAGCGGTTCGTGCAATCCCGTCTTCCACGCGACCGGCGCGTACTACATCGCGGCCGACACGACGGCGTTCATGCAGTTCATCCAATCCGCGCAAGTCTTCAAGGACTTCCCGGAGCTGAAGCTGATCATCCCGCACGGCGGCGGCGCCGTGCCTTATCACTGGGGCCGCTATCGCGGGATCGCGCTCGACATGAAGCTCGGCGAGCTGAACGATCTGCTCATGAACAACATCTACTTCGATACCTGCGTGTACCATCGGCCGGGCATCGCGTTGCTGCTCGACGTCATCCCGCTCAAGAACATCCTGTTCGGTTCGGAGATGGTCGGCGCGGTGCGCGGGATCGATCCGGAGACCAAGCACTACTTCGATGACACGAAGAAGTACATCGACGCGCTGAAGCTCGATGCGGCCACGCAGAAGCAGCTCTTCGAAACAAATGCGTATAACGCATATCCGCGCCTCCAAGCGCAGCTCGCCGCGCAAGCGAAGTAGATGGATCTCAACCGGTTTCATCCCAATCCGTCGAAGCCCACGTTTGCCGTGCCGGCGGGAACGGTCGACGCGCACTGCCACGTCTTTGGGCCCGGTGACGTCTTCCCGTATCACCCCAAGCGCAAGTACACGCCGGGCGATGCCTCCAAGGACGACCTGTTCCAGCTGCGCGACTTCCTCGGGTTCTCGCGCAACGTGATCGTGCAAGCGAGCGCTCATGGAACCGACAACGCCGCCACGATCGACGGCGTTAAGGCCGGCGCCGAGAGAGCCCGCGGCATCGCCGTCGTCGAGCTGGACATCACGCTCGATGAACTCGAGGCGATGGACGCGGCCGGCATTCGCGGCGTGCGGTTCGCCTTTCTCAAACGGCTCGTCGATCCGACGCCACCCGAACGCTATCAGCGTGTGATCGAGATGTGCGAACACCTTGGTTGGCACGTAGTCGTGTATTTCGAATCGCAAGACTTGGAAGGACTCGCGCCGTTCATCGAGGCGATTCCGACGACCGTCGTGGTCGACCACATGGGGCGCCCGGACGTGAAGCTCGGCCTCGATCATCCGCAGTGGATGCGCTTTCTGCGCATGCTCGACGAGCACCCCAATATCTGGGTGAAGGTGGCGGGACCCGAGCGTATCAGCGAGATCGGACCACCGTACGACGACGTCGTGCCGTACGGCCGCGCGTTGGTCGAACGCTATCCGGATCGCGTTCTGTGGGGCACCGACTGGCCGCATCCAAACATGGAAACGCACATGCCCGACGACGGCAAGCTGGTCGACTTCATCCCGCGAGTCGCGACGACCACGGAACTGCAGCAGAAAATGCTCGTCGATAACCCGATGCGGCTCTACTGGCCAACGTGAGCCGGCTCGCTGATCACGGCAGCGTTTGGACCTTCACCGAATACACGGCTGGGAGATCGCGCACGATCGGCATCCAGCTTTCGCCCGCGTCGCTCGAGCCATATACCGCGCCGCCGCTCGTGCCGAAGTAAAGGCCGCACGGTTCGAGCGCGTCGGCAGACAGCGCATTGCGTGCAATGCTGACATAGCAGTCGCGTTGCGGCAACCCGGTCGTTAGCGGATCCCATTTGGTGCCGCCGGTGCGGCTGCGGTACACGCGTAGCTTGCCGTCGACGGGAAAGTCTTCGGCCGCGCTCTTCATCGGCACCACGTAGATCGTCTCGGGTTCTTGCGCATGCACCTCGACGGTGTGTCCGAACGGAGACGGCAGGTTTCCGGTGACGTTGCTCCAGGATGCGCCGCCGTCGTTGCTGCGCATGAGCCCGTTCGCCGTTTGAGCGAAGATCAGGTTCGGGCTGGCGGCGTGCATGCTCAGGCGCTGTACCTCGAACCCGGCCTCGCCCAGCGGCCGCCACGACGCGCCGCCGTCATTGCTGCGAAGCACTCCGGCGGCGGAAGCCACGTAGATTCGATCGGTGCTTGACGGATCGAGCATGATGGCGGGCTGGAGTGCTTCGCGTGCGCCGCCGGCGTGCGGACCCGATAGCTCGTCCCAACTCTCGCCGCGATCGGTCGACCGGAGCAGTGTCCCGTCTTCGCACGCAGCGTACACGGTATCGGCAAGGTCGCGGGAGGCGACGATCGAGCTGATCCGGCCCGGCATGACGCCGAGTGATTCCCAGGTGAGGCCGCCGCTGTCCGAACGGTGAACTTGTGGGCCGGGGTCACCGCTGTTTTGCGCGGCGTAGAGCCGATTGGGCTGAGCGGCCGAGGCGGCAATGTCGGAAATCACGCACCCTGAAAAGTGCGGGCCGCCGACCTCCCAGCGATCGCGCTTGCCGTCGGCAGACAAGATGAATGCCCCCTTGTGTGTACCCACGAGGACTCGAACGCGACTCATACGCGGCCGGTTCGGGGAGCGTTTCGTTAAATCCGCGCTCGGGGGCGGGGCTTTTGCCTCATTTAGCTAAGGCCAATTTAGCTGCTCGAGGAGATTGTGATGGACGTCAACGATCTGCATGACCTGCGCGACGGTGCGTCCGTCCGGCGCCGCCGTACGTTCAACCCGTTCATCCACCTCTCTCCCGAAGCGCCGCTGATGCTGATGCTCTTTTCGATCACGCGTCCGGGCGGTACCCTCGACCACGAGGTCGCGCACAATCGGGTCGTCCGGAAAAAAGTCGTCCGCGCTGCGACGCTTCCAGCGGGCTCGATGGTGTCGTACTCCAAAGAGCGGACCGAGAAACTCAAGCCGAACTGAGCCCTGCTGGGCACGGCGAATTTTTGTCCGCTGGATGCGCAAGCGCCTCGTCCGGCGAAGCCGCGTTGTCGCATGACGCTCTCGAACGCGAATCCTTTCAAACGCGCGCTGCGCGAAAAACGCACCCTGATCGGGATGTGGCTTGCACTGGCGAACGCGTATACCGCGGAGATCTGCGCGACCGCTGGTTTTGACTGGCTCTTGATCGACGGCGAGCATGCGCCGAACGACATCCCGTTGATCCTCTCGCAGTTGCAAGTGCTCGCGGCCTATCCGGCGCACCCCGTCGTGCGCGCAACGACCGGAAATTCGGTGCTGATCAAACAGTTGCTCGACATCGGGGCGCAAACGCTGTTGATCCCGATGGTTGAAACGGCGGAACAAGCACGCGAGCTCGTTGCGGCAGTACGTTATCCACCACGCGGCATCCGCGGTGTCGGTGCGAGCATCTCGCGCGTGTCGCGCTGGACGGCGTTTCCCGACTACCTGGCCCACGGCGAGGACGAGATCTGTTTGCTCGTGCAAGTCGAATCGAAACGCGGGCTCGACAACGTCGCGGCGATCGCCGAAGTCGACGGTATCGACGGCGTATTTCTCGGCCCCGCCGACCTCGCCGCATCGCTCGGCCAGCGCGGCAAGCCCGGCCATCCCGACGTGGTGGCGGCCATCGAGGGCGCGATCGGAACGATTCTGGCAAGCGGAAATCGAGCCGGTCTGCTCACCGCCGACGAACGCTTGGCCCGCCGCTATCTCGAACTGGGCGCTACGTTCGTTGCCGTCGGCACCGAGGCAACGCTCCTCGCGAACTCCGTGCGTGCTTTGGCGAAGGGCTTCGACCGCTCACTCTGAGTCTGCCGCGGGGCGTTCGGCCCCGAGGGCGAGCGCGATCCCTGCCATCAGGAGCGGTGCGAGGAAAACGTAATAGACGGTCGTCGTCCAGCGCGCCAACGCGAACGTTAGCGCAACGAGGACGCAGCCTTGCAGAAACGCAGCGCCCAGACTCGGCGCGGGCCTGCGCCACAGCGCGACCGTTGCGCCGGCGATCGCGAGCAGCGTGATGGCCGGAACCAGCGGCGCGATTGCCACCCCGCCCGGCTGCAGGCTCAGCAGATCGTGCCACACGTTGCGGCCCCAGATGTTCTGATGAAGCAAGAGCGCGCCGCCGACGTTCGCTACGAACGCGACCGGATTCCACGCAAAGAACGGCAGCACGAACAGCGCCGCCGTCGCCGCCGCTGCGGCGATCCAGCCGCGCGCACGCCGCGCATCGCTGCGCCACAGAAACAGCGCAACGAAAACGACGATCGGCAGCGCGTATTCCTTGAACGCCACGACCCAGCCCAACGCCACGGCCGACGTCCACCACAACACGTGGCCGGGCCGGCCACGCACGTCGAGCGACCAGGCGAGCGCAACGATGCCGAGCAGCGCGAGAAACGAGGCGGCGGTATCGTTGCTGCCGTCGGTCGAGTGAAAGATGAGGTCGACCGCACCGGCAAGCGGCATCATCGCAAGCGCTGCGAGCCCGTCGCCGATCAACGGCGCGAGGCTTGCGATCAAACCGAGGCCGATGATGCCGGCGAGCATGTCGACGCGGAACACGTTGATCCCGAGCGCGTGCGCGAGCCCGTAGAAGGCGAGCTCGCCCGGCGGATAGCCGAACGGTCCGCCGGGCGGATTCGTCATCGCGAACACGTGGGTGTACGGATTGCCGCCGCTCCCGAGGACGATGAGGGCCTCATTGGTGGTCAACATCACGTCGCTCGCGCGGTTGTCGCCGGCCAGCGTGCGCAGGTGCGCGCCGACGATCAGCACGGTCATGAAAATCGTGGCCCCGGCCCAGCGTTTGAACATCAGCGCTCCCGCAATCCCCGCGCCGGCCGCGATGAAGACGGCGAAGTGAAGCGGGTCAGGATGCTCGTAGTCGCCGCCGATGCCGATGATCAGGAGTGGAAGCGCGGCGGCAATCAGGGCGAGCCGGTTGACCGGATCGGGGGGGCCTGAGCGACCGGCGTTCATCAACGTCAGACTACCGGTTGCTTCATCGCCATTCCCGCGCCGGGATCGCCGCCACAAATGCGCCGGGATCGCCGTCACAAATGCGCGCTGGGTGCTTGCTTCCCGAGCACGTGGGAGTGGTGAAGTGGTATATTGGGCGCATGAGCGGTATTTCATCGATAACGTCGGGCTCTTCGAGTGCGCTTCCGAACGGCGGCCTGTCTTCCGTTGGTGCCTCCCTGCTCACCAGCGGTAGCGCGCCGAATCCGGCTCCAGCCGCCGCCTCGACATCACCGGCCAGTACCCCGACATCACCGGCCGGAGCCTCGACATCACCTGCCGGAGCCTCAACGTCGCCGGCCGGAGCGCTGTCGACCTATCAGGCACAGTACTTGAACCTGCAGCAGTACGACACCCAAGAATTGCTTTACGCGTCGTTTCTGACACCGTCGGAAAGTCTCGCCAACGCCGACTCGGTCCTCGAACAAGCCGCGACGCTACTCGGTAGCCCAGGCCACCCCGGCACATTGGCCACCAGCGCGACCTCGACTGCACCGCCACCGTCGTCGGCTTCGAGTGCGCTCACAAACCTGCCGTCGGTCGCGTCGATCCTTGCTGCGAGCGACAGCGAAGCGCAACAAACGCTCAACGCGTATGCGAACGCGCCGGTCGGTTCATCGGTCCTCGACTACCAAGCCTAGCACGTCCCACACGGTGTCATCCCGAGCAAAGCGCCGCAGGCGCGTCGTCGAGGGACCACTCAATCGACGCTGAGTGGCGGTCCCTCGACGACGCGCCTGCGGCGCTTTGCTCGGGATGACGGGCCTTTACTTCAGCTTCCTATTTCTAGTAGCGGTGGTCGCCGCCGCGTTGGGGCTCGCCGCCGCGTTGGTGGTCGCCGCCGCGTTGGTGGTCGCCGTCGCGTTGGGGGCCACCGTCGTGTTGCGGTGCGCGCACTGCGCCGCGTGGCGTGTAGCCGCCGCGAGCGGGTGCTGCAACGTAGTTGCGGCCCTGGTAGGCGCCGCCGCGGTAGAAGTTGTTCACGCGCACGCTGTTATAGACGCGGGCTCCGCCGACGAAGCGGTAGCCGCCCACGAACGCGCTGCCGTGCCACCAGCCGGCGTTGCCGAAGAAGAATCCGAGGCTGATGCTCGGACCGTAGTAGTTCCACGGATGGCCCGCATAGTACGGAAATCCGGCGTAGAACGTATACGGCGTGTCGACCTCGTTAGCGGCGAAATACGAGCCCGCGTTGTAGCCCATGATGCTCACGACCATGCCCGGCGCTAGCGTGAGGCCGGTTGGATTGATGATCGTACCCTGATGCAACTGGACGTCGTCGACGTAGCCCTTTTCATCGCGAACTTGGAGCGAATACGCGCCGTCGAACGTGAGGATTCGGCCATGAACGTTCGCGTCGCCGTCATCCGCGGGGCCGGCCGCATACGATGGCGCGTACTGTGCGTTTGCCGCTAGCGGTGCGGCGAGGAAGAGTGCCGCGATGAGTGCGGCGATGAGTCTCGTCATAATATGTTTGAAACGTACCCATTTTTCGAAAAGGTGCGTTTCTCATCGAATTTAAGGTTTTGCCCGGCGAGGGCTCAAGGGCTCGCTTCCGGAGCTGGGGTTGCGTTGGAAGTCTGCTGACCGTCCCGCAGAAAGCTCTGCTCGGCTTGCGCATTGAGCACGACGATGCTGATGCGCCGGTTGGCCGGGTTCGTCGGATCGTTTTTCAGGAACGGCAGCGCGTCGGCAAGCCCGCGGATCTGCAAGATTTTATTGGCGCGCATGCCGCCGGTGAGCAGTTCGCGCCGCGCCGCGTTGGCGCGCTCGCTCGAGAGCTCCCAGTTGGAATAGCCGTCGACCATCCCGCGATACGGCAGGGCGTCGGTGTGACCGGCAATCGAGATATGATTGGGCACGTTGTTGAGGGCCGGCGCGATCTGATCGAGGATGTCCTTGGTGTAGCTTTTGAGCACTGCGTCGCCCTTGTCGAACATCGGACGGTTCTGGTTGTCGATGATCTGAATGCGCAGGCCTTCGCTCGTGATGTCGATCTTGATCTGATTCTTGAACGCTTTGAGTTTCGGGCTCTGCTCGATCAGCGCATCGAGCTTCGTCTTGAGGCTCTGCAACTGGTTTTCTTCGTCCTTGCGCCGGGCTTGATCGTCTTCTTTTTCGGTTTGGGGTGCGGTGGTCGCGGTGACGCCCGGCCCCTGCGTGAACAGCGCCTTCAACGGACGGTTGAAGTAATCGGCGATGCCTTGCAGATCGCCCTGATTCGTTGATGAGAGCAGCCACATCAACAGAAAAAACGCCATCATCGCGGTGACGAAATCGGCGTACGCGATCTTCCACGAGCCGCCGTGCGCGTCGCCGTGACCGCTTTTCTTTTTGCGGCGGATGACGATCGTGGGCGCACGCACGTGCGTGAGCGACGCCGCGGTCGTGCCCGAGACGAACGTCTTCGGCCCGTGTTTGGCGGCTAGATCTTCGGCATCGGTGTCGCGCGGCGCAACGGGCGTCGCTTCATCGGACATCGCTTCGCCGGGGACGCCGGTGTCGGCGATGCCGTCGGCGGCGACGGCCTCAACTTGCGAATCCTGTGGTTGCGGATCGGGCTGTTCTTCGTCCCCCACGGGTACCGCCTATGCCGGAGTCGGTGCGGGGTCGGGGGAACCTTCGATCGACACCGGCTTTTCCTTGGTCGCGCGGACGGCATCTTCGAGTTCCTCGAAGCTCGGACGGTCGACCGCGAACACGACCTTGCGTCCAAACTCCACCGCGACGGTCGGTGAGTAACCGCTCATCGATGCGAGCAGCACCGACTTGACGCACTCGAATTTCTTCGCTTCTTCCTGTGAGTTCGCTTCGATCAAGCTCGAAAGCGGGCCGATGAAACCGTAACCGAGCAAGATGCCGAGGAACGTCCCGACGAGCGCGGCTGCGACCATTTCGCCGAGCACTTTGGGCGGGGCACCGACCGAACCCATCGTATGCACGACGCCCATGACGGCTGCCACGATACCGAATGCGGGCATCGCATCGGCGATGCGCTGAATCGCGACTGCCGGTATCGCCGCTTCGGCATGATGGGTGTCGAGCTCGGCGTCCATCAGCTCTTGGATCTCGAGCACGTTGAGGTTGCCGCTGAGCATCATGCGCAAGTAGTCGTTGATGAACTCGAGCAGATGATGATCGTCTTTGACGCTCGGGTATTTCGCATAGATCGGGCTCGACTCGGGGTCGTTGACGTCGGCTTCGAGCGCCAGCAGACCCTCTTGACGCGCTTTCTGCAGCAGTTCGTAGAGCAGCGCGATGAGTTGCAGATACTTTTCTTTCGAGTAATCCTTGCGCTTGAAACAGGCCGGCACGGCCCGCAGCACCGAGCGCAACGTCTTCGGCGGGTTGCTGACGACGAATGCGCCGGCGGCGGCACCCGCTATGCACATGAATTCAAATGGTTGTAGCAGCGCCAAGATGTGGCCGCCGCCGAGGACGAAACTGCCGAAGACGCAGATGGCGACGACCACCCACCCGATGATGATCAGCATGGCGTCTCAGCCGTTCTTTTTGAGGATTTGGATAATCTCGTTCAGTACGCGGTCGGCATCGGCCGACGCCGGTTGACAGGTGCCGGCGCCGAAGTGACCGCCGCCGCCGTAGTGATCCATCAGCGAACCAACGCTGGTTTTGCAGGTCCGGTTGAAGATGCTGTGCCCGACCTGAATGCTGTTGAACGCGTTGTTCGCCCCGTCGG
>Ga0307478_10002822_pt1 | contig 13370 bp, 8 predicted proteins | sample atmos_gasesECM4C_2_FD_203713 | JGI IMG/M metagenome (GOLD analysis project Ga0307478, IMG submission 203713) | Hardwood forest soil microbial communities from Morgan-Monroe State Forest, Indiana, United States - atmos_gasesECM4C_05 | ecosystem: Environmental > Terrestrial > Soil > Temperate...
GCGGATTTCAGAAGGCCATTGTCGGACTGAGCGGAGGAATCGACTCAGCCCTGACGGCAGTGATTGCCGCCGATGCCGTCGGCCCCGAGAACGTCATTGGCGTCGGCATGCCCGGCCCCTACTCCTCCCAGGGCTCCATTGACGACGCGCGAGCGCTGGCGAACAATCTTGGCATTCGCTTCGAATTGCTTTCAATCATCCCCGCCTACGAAGCGTATCGGCAGACGCTGCAACCCGTCTTCGCGGGGCGGAAGGAAGACGTCACAGAAGAAAACATCCAATCCCGCGCGCGTGGCGCTCTGCTGATGGCGTTATCGAACAAGTTTGGCGCCATCGTGCTTTCCACCGGCAACAAGAGCGAACTCGGCGTCGGCTACTGTACACTCTACGGAGACATGGTCGGCGGCTTGGCAGTTATTTCCGACGTGCCCAAGACGCTGGTATACCGTCTGAGCGAGTATGTGAACTCGCGGCGCGCCGTCATTCCGAAAGCCACACTGGAGAAGCCGCCCTCCGCCGAGTTGCGGCCCGACCAGAAGGACACCGATTCTCTTCCACCGTACGAGATTCTGGATGCCGTATTGGAGGATTACGTGGAAGATGGGCATTCCGCCGATCAGATCGCGCGGGATCGGGGATTCGAGATCGAAACTGTCCGCCGCGTTGTCCGAATGGTGGACCGTTCAGAATACAAGCGGCAGCAGGCGGCACCGGGCATCAAGATTTCTCCCAAGGCTTTCGGATATGGACGCCGCTTTCCCATTGCCGCGAAAAGCGAGGTTTGAGGAAGGTCGCTTTTCTGACGCGAAAAATCCTGCCAAAATAAAGACTCCGAAACGAAAGGAATCCATGCGTATTTTTCTAAATTTGATTTGCATTGTTCTACTGCCTGTGGCTCTTGCCGCAGGGCAAGCGTCAGCGGCCAAGTCCACCACGGCGAAATCGCCGGAGAAGGCTGCAGAAAAATCTGATCCAGCCGTCAATCTCCCTTCCGAAGCTACGGTCGACTCGTTTCTCCAGCAATCCCTCGGCTACGAACAGGACCTCACGTGGAAGATTTCTAGCATCCGACCTGCGGGCATCGCCGGACTTGCCGAGGTTACGGTCGTCCTGGCCAACCAGCAGGGCCAGCAAATTAGTAAGTTCTACGTCACCCCGGACGGCGAACACGCGCTCACGGGAGACGTCATTCCATTTGGCGCGAAGCCATTTGATCCCGCCAAGAAGGCGCTGGAGAAGGGAATCAGCGGTCCGGAGCGCGGTCCAAAAGACGCTCCAGTCACCATCGTGGAGTTTGGCGACTTGCAGTGTCCGGCCTGCAAAGCTGCTCAGCCGACCATCGAGTCTCTGGTTGCGGCTGAACCGAATGCTCGATTTGTGTTTCAAAACTTTCCCCTGGCCATGCACAACTGGGCCGCCAAGGGCGCCGCTTATGCCGACTGCGTGGGACGCGCCTCGAACGATGCCTTCTGGAAGTTCATTGCCAAAACCTATGAGACGCAAGCTGACATCACGGCGGAAAATGCCGATGAAAAACTGAGCGCGATCGCGGACGGGGTGGGTCTGAAAGGCGCCCAGATCGCGGCCTGCACCTCCAAACCCGAGACGAAGTCTCGCGTAGAGGCCTCCATGGCTTTGGGGAAGGCAGTGGACGTGACCGGTACTCCGACCTTGTTCATCAACGGCCGCAAAGTCGGCAGCTTCGATCCCCGCGCTTTGGACGCGTACAAAAGCCTGGTCGAGTTCGCCGCGAAGCAGCCTAAGTAGGCGCAAATAGGATCTCGGGGATCCATTGGGCGGACAGCGGAAAGAATGTGGGGCCAGCCGCCCGGCTGTCCGTAGCGAAGCTCGACTTGCTCGGGGCCTACCGCTGGCTGATCCAGATTTCCGGCGTGACCCGATTGATATCGGACAAAATGTGCGGAGTGATGACCACCATTAACTCGTCTTCATCCTCTTCTTTGGTGTTGCTCACCATTGCTTGATTGATCAGAGGAACTGCCCCCAGCCCCGGAATTCCGCTCATGGAGATCGTGTCGGTACGCGACATCTCGCCGGCCACAACGGCGGGCTCGCCATCCTTCAGGTTGATGCTTCCCTTATATTCCCTGTTCGAAATGACCGGCACTCCATTTGCCGATTGTCCGGTAAGTGAACGCACCTGTAGTTCGAGTTGCAAGCTGACCGCGCCATCGCTGTGGACGGTTGGTTTCGCCTTGAGGTTCAGACCCAAATCTTCATAACTCACCGAAGGAAACGGCGGAACGAAAGTCTGGTTGCCGAGCACCTGAGCAATTTGCGGCGAGTTGAAGATAGGCGCATACGAGGCATTGAGGATCGGATAGCGCGAGCCCAGATGGAACGTGGCATCATTCCCCTGGCTGGCGCGCATCGTCAAGTGTTCCAGGCTGCGGGCCCACGACTCGTTCAGCGACAGCGACGCCGAAAGATGATCCAGACTGAGCCCCATGAACGTCAAGCCGCCGCCGAATGTCGCCAGCGGCTGGCTGAAGATCGAATTCTGCTGTCCGCCCAATTGAGCTAGAAGTCCCGAGAGCGCCGTGTTGCCGGCCTGGTTGATGCCGCCCGAAGCGATGAGTTGATTGATCAGATCCTGAATATTCTGCCCGCCCAAAGCCGCCAGCGCCGCAGCGGGGATGTTGAACATATTGAACGTATTGGGAATGTGCACACCGATGTCGCGCGTCATCTGATGGCTGATCTGAAAGACCTGCACATCGAGCATCACCTGCGGCCTCTGGTTGTCGAGTTGCGCCAGAAGGGTGGCGCACGCGTCGAGGATCGGCTGCGGGGCGCGCACTTCCACCTTGCCCGCCGTCTGTCCCGGGCTCACAAAGCGCAGGTCAAAGAGGGTTCGGAGAGTGGTCACGACTTCGGTGACTTCCTGCGCCGTCGAGTGCGCCGGCAGCGTGAACGTGGCCAGCGACATACGGTCGAACTGCTTGTGATTTTCAGGATTGTCGGCTGCCAGCAGGATCTGATGCGCATCCAAGGCCGACCACATGACCTTGCTGACCACGCAGGCCAACTTCAGGGCAGTGAAAAAATCTACGTCATCGACGTTGAATACCACCTGCCGGTTAGGGACTGAATCGTCGAACTGCGCTTTCACCCCGTAAGCCATCCCCAGGTCCGAGAACAGGCCGCGCACATCACCGCGATAATGGAAGGTCGCCAAGTCGGGCTTCGGTTCAAGATGAATCTCGCCGGCGTAAGAAAGACGGCTCGGCATGGCTGGGGGCAAAGGCCATAATCCCGGACGCATTGATTCTTCCAGCCGCTGGCGCGCAAATTGATTTTCCGGATCGAGATCGAGGGCCGCACGGAATTCCTCTGCCGCCTGCTTCGCTGAGTTCTCCGCGAGCAAAGTATTGCCGCGCTCCACGTGAGCAAAAACCAGTTGTGACTTCACCAATTCGCGAGCGGTTACAAATTGAAGATCCTGCGGGAGCAATCGACTAGCTTCATCGAATTCTTTAAAAGCTGCTTCCAACTGCTTGTGTTCTTGCAGCTTGATACCATGAGCATAAGCCTGATGCGCCCGCTTGCCGTCTTTCTTTGAAACCACGCAATTCACCCCGCCCGGGACGCCGCTGCCGCACGTAATCGGTGGCGCGGACTCCTCCCCAGCCAACCCCGACGGAGCCAGCGCGGCCGTGACCAAACCCAGGGCCACGGCAATGATGAATCCTGCGTTTCGCATGTGCTCTGATTTTAACCGGGTTGCGCCCAATCGTTTCACTCCAAAGGGTCCTAGTACCTCCGAGTGCAAGGGAAGCCGTCCGAAGAACGGTGATCGACGCGAAACTTGCGGGGTCCCTCTGGGCAACTCAGGTCAGCATAAGACGTTCGATCGACCGAGCCCTGCCGGTATTTTCGTCGCAATCGATCACCACGGCGCAAAGCCTTACGTCGCCCGTGGCCGGCTCGAAACGCACTGGCATTCCATTCAGGAACTTGCCTACGACCAGCTCTTTTTTGACCCCAATGACGCCATCGTAAGGGCCAGTCATGCCGACATCCGTGACGTACGCAGTTCCGTTCGGTAAGACGCGCTCGTCCGCTGTTGGCACATGGGTGTGTGTCCCCAGAACAGCCGTGACTCGTCCATCGAGGTACCAGCCCAACGAGATCTTTTCTGACGTAGCCTCGGCGTGAATATCGATGACGATCACTTTTGCCTCGATGGTCTTCAGCAGCTGGTCTGCAGTGCGAAAGGGATCGTCATTCGACGCCATGAACACGCGGCCTTGCAGATTGATCACCGCATAGAGAACTTTGCCCTTATACCCTTGATACAAGCCCCAACCCGGCATATCCGCCGGATAGTTGGCGGGCCGCAGCACGCGGCGCGCCGGCCCGTGGCCATTTCCTTCGATCATCTGGAAGTAGTCGATAATCTCGCGCTTGTCCCAAACGTGGTTGCCGGTCGTGATCACGTCGACGTTGAGTTCGAAAAGTTCTTCCGCCAGTGCCGGAGTGATTCCGAAACCAGCGGCGGAATTCTCCCCGTTGGCGATAATCAGATCGATTGCATGATCGCGCACGATTCCCGGCAGCCGGTCTTTGACAATCGTGCGGCCGGGCCGCCCGAAAATGTCGCCAATAAAGAGAATTCGCATGAGATGGGAAACTGAGTTCGATGGTAACACGCATCTTCAGTTCCCTTGGACAGAGGGAATGAATTGCGCGGGGACTTTTCAATGTAGTTTCGGAACGTCAGTGCGGGCGAGCACGGAGCCCCAGGCATCGAGGACGTAGACATCACTCCACCGCCGCTGCGACGCTTTCCTGTCCCCGCTGTCGCCGAGCGCAAAGGTGACGGTGGTGCGGGGGGAAGTGCAGCCCGTCAACTCGTGAAGGTCATCTGCGGATTCGGACCGGTCCACTGAGAGCTCAGGCAGCCATGTCTTCTTCGAACCGGAATGCACCACGACTTCCACGGCTCCGGCCAGATTCTGACAGCGCATGGGAACTCGAAGCTCCCACTGGCCGGGTCCGGTCTTGTGTACGCTCGGTTCCTCCGCAAACACGACGATGGGAGGATTTCCGCCAGGCGAAGAGTACCACTCCGGCCAAAGCCGCCCAAATTCGATGCTCGCGGCCTCGTAAGCGCGACTCAATTCCCGATCACGTTCTTCCCAACAGGGGTGCATGGCGTACAGCGATGCCTTCGGCGCATCCGTCCCACGCGCATGCAGCAAATGATGCAAAGCGGGAACAAAGTCGGGATGATAGCCCGCCCGAGCCATCAACATCAGGCTTTCGCGATCCGCGGCTAACTCCATCTGGCGGCAGAAGCGCCCCATTTCCTCGGAGGCTCTCTCAGAATCGTCCCACGAAGACGACGGGAGCGCTGGATCGCCCAAGACTATGGCCGCCCCGCCGCCATTCTCCAAATAGCGCTGATACAGATAGCGTCGAGCCCAGTCTCGCCGCACCACATGGGCAATTTCATGCGAAAGAAGCGCTGCCCAAAGTCCCGTACTCGCACCCGCCAACTCTGCCACACCCGACTCCACGTAAAGGGTTCCATCGGGTGATGAGAATGCGTTCAGTTGTTTGTCCTCAATAATGCGCAACTCCCATGCGGGCTTAACGTTTTCGGGCATGCGAAGCTGTGCTACCAGCCGAGCCAACACGAGTCGCCCGACTTCATAGTGTCCCGTGGCGGCTACGCTCTGCGCGATGAGTTTGGGCCTCATCCGTGCTGCTGTTTCCTTGTCGAGGGTGAAGTTAGACGGAACTTCGTCGGGCGAGGAACGACGTTGGGCAACAGAAAAGTCGCCGCACAAAACCAAGATAAAGAGCAAAACCATCAGGCCGGAAGATTCGCGACGCGCTACTCTCACGAGACAACCTCACCCGAACACAACTAGGTGGATTATGCGCCGTTTCGCGTATTGCGTGAAGAAAAAATGAGACGAAGGCAGGCATTTGTATGTCAGCTTTACTCGATGAGCTCTGCTGTCCGCAAGAAATCGTAGTTGCCTGCAGGATTCAGGTTTAGATTTCGCACACGCCGCGTATGTACCAAAACATTGTCGAGATACCATAGGTCGATATAGGGCAAATCGTTGGCAAGGATGCGCTGCACCTCGGCGTACAGCGGCTTCCTCTTATTGGGATCAATCTCCCGCCTTGCCTCGTCGATCAATGCATCCACCTTCGGATTCGAGTAGAAGCCGCGATTCGCCCCATTCGGCGGGAACTTCGCCGAGTGAAACGCATATTCGAAAATGTCTGGATCCTCGTTGCCGCCAATCCAGCGCAGCCCGTACATCTGAAAGGCTCCATGGACGACATCGTTAAAGAACGTGGCGGATTCAAAGCTGCGAACGTCGAGGGCGATGCCAACTTCCCGTAACTGCTGCTGCATGACTGCCACCATTAACCGTGTATTCGCATCGGTGGAGGTCTTCATCGTGATGTGAAATCGCACTCCGTTCACCATCGAATAGCCTGCGGCATCGAGCAGTTGGTTGGCTTTGGCAGGATCGTGCTCGTAGGCCGGCACGTCCCCGTCGTAAGCCCAGCTCTGCGTCGGCAGCACACTGCGCGCCAGTTCGGCCTGTCCGCGCCACAGGTATTCGATCATCGGCCTCCGGTCCAGCCCGTACGCGATCGCCTGCCGCACGCGCACATCCTTCAGGATCGGATCTCGCAGATTGAACCCCAGGTAAGCGAAGCGGGTTCCCGGACTGCGCTCGACCGCAAGCGCCGGCTCGCGTGCCAGCGTCATCACCGTATCGGGAGTCAGCGAGTTAATGGCGACATCGCCGCTGCCCTTGCGTAGCTCCAGCGCTTCGGTAGTCTCGTCAGGCACCACCGCAAAGCGCACGCGCGCAAGCCTGGCCTTCTCGCCCCAATACTCCTCGCTGCGCGCGAGAGTGACCTCGCGGTCAGTCTCGGCGCTGACGAATTTGAACGGTCCCGAGCCAATGGGATGTTGCGACATCTCACTACCGGTGCCGCTGGGGACAATCCCCATCGCACCATCGGACAAATTCCATAGCAAGGTCGCATCCTGCTCCTTCATATGGAAAATTACGGTGAAATCGTCGGTTGCGTCGATGTGATCGACGTACTTGTAGACCGTGGCCTTGGTACTGCGGATTTTACCCTGCAGAAGGGAATCGAACGTCCACTTCACGTCGCGTGAGGTCAGCGCGCGGCCATCATGGAAGCGGACCCCGTGGTGAAGGTGGAAGACATACGTTCGCGGATCCGGGATCTCCCAGCGCTCGGCCAAGCCCGGCGCCACATTCAAGTTATCCCCGCGAGAAAGCAGATCGTCAAAAATCAGATTGTCGATGCGTTCGGACGGTGCATCAATGCCCACCCGCGGATCGAGGTTGGTCGGGCTGGACTCGATTACCATCACCAACGTATTCGGTTCCGGTTTGTTCGAACAGGAAAGGAAGGGAACAACGCCAGCGAGGCAGAGTGTGATGGCAAATGTCCGCCTCGCGACACGCACCCGAAACTCATGCATACGAGATCTTTCCCAACACCGCGGCTTGCCTCGCCCCGGTCGCTGAGGGCACGTTCGAAGGACGGCGATTCCATGTCTCGTAGGCGAGCACGGCGAATGCTACTGCCTCCTTCGCTGCTGAAGGCAATCCCAGTTCATCTGAGAAGCGCAGCTGAATGCCAAGAGGAGTGAGTCGCTGGCGCAGCACCGCCATCAGGGTTCGATTGCGAGCACCGCCCCCAGAGACGATCATTTCGCCATACCTGCCTTTAGCGCCGGCTCCCGCGATCACAAACCGTTGTACCGCATCGCCAATCGACTGCGCAGTCAGAGCCGTAGCCGTTGCCATCACGTCCTGTTTTCGTGCGGAGCCGCACATCCGCAGAAATTCGCGGACAAACTCGCGTCCGAACTCCTCGCGTCCAGCGGTCTTGGGCGGTTTCTGCCGGAAGAATCTCCCCGACAACATTTTCTTCAGTATCGGCTCCAGCGCCTTTCCCGAAGCCGCTATGGCGCCGCCTCGATCGAACGATCGATGAAACAGCGCTTCGGTCACGGCATCGATCACCATGTTTCCTGGCCCTGTGTCGAACGCCATCACGCTGCCAGGATCAGAGTTCGCTGGGATCGCCGTGAGATTCGCGATGCCGCCAATGTTCTGTATGATCCGTCCAACTTTCGCATCGCGAAAAAGCAGGTAATCCAGATAGGGAACCAGTGGCGCGCCTTTACCGCCGGCCGCCATATCTGCCGGGCGAAAGTCCGACACAACAGGCACGCCAACCCGAGCCGCAATGACGGCCCCCTCCCCCGTCTGCCAGGTCGCGGCTACCCTTCGCCCAAGGAACGCACGTGCCTCGCCCTGGTGATAAAGCGTCTGCCCGTGGCATCCGATGAGTGCAGCCTTGATGTGGAACCGTCGTTCGGCAGCAAGCACGGCATCCGCGTACAGCCCGCCTAAAACAAAATTCAGACGCGCAAGATCGGCCACCCGCGCGTTCTCCGCATTCATCGCCGCCAGAACGGCGGCTCTCACTCTCGCGGAATATGAGTACTCCGCATGCCCGACCAGTTCGACAGTGTGGCGCGGGCGCCCCCGCCCGCGGACCTTCGACGCCCTGATCCGCACCAGAGCCACATTAATCCCATCGGCCGACGTTCCGCTCATGATCCCGGCCACGATCATCCCGTCTGTGCTCATGCCCGCGGACGCCGCACGGATTTCTGCCGCGTCAGGTTCTCCAGCCGAACTTGTTCCCCAAACTCCCACAGTGCTCGCGACATCTTTTCAATCGCGGGGGGTGAGAGCTGTCTGCCGCGGCCCGCCTTGCCCATTTTTAAAGTCGCCGCATGCTTCTTCTTGAACTGCAGCACGCGCCGAACCGCCTCGCTCGCGCGCCGGGCGAATTGCCGGTCGCTTTCCACCTTCTTCACCAGGGCCTCATGCGCTTCCAGAACATGCTCTTCGTGATGGCACACCAGGCACAAATCGCTGCCCGCATCAATCGATTCGACCGCCGCCTCCCCGATCGTAGCCGCAGCCAGTACGCCGCCCATCTCTAAATCATCGGAGACGATCAGATTCCGGTATCCAATCCGCTTGCGGAGGACGTCTTTGATCCAGACGTTTGAAATTGACGCGGGCGTGCGGTCGCCGGTTACCGCCGGGTAGGCTGCATGCGCCACCATCACCAACGGCAGTTGGCGCCGGAGCTCGCGGTAGGGAACCAGGTCTTCAGCCCATAGCTTTTTCCACGATTTCTCAATGACCGGCAGTTCCCGGTGACTGTCCAGACGACCCTCACCGAGTCCCGGGAAGTGCTTTCCGCAGCCGAGCACATGGGCCTCTTGCAGTCCGGCAAGAAACTGCCGGGCGTACAGAACTGTCTCGCGCGGATCGACCGACACGGTCCGCGAACTCATGATCTTGCGTGACGCTTCAAATCCCAAGTCAAGCACTGGCGCGAAATCTACGTTGAATCCCAGGGCGCGACAGTTCTTGCCAATGATTTCCCCCTGCCGGCGAAAAAGCTTTCGGTCTCCGCTGGCAAAGACCTCCGCAGCCGACGGCGCAGCGGCCAACGCATTTCGGAACCGGTCGACGGTGCCACCTTCGAGATCGACGCAAGTGAATAACGGAGCCGAAACGCATTCACGACAATCCTGTAACAGTTGCCGCGTTTGCTCGGGGTTCTGGATATTGCGTACAAAAAGGATGACCCCAGCCGGTTGCAGCCTGGCCAGCAGGGAACGAAGCCGCGGCGTCATGGCCGTGCCGTCGAAACCGATGATCAAAAGTTGTCCGAGCTCTGATGCCAGAAGGCCTCCGTCTTATCTTTGCGCGGCGGTCAGATTTCTTTTTTCAACTCCGCAAGTAGATTCAACGCCTCCAGCGGCGTCAACCGGTTCAAGTCCACCTCGCGCAGCTTCTCCAGTACCGGCTGCGATAGCGGAGTGAAGATGGTCAGCTGTGCCGCCGGCGGATTCGCCCCGGGCGACAGGTGCGCTGTGGCCTGCTGCTCAGCGTACTCGTGTTCTGCCAGAACCTCGCGAGCCCGTGTGATGACTTCATTCGGCAACCCGGCCAGCTTGGCGACTTCGATACCGTAGCTGCGGTCCGCCGCTCCGGACTCCACCTTGCGCAGAAACACGATGCCCCCGCCGGTCTCCTTCACCGCAACGTGGTAATTCTTCACCCCTGAAAGCTGCTCGGCCAGCTCGGTCAACTCAAAATAGTGAGTCGCAAAAAGCGTCTTGGCGCGCACCCGCGCGTGAAGATACTCGATCGCCGCCCATGCAATCGCCAGCCCATCGTAGGTCGCGGTGCCGCGCCCAACTTCGTCCAATAGAATAAGAGACTTCGGCGTCGCGGTATGGAGGATGGCCGCGGTCTCCGTCATCTCGACCATAAACGTTGAGCGCCCGCGGGCCAGGTTGTCGCTGGCGCCGATGCGGGTAAAGACGCGATCGACGACGCTCAGCCGCGCCGAGCGCGCCGGCACAAACGACCCCATCTGCGCCAGAATCGCGATCAGCGCCGTTTGTCGCAGATACGTCGACTTGCCCCCCATGTTCGGCCCGGTCAGCAACAGCACCGTGTGAGTCGTCGCATTGAGATATAGATCGTTGGGGACAAAGCGCTCGCTGCCGCCCGCCATTTCCTGGAGCTCGATTACCGGATGCCGGCCTTCGATGATCTCCAGTTCGCCGTCCTTGGAGTCAAATTGCGGCCGGCAGTAATTTCGCAGAGCGGCGATGTTCGCGAAAGATGCCAGTACGTCGACTTCCGCCAGCGCCAATGCCGTCTTTCGGATTCGCTTTGCCTCTCCCGCAATCGCGGTTCGCAGTTCCGTAAAGAGCCGCCGCTCGATCTCGACAATCTTTTCCTGGGCGTCGAGAATCTTCGCTTCGTATTCTTTTAACTCGGGCGTAGTGAACCGCTCGGCTCCAACCAGTGTCTGCTTGCGTTCGTAATCCTGCGGCACCAGGTGCAGGTTCGGTTTCGAGACCTCGAGGTAGTATCCAAAGATTGAATTGAACTTCACTTTCAGCGAGCCGATGCCGGTGCGTCCTCGCTCCCGCTGTTCGATTTGCGCCAGCACCTGTTTGCTGTTGACCGACAGCTCCCGCAACTCATCGAGATCGCGATCCACTCCCGCGGAAATAACTCCACCATCGGCGAAGCTGAGAGGTGGCTCGGGCACAATCGTTTTCTCAATGCGCTCGCGCAAGTCGCCCAGCTCATCGAGCATCGACTGCAGCACATTTACACGCTCGGCATTCAGTCTCCCGAGTGCCGTCTTGACTGCCGGAATCTTGGCCAGGGATGACGCCAAGGCCAGCACATCTCGTGGATTCGCGGTTTCGAGAGTGACCCGGCTCAGGAGTCGCTCCAGGTCCAGCACGCCGTCCAGAGCGCGGCGCAACTCTTCCCGCGCAACGAGGTTTTTCACTCCGGCTTCGACCGCGTCGAGTCGGGCATTGATTTCGTTGAGATCGAGCGAAGGCCGCAGCAGCCAGGCGCGGAGCAGCCGTTTGCCCATGGGCGTAATCGCGCAATCGATCGACCGGAAGAGCGTGACGCCCGAGTCGGCGCCGGCAAAAAGCGGCTCGATCAACTCAAGATTTCGTACCGTCACCGCGTCCAGCACCAGGCAGTTTTGCCGCTCGTACCATCCGATGCGGTCGACATGATCGAGCGATCCGCGCTGCGTCGATCGCACATAGTGCAAAATCGCGCCTGCGGCGGAGGCAGCGGCCGGTCGGCCCGCCAGTCCGAATCCTTCCAGCGACAGCACTCCAAAATGATTTTCAAGCAGCGGGATCGCGTGATCCGGCGCGAAGATCCAGTCATCCAGCGGCGTCTCGGTGAGATGGGAAGGTCCATGTGGGGACAGCCGCCCACGGCTGTCCGGAGGAGCAAAGCTCGGCTGTTGCTGGCCCGAACTTGGCGCTTCAAACAGCGGCGCCGCCGATGCATACAGCAACTCTTTCGGCCGCAGTTGTTCCAACTCCTCCTGCACTCGCCGCAGTGCGCTTTCCCCTACGAATTCGGTCGCCCGGAATTCGCCAGTAGAAAGGTCCAGCGCCGCGAATCCCACCCGATCCCCAACCTGCGCCAACGCAGCCAGAAAATTATTCTCGTCAGAACCCAGCGAGGTGTCTGCAGCCGTCCCCGGCGTGACCACCCGCGTCACTTCCCGCCGCACCAGTTTCTTCGCCAGCCGCGGATCTTCCATCTGCTCGCAAATGGCTACCTTAAATCCGCGCCGGATCAGCTTCCCGATATACCCCTCGGCCGCGTGATAAGGCACGCCGCACATTGGTACCGCAATTCCTTTTTCCTTATTGCGCGAGGTCAGGGTGATCTGCAGCTCTTTCGAAGCCACCACGGCATCCTCGAAAAAGAGCTCGTAGAAGTCGCCCAGCCGGAAGAACAGCAGCGCGTTGGGATGTTCTTTTTTGACCGCGGCATATTGCCGCATTAGCGGAGTGGACGGCTCGGTCATCGGGACGGGCTTCGGCGGATTATAACAAAGCGTGCCGCACCTCTTCTGCGGCATTTCGCATGCGCTCCTGGCAAAATACGGAAGCAAATCGCAGTTGACTCAGATTCTCCGGCAGTGTTCTCCTTTGCTATGGAACTCCGCAAGGATCCCATCACTCGTTCGTGGGTCATCACCGGGGACGAACTCGGCGAAGCTGTCCCGCGCCCAGAAACCCCGTGTCCATTCTGTGCCGATTCAACCGCGCGGCTTCAGGTTATTGCGGTCACCCCCAATACCCCCGGAGCCGCTTGGTCAGCGCGATCCGTCGTCCATCCCTCGCCGCTCTACCGTATTGAAGGTGAACCGGGCCGTCGAGGAGACGGCCTTTACGACCGTATGCATTCGGTCGGCGCACACGAAGTGCTGGTGGAAAATTCCCGCCACGACCGCCACCTGTGGAACGCCAGCGATGAGGAAATTGCGCAATTCTTGCGCCTTGCGGCCGAGCGCATTCTTGATCTCAAACGTGATCCTCGCGTGAAGTATGTCAGCTTGTTCAAAGACTACGGCAAGAATGCAGGACAGGAGTTCAGCCACCCTACTTCCCAAATCACCGCGACCATGTTCGTTCCGCGCCGCGTGCTATACGAACTTCGTGCCGGGCGCGACTACTTCGTGACGAAGGAACGCTGCGTCTTCTGTGACATCATCCAGCAGGAAGAACGCCAAGCTCAGCGCGTGATCGAAGCGCGCGGCGATTATCTCGCGCTCTGTCCCTATGCGCCGCGCGTGCCCTACGAAACCTGGATCCTTCCCCGCAACCACGACGCCTCATTCGAACGAACCGGCCTGAACAAGCCCGGCTTGCGCACGAACCTGGCCGCTCT
>Ga0307478_10002823_pt1 | contig 13364 bp, 12 predicted proteins | sample atmos_gasesECM4C_2_FD_203713 | JGI IMG/M metagenome (GOLD analysis project Ga0307478, IMG submission 203713) | Hardwood forest soil microbial communities from Morgan-Monroe State Forest, Indiana, United States - atmos_gasesECM4C_05 | ecosystem: Environmental > Terrestrial > Soil > Temperate...
TGACAAGCGTGGTCATAAAATGCGGAAAACCTCGTTCTCTTGATTCTTCTGCGCCGCAACTCCCGCGAGTGACGCCGCCTCGCCGTTCTCCGCGCTCGCTATTGGCTTGGTGGATGATCCGTTCGAGTGTCCGTTTCCGTTGCCGGCCTTGGCGCGCTTGCCGCCCTTCAGGCCGCCCATGCGTCCGGAAACCGTCCAGGTGAACATTTTCCATGTATCGCTGAGCTTTTTGTTGCCGCCGATCACGGCGGAGGCCTCGTACCCCGCGTGCACCATGCAGTCCTGGCAGCGCGGGTCGCGTCCGTGGCCGTATTTTTCCCACGGCGTGTTGTCAATTAGCTGCTTGAAAGTTTCGTGGTGAGAGTCGGTCATCAGGTAGCACGGGCCCTTCCATCCGCGCGGGTTGTAAGTCGGATTGCCCCACGCCGTGCACATCAGGTCGCGCTCGCCGCGCAGAAACTCCATGTAGATGGGCGAGGTGACGATGTTGAAGCGTTCCAGTAGCTGGCTGGCGCGCCGGAATTTTTCCCGGATTTCCTCGCGCGACATGAAAATTTCCTTGGTCATCACGGCGGCGTAGGAATAGGCGGGCGAAATCATGTGGCCATCCACGCCCAGCGTCTGCAGGTAGGCCAGGAGCTCGGCGATTTCCTCGATGTCGGTTTCCTTGTAGACCGTGGTGTTCGACGTCACGAGGAAGCCCGCCGCCTTCGCGGCCTTGATTCCTTCGATGGCCTCGCGGAACACGCCATCGCGTTCCACGCAGATGTCGTGCGTTTTCTCCAGGCCGTCGAGGTGCACGTTGAAGAAAAGGCGCGAAGTAGGCTTGAAATCCCGGAGGCGCTTGCGGATGAACATTCCATTGGTGCAAAGATAGATGTGCTTCTTGCGGGCCAGGATTTCCCCCGCCAGCCGGCCAATCTCCGGATAGATCAAGGGTTCGCCGCCGCAGATGGAAACGATGGGAGCGCCGCAGTCGTCCACCGCGGCCAGGCACTGCTCGACCGAAAGCATCTCATTGATCGTGGACTTGTATTCGCGAATGCGGCCGCAGCCCGTGCACGTGAGATTACACGCGTGAAGCGGTTCGAGCATCATCACGAGCGGATACTTCTTATCGCCGCTCAGGCTCTTGCGCGTCAGGTAGCCGGCCATGCTGGTCGTCAAACTTAAAGGAACTCTCATCCATTACCCCCAATGTCCATTTAGATGCTCGATCTCTTCGGCAGGGATCTGTATGCCCGGATTTTTTCTCCGGCCTTTGCGCAGATTGTCGTAGCGTGCAAGCGCGTACAGTGGGAAAGAAATTCGATACAAATGATACTTCAAATAGAAAACGCACGGAAAACCCGTGCCCGTGAATTCATCTTCATGCCAGGTTCCGTCGGCGTTCTGATGCGCCACGAGCCACGCCACGGCGCGCTCGGCGGCGGGATCCTCCGCCCCGGCCACCGCCAGCAGGCCGATCAGGCCCCAGGCCGTTTGGGATGCTGTGCTCGGGCCCTTGCCTTTCAATTCCGGATCGTAATACGAGAGAACGGATTCCCCGAAGCCACCGTCGGTGTTCTGCACGGAGCGCAGCCACCCCGCTGCCTGCTGGCAATCGGGTTGCGAGGCCAGCGCGAGCGTTTCCAGCGCGCGCAGCACACCGCTCGTGCCGTAAACGTAGTTGACGCCCCAACGCCCGAACCACGCGCCGCTCGAGGTCTGATCCTTGCTCAGGAACGCGCGTGCGCGCTCGATCACCGGATGCGAAGCAGGCCATCCCATTTGCCCCAGGCACTCGATCGCCCGCGCGGTCACGTCCGCGGTGGATGGGTCGAGCATCGCGTTGTGATCCGCGAAGGGAATGTGATTCAGGAATTGCAAATTGTTTTCATGGTCGAAGGCGCCCCAGCCGCCGTCGCTGTTTTGCATGCTCACGAGCCACGCCATCCCACGGCGAATCGCGCTGCGCTGCCGCGCTGATTCGGGGTCCGCCACGCGTCCCAGGGCCATCAGCACGAACGCCGTGTCGTCCACGTCGGGATAGAAGTCGTTGCGAAATTCAAAGGCCCATCCGCCGGGTTCGGCCTTTCGGTTCTTCACCTGCCAATCGCCCCCGCCGAGAATCTGCTTATCGAGCAGCCAGCGTTCCGAGGCCACCAGGGACGGATGCGCCGGATCAAGCCCGGCTTCCTCGAGCGAAACCATGGCAATGGCCGTATCCCAAACCGGCGAGATGCAGGGCTGCACGCGAATCTTGCCCTTTTCATCCGTCTCGTAGCTCTCCACGAATTGAAGTTCCCGGGCCACAAGCGGATCGGCCGCATCGCTGCCCGTGGCGAGTAGCGCGTAAATCGAATTCGCCATCGCGGGGAAAATCGTTGCCAGGCCCTCGCTGCGTTCGAGGTGTGCAAGCATCCATTTCCTTGCGCGCTTGAGCGCGCTCTTGCGAAACGGTTTCCAGGGCAGTTTCTCGTAAAGCATCAGGCCGTGGTTCAACGCCAAAAAACAGTTTCGCCAGGAGATGACGCGCCGGTCCCAGGCGAAGGAAGGCGGCGTCCCGCCAGGGAGCTTCAATAGCTCGCCCACGGTCACCCCTTCGGGCATGCGCCACCCGGGTTTATGGGCGTAAATGATGGAGAGCGGGACCACGATGGCGCGCGTCCACGAAGACATCTCATAAATATTCAGTGGAAACCAGTTGGGCAGGAGCATCAATTCCGGTGGAATCGCCGGTGCCATGGACCAATCCACGGCGCCCACCATGGCCAGATAAAAACGCACGTACGAATTCGTCGCTTCCAGGCCGCCCAGTTCGTGGATTTTTGTTTTCGCGGCTTCCATGTGCGAAGCCGAGGAAGGATCGCCGGCTATGCGGAGCGCGACGTAGGCCTTCACCGTGGCATTCAACTCCGATGGGCCCCCGTGAAAGATATTCCAGCCGCCATTCGGGAGCTGCCTTTCGCGAATGTACTTGGCAAGTTTTCTGGTTTTTTCAGGCTTCAACTGGCCGAGGATGTGCAGAAACAGAATATAGTCCGATTCGAGAGTCGTATCGGCTTCCAGTTCGGCCCACCAGTAGCCCTCCTGAGCCTGCGCGGAAAGAAACCAGTTTACCGTTCGGCCGACCGCCTCCCCGACCTGCGAATCCAAATCGCGGGCGGCAATGGCTGCGGCTCCCTGTGAGGCCCCTTCGGCTGTGGTTCGCGAACGCAGTCTCACTTCTGGTGTCATCAAACCCTCGGACATACTTTCCTGGTCACCTCGAATACCTTCGAAAACACCAAGCCAGCCATGCTCACATGGAACACGTTCGGAATCCCGCGGCAAACCGCCTCTCCCATTTGGGCTGCAGAGAGGCACCCGGTCTACCCGGCCCCGCACCCCCTGCGCGACGCACTAGTAGCCCTTTTGTGCCGGCCGAGCTTTCCGGCCTGGTAGAAATCGCACAATCTACATGACTTACAAATACTTACAGCCCCACGCAACATTATCTTTCGTATCCAATGCGCGGTCAACTAAAAATGTGCCGCTATTGCCATCAGCATCATGATGTCTCCCATAGAAAGACCCGCCGCAAGCCTGCTTGCCCAACGCGGGCAGACAGACGAGCTAGGAGTGGCTACCTGGTTGGTTCAGGCGGCTGTCGTTCCGTTACTCACAGTTCGATGGCCCTTTGTGCCGGGGCATACTCCCACGCGCCCCTTCGAGCTTGCAAACGCGCTCCGCCAGCTCAGCGATACGCGCAAACCATGCATACTGCTCCTTGAACTTGCCGAGCGGCCGCGCGGGTGTACCCCACACGGTCTGTCCGCGACGGATGAGCTTGCCGGGCAGGATTCCGGACTGTCCGCCAACCACTGCTCCATCCTCGATTTTGCAGCGGTTGCCCATCCCTGCCTGGCCACCGACAAGAACGTGTTCGCCCAGCGTGCAGCTTCCCGAAATTCCCACCTGCGATGCGATTCCGGAATTCTTACCGATGCTGACGTTATGCGCGACTTGTACGAGATTATCTATTTTTACCCCCGCGCCGATTCGCGTGGCTCCCAGCGAGCCACGGTCAATGGTCGTATTGCAGCCGATCTCGACGTCATCGCCCACCTCCATCGCGCCGATCTGTGGGAACTTCCAGAAGCGTCCCTCGCCGAAGACATAGCCGAACCCATCGCTGCCGATGACCGCGCCCGAATGCACTTCCACGCGATTTCCCAGCCGCGAACCTGGATACAAAGTGACGCGCGGGTGCAGGCGGCAGTTTTCCCCCACGCGAGCGCCCCGGCCCAGGAAACAAAACGCCTCAATCACCGTTCCCGCACCGATTTCCACATCCTCTTCGATCACGGCATAGGGGCCGGCGGAAACATCCCGCGCGAGCCGGGCGCTTGCGGCCACGATGGCTGTGGCGTGGACTCCCGCCGTCACAGCCGGACGCGGCAGGAGCCACTCCGCCGCCCTGGCAAAGGCGAACTTCGGGTCCTTCACTTTGAGGATCGTTTTACCCGCAAGCCGCGCGCCGGGTAGCGCGAGCACACACCGGGCAGCTGATTCCGCCGCGCGTCCCAGCTGGCGCGCCGACTCGACATAAATCAAGTCCTCCGCGCGCGCTGCCTCCGGACTTGCCATCCCCGAAACGGGCGCCAGCGCATCTCCTTCGAGTCTGGCTCCCAATGATTCTGCAAGTTCACCGGCTGTGCGAGTCATGGCGGCCTCCGAGTCGTGGAATTCTCGAAATGAAAATACACAGCGCCTGAATTAAAACGGATAAATGGCCGGCTCGCCCGGTGGGCGCGTCTTCCACCGCTTGTGAACCCAAAGCCACTGATCGGGATGCGCGCGCACATACTCTTCGATCACACGCGTGAAACGCGCCGTATTCTCGCGGACGTCCGCCTCTTCATTCCCCGTGCGTGCCAGCTCGACGGCAGGTTCGAACCGCAAGCGATATTTCCGTCGGCCCTCGTCCCACGAAAGAAAGCCGGGGACGACCGCTGCGTCCGTATGCAGCGCGATGCGCGCCAGCCCGGCGCTCGTCGAAGCCGGGATGCCAAAGAACGGTACGAACACCCCCTCTTCGAGGACCGCATTATGATCCGCGAGGATTCCCACCGTCCCGCCTTCACCGAGCACTTTCAGAATCGCGCGTGCCGACCGGTTCTTTTCGATGGGCTGATTTCCGGAAAGGCAGCGATAGCGGTTGATGAGCGCATCCACGCGGCGGTTTGCGATGGGCCGCACCAGAAAGTGCAGAGGGTGTCCATACAGTGCCTGTGCGAAGGGAGCCAACTCCCATGCGCTCATGTGCCCGGTCAGGAACAGCACGCCCTTTCCACGGCGCCGCGCCCGGTCGAAGTTCTCGAAGCCGTCGAGGACCACGATCCGTTCGATCCCCTCGCGCCTGTATTTCGGGAACTGCGAAAATTCACCGGCCATCCATCCAATCTGGCGGACCATGCCGCGAATCCACCGTTTGCGCTGCCGCGCGCTTGCATCCGGAAACGCCCGCTCCAGGTTCCACATCGCGGCGCGGCGCAACGGCGTGCGAACCGCGAAGGCAACCGCGGCAAAAGCCGCTCCCGCGAACCGCGCCGCCGGCCTGGGCAAGAGTCCCAGTGATTTGAGGCCGGCCCACGCCGCGGCGTATTCAAGCCATTCCCGCATCGCGTGCCATTATGCTAGAGGCTCCCAAGTGGACGCCAGTGCCCGCGCCGCGTTACCGCACCGGGACCGGCGGAATATTTTTCAGGAAGAAATTCGCGACCAGGCTTTCGTAATTCCTGCGGTCGTCGTCGGACATGTCGAAATAGCTCAAACGATCGCTAACGATCTGCTTCGGGTCGGGAGCGGCCATGTACATTCTGCGCGTATATTCGGCCAGCTCGGGACGGTCCTCGGACTGGAGAAACAGCTTCGGAATGCCGGCCGTTTTCCAGAGGCGCCCGGGAACCGCCGGTCGATTGCGAAAACTATAATTCAGCGCCCGGAACTCGAGATCGGAAAAGCGGCTGACGAAAGGTAAAGTCGCGAGGCCGGAATGGTTCACCTGCACCTGCACCATATCCCGCGGGTCCGCGTAGGCATCGTCCACGACAAAGGCTGCCATCCGCTGGTCGGATTCGGCCACCTCCATCACGGCGTATCCCCCCATATCCGCGCCCCACAATCCGAAATGCCGGTGATCCACATCGTCGCGCTTGCCGAGCGCCTCTATCGCCGAGCGAAGCTCGTCCGTCTCCCGATAGCCGAGCGTCGTAACGCCCGCGCTGCTTCCGTGGCCGGAGAAATCGAACGTGAAAACGTTGAATCCGTGATCCTGCAGCGCTGAGACAAGCGTCAGCACGTCGGCGCGCTGCGAGTGGTATCCATGGCAGACGACCACCGCGGGAGCCGCGCGCAGGCCCGGGAAAAACCAGCCGTCGCGCGCGAGTCCATTCGCCGTGAATGAAAACGTCGTGGGATGGCCCATCATCACGCTCAGATCGAACGTCGTGGATGTCCGCGTCGGGCGGAGAATCTGATAGATGAGCACTCCCGAAATCGCTGAAATGAATATCAAACCGAAGAGCAGTAGCCCCAGCAATCCCGACAAAATCTTGGCAAGACGCGACGTGGGGTCGCGCAGGTCTGAAAGGACTCCCATCCGTTGTGTGCGGGCGCTGGATTCCCGCGCCTTAGCGAACTGAATATTAGCATATTTCCTCGGCGCAACATCCGCCCATCTCCGTCGCCGGCCTCCAGCCCATTGCGCCTCGGGTTAATCGTGCAGTTTGGGTTCTCCGGCTGCGGGCGGCTATAATGGCCTGGAGAATAGCCGCCTCCCATGGAAATCGCCGACCTCCGCCAATTGCATTCGCGGCGCCTCGAACCGCTGTTCCAGGAAGAAATCCTGGGCTGGCGCGACGAGCTTTCCTGGGACTACAGGCCCTCGATTGACCTCATCAGGAAATTCATTGATTCGCGCTCGCTCGCGGGCTACGCAGCCATCGAAGAGGGGCAGCCGGCCGGCTATGGTTTCTATGTGCTCGAAGACCGCAAAGGGCTGATCGGCGGCCTTTTCGCATCTCCCCGCTACTCCCAGGCTGCGGTCACCGAGAGATTACTCACAGAAATGCTCGGCACGCTCCAGTCCACGCCCCATCTCGAACGCATTGAAGCGCAGTTGATGCCCTTTGGCACCGCGCTCGATCCCGCGTTTCTCTCGCGGCATTTCCGTCTGCACACGCGCCAGTTCATGCTCTTGCCGCTCGCGGAGGCGAAGCTCAGCGGCAAACCACTCTCGCCCGGCCTGCGCCTGGATCCCTGGACCGATCGCGCGCTCCCGTCAGCGGCGCGGCTGATCCATCTTGCCTATGCCGACCATGTGGACGCCCAGATAAACGACCAATACCGCAGCGAGGCCGGGGGCCTGAGGTTCCTTCGCAATATCGTTCTGCTTCCGGGCTGTGGACAATTCCTGCCCGAGGCGTCGTTCCTGGTGCGGCCCGCGACGGGCGACGGCCTCGTGGCCATGGTGCTCACGTCGCAAGTGTCGGAAGGCGTGGGGCACACCACGCAAATCTGCGTCCTGCCGGGCCATCAGGGACACAGCATTGGGCGTCAGTTGATGGAGCACTCGATCCTTGCGCTGCGCCGGCGGCATTTCAAATCGCTGTCCCTCACGGTGACCAGCGTGAACACACGCGCCGTGGAGCTCTACGAGCATCTAGGATTTTCGACCGTGAAGGAGTTCGCCGCCGGCGTCTGGCAGGCCTAAAAGGTTTGGTTTTAAGGTTTAAATGTAGCGCCGCCGCGTTCGGGGCGGCATCTTGCTTTTTCCCTCATCCCTCACTTGCCGCGCCGAAGCGGATTCATCGCGTAGGCGGGTCACTTCTTGGCGCGGTCTTTCAGCAGGCCCTTCAGCTCGTCCATGAATTCCTTCACGTCCTTGAAATCGAGATACACGGAAGCGAATCGCACATAGGCAACCTTGTCGAGTTTTTTCAAGCGCGTCATGATGTGCTCGCCGATTTCCGTGGTGGTGCGTTCGCGTTCGGGCGCCTCGCTGACGAACGCCTCGGCCTCGTCCACGATGGTCTCAAGCTTGCCCACCGGCACGGGACGCTTCTCGCAAGCCTTCAGCAGGCCCTGCAAAAGTTTTTGCCGCTCAAATTTTTCGCGGCGGCCATCCTTTTTGATGACCATGTAGGGGATTTCATCAATGCGCTCGTAGGTGGTGAAGCGCCGCTTGCACTTCAAGCATTCGCGCCGCCGCCGGATCAGGTCGCCCGTGCGCGCCTCCCGCGAATCCACCACGCGGTCGTCCAGGTGCGCGCAGAAGGGACACTTCACCGCGGCCTCGCTTGGGAGTTCGCACCGTGCTCCGCTTCGGCCAGCAGTTTTGCCTCGCCCGCTTTTTCTTCCTCTCGCGCCATGCGCTTCAGTTCCCCCACGGACCATCCTTCGCGCAGGAGCAAGGGCACCCCCGGCAGGCAGCAGCCGGCAAACGAAATGAGCCACAGCACAATGGACGCGACCGCCGCCGGCTCCTTTTCTACTCCAAAGATTAGTGTGAGCACAAGAAAAGTAGCGGCCTGCGAGCCTCCGCCGATGGCCGGCGCCTGCGCCGCCGAACCCACCAGCGTGAATGCGGCCACCAGCGCCGCCGCGGCAAAACTCGTGCCCGCGAGTTGCCCTCCGAAGGCGTCGAGCACCCAGACGTAAACGAAAATCACGAGCACCCAGTGCGCCGCGCTAATGGCGATGAGCGCCCCCAGATCGTTCCACGTACGGATGCCTTGTAAACCCTCGCTGAAGCCTTCGAGGAGCACGGCGACTTTCTCGCGCCAGCCGTGCCGCCAGGATTCGTGTTCGAGCTTGCGCGCGAGCCAGCCCGCGCCGTGCGTGCGGAAATAAACGAGGAATGCCACGGCCACCACAAGCCCGGCCAGCAGCGCCACGCCCGCCGACCGCGCCACCTTCATCAGCGGGCCATTTTCCGCTGCCGCGCCGGCCATCCCTCCGCGCTCGAACATCAACAGGGCATACCCCGCGAGAACGGCCGTCGCGGCCACGTCGAATATGCGCTCGAGAACGTATACGCCGAACATTTTTGCAACCGATAGCGAATCCTTGCGCGCGATGAGCACGGGACGAATCGGCTCCGCCGGCCGGCCGAGAAGAAACACGCAAGTGAATCCCATAAGCGTCGCGGAATAGACGTTGCCGAAATGGGTCGTGCCCAGCGCGCGGCAAAACCGCATCCAGCGCACCGCGCGAACAGCGTAGCAGACGTAGATGGCCGCGAGCGCCAGCAATAGCAGCGAAATCCGCGCCCCGCGCAGCGATTCGGCCACCATGCTCCAATGGAATCCCCGGAGCGAGATCGCATTCCGAAACTTGTAAATGAAATACGCTGCGGCCAGAACGGCGAGAACAAGCAGAATGTATTTTTTCGACCTTTGCAGCATCCGGCCAGCAACCTAGCAGCAAGCCTCCGAAAGTGTCAAGGTGCGGTTTTTAATCGGCGTGGTCGTCGAAGGGGGGTCCGGCGGGAGAGGGATCGGCTTCGCTGAAGCCGCGGATGCGGCCCCAGGCGCTGGTGCGCCAGTTGTCCATCACCTCCTGAGCCAGAATCCAGGGAGGAAGCTGGACGAAGAAAAACGCAGCGAGGGCCTGCAAGTACGGTTCGTACATTTCGCGGGCCTTGGCGAGCTTGGCGTTGGCCGTGGCCGTATCGACAAACGAGAAGCCGGCTTCAGTGAGGACGGCGTGCAAGCGCTCGAAATCGGCGGGAGGGAGCCGATCGTGTGCGGTGCGGCGCGGTGCGACGTTGAAGACCTGGGAAAGGTCCACCACGGCGTGGCGGCACATGGCGAAGGTGAGCTTGGCCTGGCGGACGCAGGGGGAGTTTTCAACACCCACGAACGTCAAGGTGCACGTATCCAAAATGGCGGCGAGCGCACCAAGCCAGGATTCATTGGCGTGCTGCGAGCGGAAATAGCAGACGGCGGGATAGGAGATGTGGCTTTCGAGGATGTCCGCCGCCGAACGTTCCCAGTCGTGGAGGAGCTGCTGGAGCGCGTCCAATCCATGCGGCCCGGCATGCCGGCGGAGAAGTTCCGCGGCTGTGGGCGGAGAGCCCGCGCGCGCGTCGAGGAGAACGATATTCACTTCGCGCCGCGAGAAGGCCTGATAAATCACGGGCAGATAACTGAGGACCAGGGCCAAGAAGCCCAGGCCGATTCCACATTCGATGACGACCAGGAACCGCTCGAGAGGCGATTGAGGGACAACGTCTCCAAGCCCCAGTGTGACGAATGTGGTTCCGCTCAGGTAGAGGCACGTGGAGAAATGCATGGGCGCGCCGTCGCGCGCCGTCGCGCTCAGAAAGATAAGGCCAAAACCGAGCACAATGAGCGAGGCCCAGAAAACGAGCAGAAACAGCAGCGAAAGAGGGCCATAGATACCGAGAAAAGCCTCGCGGCGGCTCTTCTTCTTAATCCTCCGCGCAATCGCGCGCCACGGGAACCACGTGCCGCGATAAAACATGACGGTGAGGCGCAGACGCCGCCTCACGCGCCGCGGAAGGACAATCGCCTCGAAGGCTTCCCACAGGACGGCCGCGACAAGGAGCAGGCCGGCGACGGCCGGAAGAATCATGCAGCCTGCTCCAGGCTTGCCGTCATGGTGATTTCGGCTTTGAAGAGGCGCGACACAGGGCAATTTTTCTCGGCGCTCTCGGCCGCGGACTGGAACGCCGCAGCGGTGATGCCAGGAATGCGCGCGGTAACGTCGAGATGGACTTTGGAAATGGTCCAGCCGGCGTCGAGTTTTTCGAGACTGACGGTGGCAGTCGTGCGCAGGCTATCGGGAGTGAAGTTCATGGTTCCCAGCTGCGCCGACAGGGCCATGGTGAAGCAGCCGGCGTGCGCCGCGCCGATCAGCTCTTCGGGATTGGTGCCCGGTGCGCCCTCGAAGCGCGTGCGGAAGGAATAGGGTGTGTTCGATAGCACGCCGCTTGCGGTGGAGATGGTGCCTTTGCCGTCCTTAAGGGAGCCGTTCCAGACTGCCGAAGCTGTTCGTTCCATGGATTTCCTCCTAAATTAGGGAATTAAGACGACTTTGCCGTATGCCCTGGACTGCATTAAATCGGTGTGGGCACGAGGTGCCTCGGCCAGGGGAACCTCCTCGCGAATGACGGGGCGAAGAGTTTTATTTTCGAGCCCGGCAGTGACGGCGGCGTGGATGCCCCGAATATCCTGCGGCGAGGCGTTCACGAGGCTCATGCCCAAAATGGAGGCGTCGCGCCCCATGGCGTCACGCGGATTGATTTCCACGGTCCCGCGGTTGCCGACGACGACGACGCGTCCGCCACGGGCCAGGATGGGAAGATCGCGGCCGAGATTGACGTTGGCCAGCATTTCGATGATGACATCGTATCCGCGTCCGGCGGTAAGCGCGAGGGCTTTTTCGAAATGGTCGGGGCTCGAGTGGTCGAGCGTTTCGTGCGCGCCTTCGGCTGCGGCGAGTGCCATGCCGCGCGCCGAACCACCCGTTCCCACGACGCGCAGGCCGGCGGCGCGCGCAAGTTGCACAGCGGCGATGCCGACGCCTCCAGTCGCCCCGTGGACGAGCACCGTCTCACCCGCGCGCACCTGTGCGCGGTCGAAAAGCGCATAGTATGCGGTGGCATAAGGAACGTGCACGGCAGCGCCCTGCGAAAATGAAACATGCGGCGGGAGCGGAAACACGGTCGAGGCCTCGCAGAGCGCCTTTTCGGCATAGGTGCCGGTGAGACTGCCCGCGAGATATACGCGGTCTCCCGGCGCAAATCCCGCTACGCCCTGGCCCACGGATTCGATAGTGCCGGCGGCGTCAAATCCGGGCGTATAGGGAAGCGCCGGCTTTAGGGAGTAGGTACCGGAGCGGATGTAGGTATCCACTGGATTCACGCCCGCCGCGCGGATGAGAACGACGATTTGTCCCGCGGCGGGCCGGGGATCGGGAATATCTTCCAGGCGCATCACGGAGGGATCGCCGAATTGGTGTACGCGGATGGCTTTCATCACATTCGCTCCCGGAGCCCTTGTTGCCTCTTAATGCGGCGGCGTTGTCTGCGCGTGCCCCGATCCGCGGCTGAGCATATCAAAGCGGCTCACAATCGTCGGCCGATGTCCCCACACGTTCTGCCATACACCGAAAACCAAAAAAGGAATCAAGGCTGCGAGGACCCAAAGCTTGGCGCGGCCCGGAACTTTGGCTTCCGGCTCCCAGCGGAAAAGCTGCCGAGAAATTTCGAACGCTACAAGAAATCCAATGGTCAGGGCCACTACGTCTGTGGCGATTTCACCCATCGTTGCCGTGCGCGTGGTAGCGCCTTGGAGGCCCGCAGCGAGATACGTCGCCGGCAGGAAAAGCGAAGCGCGCTGAATCCAGTGCGAGAACCCTGCCAAGGGAATGGTTGCTCCGGAAAGGAGAAGGAAGCACATCCAGATAAGTTGGTTGATGATCTGCGTTTCCTGCATGGTGTTCGTCACGCTCGCCACAATCAGCCCGAAAGCCGAGAACGCCGCCGACCCGATCGATACGAGCAGGAGAATCGCCCAAACGTTTCCCCACGTTTGCATGTGAAACGCCCAACGGCAGAGCAGAATTTCGATCGCCACCGTGGGCAACGCGAGAATGTAATTTGTCAGAATGCCCGAAGCCAGCATCGCGCCGGCGCCTACGGGTGCCAGCCGGAAGCGGCGCAAAATGCCCTGCTCGCGGAAAGTGACAAGCTGCACGCTCAAGCCCCAGAAGCTGCCCATCACAGTCAGCGACAACACGGATCCAAGGACGTAAGCAATCATGCCCGGCTGGCCCTTTCCGAAAAGGAACACGAAGAAGAATAGAAACGCCAGCGGCATCGCCAGCGTGAAGAAGAAGAACGTGCGGTTGCGCATGGCGAGACGTATGCGGATTTTCGCGAGCGTCCAGGTGTGGCGCAATGCGGTGCTCCTATCCTATTCCCGCAGACGGCGGCCGGTAAGCTCGATGAAGGCGTCTTCGAGCGACGGCGAAAACATTTCCAGGCTTTGCAATTCGTTATTTTCGGCCTCGAGCTGCTTGACGAGCGCGACGATAGTCCGCGGTGCCCGGGACGAATGCAGTACGTAGACGCCGTCGAATTCGCGGCAGTCGGAAACGCCTTCGAGGCGCGCGAGCTCGCCGTCCGCCGGGGGACGCGCCAGGCGTACTTCGATGCGCGTGGTTCCCGCCGAGGCGTGCTTCAATTCGCGCGGCGTGCCCATAGCGATTACGCGGCCGTGGTCCACGATGGCGACGCGGTCGCACAGCCGCTCGGCTTCCTCAATATAGTGCGTGGTCAGCAGGAGCGTGCGCTTGCCGCGGCGCAGCTC
>Ga0307478_10002824_pt1 | contig 13363 bp, 13 predicted proteins | sample atmos_gasesECM4C_2_FD_203713 | JGI IMG/M metagenome (GOLD analysis project Ga0307478, IMG submission 203713) | Hardwood forest soil microbial communities from Morgan-Monroe State Forest, Indiana, United States - atmos_gasesECM4C_05 | ecosystem: Environmental > Terrestrial > Soil > Temperate...
AGGAATCTACTTAATACAGGGTAATACACAAACAGGACAAAGAGAACTTGCAGAACTACTGTGCCGGGAAAGACTTAGCGGCGCTGCTTGGACTTCTACTCGAGGACTCGCAGTAAACTCCCGCTAGCGGAACGCATAGAGTCGCTGGTGTCGCAGGAGCACGCCAAGTGGGCATCGGTTCAGCAGCAGGAACCCGGTAAACAGCAAAAAGAATGAGCTCGGCGCGGCTGTTTCGAGTCGTCACGCTTTCACAGATAGCCGAATTGCTGGCGAACTAGGGGGGGAAGCTTCTCAAGTGACTCTGCTCCAGAACCACCTGCGCTGGAGCGGCGACTCAACCCCCGGCGTCCCTGCTCCAGACCCCATTCCGGCTAGTTCTGATTGCTGGCAACTTTAACTCAGATTCGCCCTAAAGAGGTTCGACCCGATAAGGTTCGCCTCGGGAGGCCCGCCCCCGACGAGATCTGCTCCGCTGAGGTCCGGTCGGACGTTAGGATTTGTTCCTCCACCGATTGAACGCCTCGCCACCTTCCTTTAGCTTCGCGAGATGTTCGGGGTCTGCCACCGTGAGCCGAATAGTACTCCATTGACCGCGCCCGACCGAACGACGAATTTTTCATTTCCATCCCCATCCGCGAAGAACCTTCCAAGCGGTGACCAGCCAGCCGCGGCATCGTCTTCGGACTCTGGCGTCCCTGGAGCCCGTTAATACTACGTGAGCGGGTAAGAAAGGTGTATAGTCGGTGCCGTCTTTCAAGCCAAAAAGGAGATTCCAGGTTAGAAACCTGTCAACCCCGTGTTCTTCGTAGCCAGGTGTTTTAAGCGCGAAGCGCGCAAGGGACGCACCCGGTGAGGAAAAGCCAAGCAGGGGGGCTGGCATCGTGGGTGGCTTGCGCTGGCCCCAAAGGGGTGGGTGGCGAAACAGCACTATTCTCGCGTGTTTGCCAAAAGATGTAGCGGTAAAAGGCACCATGGTAGATTCAGCGAAAGCGTTTGTCAGCTATTCGCGCGCGGATACGGACTTCGTATTGCGGCTGTGCCAAGACTTGCGCACCGCCGGGGCGTCGATTTGGCTGGACCAACTCGATATTCATCCCGGTGAGGACTGGGACGAGGCGATCGAGCGCGGACTCTTCGAGTGCGGACGGATGCTGGCCGTGCTCTCGCCCAAATCGGTCTCTTCACAGAACGTGCTCGACGAGATTGGGTATGCTCTGTCGAAGAAAAAACCTATTATTCCGGTGCTGCATCAGGATTGTGAGGTACCGTACCGGTTGAATCGGATCCAGTATGTCGATTTCCGGACCACCTACGACGAACCATTGAAGTCTCTTTTGGTGGCGATTGGAGACGCGAAACAGAACCCTGAGACCATCCCGGTGCCTGTGCCCCATGACAGGTCCCGCCGTTTGTACCTTTTGGCCGGGGTCGCCGCCATAGTCGCCGGCCTCCTCACTTGGACAACGTTCGGCCATTGGCGTGTTTCGGAGAATTTCAAGCTCGCCGTCGATACGCAAAAGCCGGAGCGGGTCACGACAGACCCGCCTGCTCAATCGAACACGAGCCCTGCGACGGGGAATTCCCAGCCGGCGTCAAAAGGCTCGTTCCAGGACTCGTTTCGCACCACACTACTCCGGTACGTTTCCGAAGCTCCGTCCGGATTCCAAACGCTGGGCGCAAAAGAGTGGATGGATTGGACCCCGTCCGTAAGCCTCCCGGGCGCGGTAAGCTGCCGCGGTTCAGGCTACCCCCAGGAACCAGTGATTGAGTGCGTCCTCTATCGCACCGACTCGGAGGTTGAGGCCGCGAACAAATTCGAGGATCTGATTGAGTTGACGCGGGCTACTTTGCCCGAGTGGGAAGGAAACCGCTTGAATATGTACGTTGCATATTTCTCGAGCAAGAAGGTAACCTCGCTCGTGGGTCTCAACGTCGTGAAGAGCGGTGACCATTTTGACGTCGTACTTTCGGTGCGTCCGAAACGATAGAACTGGAATCGGCAAGCACGGGCTCGACCCGTGAGATTGGATAGATCTGACCGCACCAGGAGACAAAGCGTTCGGTTTCTTACGGCGATTCCTTCAAATTGCCCCACCTTCCGCCGATGAGGCCCGCGGATGCGAAATTCCGCCTCCGCTCGTTCGAATCGGTCAACACTGCGCCGTTACTCGCGACCAATCCCGCCGAGTGTTCTACCACGACAAACCCGCTCGAAGCACTTCTGGACTTGAATACTTCCGGCTTTGCGAATTTGCCTCTGATCCTGGCAGCGTTGCTTACAGTGCTAACATATGAGGACTCTCCGCGCCGGTAACCACCATGGATGGGCCCGCACTATTCTTAAGCTACAACAGTGTCGACCGACAGTCGGTCGTCGCGGTCCAAAAGTTGCTGGCGGCGCGCGGTATTACAACTTTCCTTGATCGAGACCAACTGGTTCCCGGCCTTCCGTGGCCCACAGCGCTCGAAGAGGGACTGCGCAGCGTGCGAGCGGTGGCCGTCTTCATCGGACGCGAACTTGGCGGATGGCAAAAGCGCGAGATGTGGTTCGCCCTCGACCGCCAGGTGCGCGAGGAAAAGCAGGGTCATCCCTTCCCAGTGATTCCCGTGCTCCTTGCTGGCGCTGACCTGACTCCGAGTTTTCTCTTTACGAACACCTGGATTGATCTTCGCGGCGGAGTCGACACTGTCGCAGTGGCCGAACCACTAGACGCCTTTGAGCACGCCATCAACGCGTCTATGTGCGCTCAGCCTCCACCGGCCGAGCGTGCTGCGGCGCTGTGTCCATATCGCGGGCTGAAGGCGTTTCGCGAGGAGCATGCAGCCTTCTTTGCCGGGCGCGCGTCGTTCGCCAACGAGCTGTTAAGGTTCACGTTGGGGAAAGAACTGGTCGCAGTGGTCGGTCCTTCGGGGAGCGGCAAGTCATCGGTGGTGCAGGCCGGACTGGTTCCTCTCTTGCGCCGCCAGTTGCCGCCAGAGACAACGTGGGACGTCGTCACCTTCACGCCTGGCAGTCATCCGTTCCATCGTCTCGCCTCGGTCCTGGCTCCGCTTCTGGAGCACGACCTGAGCGAAACGGATCGGCTCACCGAAGCACAGAAGCTCGGAAAACGGCTGGCTGATGATGAAATCCGGCTCGAATCAGTGATTGACCGCGTGATCGAGAAGTCGAACGGCACAGGGTGCCTGCTCGTCGTAGCAGACCAGTTCGAGGAACTCTTCACCCTCACCCCGGAACCAAGTCGCCGGCCTTTCGCGCGGGCGTTGGTTCTGGCGCTAGGGAAATCTCGCTTCAAGCTGCTCGTCACCCTACGGGCTGACTTTTACAGCCAGATCATTACCCTCGACCGCGAGCTCAGCGACCGTCTGGCTCCCGCCCAGGTCAACATCGGTGCCCTCACGCACGTCGAATTGAGGGAGACCATCATCAAGCCAGCCAAACTCGTCGGGCTTGAATTTGAACCGGGACTGGTCGATCGGATTCTGCATGATGTCGGAAGCGAGCCGGGCAACCTGCCGCTGCTGGAGTTCTGTCTGACCGACCTTTGGTCGAGGCGGCAGTGTCGAACACTGACCAACGCAGCATACGACGAGATCGGAGGCGTAACGGGAGCGCTTGCCAAGCGAGCCGAAATCGAGTTTGACCGCTTTGGACCCGAAGAGCAGACCGCCGTGCGCAGGCTTTTTAGTCGATTAGTTCGTGTGGCGCGGCCTGAGGAAGGCGCGGAGGACACGCGACAGAGAATTGAATTGGAAAGCACTGACTCGCTAACGGCGAAGGTAGTCCAAGCACTCGCCGCTCCCGAAGTGCGTCTGCTGGTTCTGGGCCGGGTTGAAAACGTAGGTGCTGAAGAGGGGCGAACCGTGGAAGTTGCGCACGAGGCCATCATTCGGAACTGGGGCCGCCTACGCGGCTGGCTGAACGAAGACCGCGAGTTCCTGCTGTGGCGCCAACGAATGAGACTTCAAGTCGAACAGTGGGGGCAACGCGGCCACGATGCCAGTTACCTGTTGCGGGGGATGTCTCTTTCAGAAGCAGAACGATGGCTAGTTGGGCGGCCACAGGACCTAACAAACGACGAAAAGGAGTTCATTAGGCAAGGTTTGCAGTTGCGACAGCACGAACGGGACGTCGAGCAGCAGCGTCGCCAGCGAGCACTCGACGTTAGCACTGCCCAACGGTTGGCCGCTCAGGCAGAAAACATCGTGCGAGACGATACACCGCTTGCGTTGGCCCTCGCAGCGGAGGCAGTGCAGCTCATGTTCCACAAACGTGATCCCGTCGTACCAGCCGCGGAACAAGCGTTGAGAAATGCTCTTTCACAATTCGGAGTGTCCGGTAAGGAAACGGCGAAAGCTGTGTCGGTCACGCCAGACGACAACAACCCGCTGTGGACCGTACTCCGGAAAATTCCGGCGCCGGCATTCATTGAGCTTGACGCTTGCGGGCACGGCTGTGGCGTGGCGTTCAGTCCTGATGGCCAATGGCTAGCTGGCAGCAAGGGCAGTGCGATCCGGCTATGGGCTATGACACCCATGGGCCACGGTCAACCAATCGTGGATCTATCGTTCCCCGGCTCTCAGGTGTTTGACTTGGCATTCAGCCATGACTGTCGCCGACTGGTGGCCGCGGGGGGTGCCAGTGGGGTCGCTTGGTTATGGGATCTCGAGACCCGCAGACCCGTTGGTCTGTTACATGGAACTGATCCCAACGCCGTGGCATTCAGCCCGGATGGGCGCTGGGTGGCCTCAGCCGGTTGGAACGGATCGGTGCGGCTTTGGGACATCACAGATGCCAGCATGACCAGAGCTGTTACAGCCATACCTTCCATCACGGAAAATGTATCCAATCTGTGTTTGAGTTCTCAGCTGCTTGGTGATATACGGAGTGTCGCGTTTAGCGCCGACAACTCCCAGTTTTTCGCTGCCGGAGAGAAGGGCATAGTCAGGATTTGGGACCTTACCTCGACGGATCCCACCCAGGCATTCGTTGATATACGTCAGTCCGACGATGCGCTCGCGTTGGCCGTCAGTGTAACAGGACGCCTCGCCGTTGTCGGCGGTCGCGGGTCGGTTGCGTTGTGGGACCTAGCGGCTGCGCCCCCCCAAGGTACATGCGTTCCTCTTGGCGGCCACCGATCCGATGTCTCGAGTGTGGCATTCAGCCCGGATGGACAGCGACTCGCCACTGCCGGCGGGGATAAAGTTCATCTATGGGACTTATCAGCCTCAGATCCCGCCGCTGGATTTGTGGTGTTAGCTGGCCAGAAGAAACCAATTCACCGCATTGCATTCAGCCCGGATGGCCACTGGTTAGCTACTAGCAGTAGCGACGATGGCAACGTTCGTATATGGCTAGCCGATCTAGGAGCACTAATGGCATTGGCGAGTGTCCTGGGCAGGAATTTAAGCTCCTCAGAGTGGCGGCAATATTTCTACGGCGAAGAATATCGACGCACCTTCCCCAGCCTCGATGTGCCACCTGATGCCCAGCAGCCATATGAAAGGATAGTTTCTGGGCCATAGTAATTGGCGGAATTCCGGCGAGCCCCCCGCATTCGGACAAAAGAAGTAAGAAGAGCGAATCAAGCATCCTGTAACCATAAGGGCATTTCCTAACACGTCACTTCTCCTAAACCGACTCGGGGCAGTCTGGCCCTGTAATGGTTCAACTTCCAAGCCCACCAGCGGATTCTCGCCCAGCGGCAACGTCGCGGGAACCAACCCGACAGGTTTGAGAGCTACAACCGTTACCTCTGATCCTTGAGAAGGAACCCGCGAGTGGCCGCGTGCAGGATGCGTGGGCCCTGCAGTTCGCAGTCTTTCTTCCGTGACGCGATCGCGAGTGAGAAGCACGTGCGGGGCATCGAGCTGGAGCAGAGATTGCAGTACCTTAGCTTCAGCGGCGGTGCTTGGCGTGGTGAACACCAGGCCGCTGCGGTCCAGGTCGCCCGAGCGCGGGGCTGTAGACCGCTAGAGACGGGTACTCTTCGCTTGTGCTGGAAAATAGATCCTCACTTGTCGCCAAGGGTTTACCTAACCGACGCTGGTTGATTAGTCGTCGCTGCGCCGTTACAGAGGACTTACCGCCAGTGCCGTGAGGGGCGACACTGGTTTGTGGCGCCTCCAAGAACCGAAACGGAACGACTGAACACCCGATGTTTGAAGGGTTGCTGGTTTTTTAGTCGACAGAAACACCGACCGAGACACTCTTCGGTGCGTGCTCGAACGGGCCTGGGCCAACTTGCGTAACGGGTCTCCCAATAGCGGAAGGTGGGATCCCGTGCTGAATGTCGTGAGCGATCACCGCGCGCTTTCGAACCGTCTGTTCCGGATCGCTTAGTCTGCAGGATACGGAAAGCGTGGAAGCGCTAGCCACGTTCATGTGCTGGTATTCCCCAGTCTTGCACGTTCATCGACGATGTGCGGTCGCGCGCTAGTGACGTAGGCGGGCGTTTCTACTTCCTCAAACTCGAAGAAAAGAACGAACACCCGCGCCAAGCTCATGCCACGCTGGCTCAACGCAAACGGCTTAATGTCCCGCGTAACGCTCTTCGGGAAAAAGATCCATCCTGTCGCCAAGCGTTTAACGTAAGCGACGGCAGCCGATTGATCGTCATTGCGCCGTTTATCGCGAGTTAACATCTACAGATCCGAAGAACTCCTTATCCGTCCCGTGGAGATCCGGTATTCCAACGGGCCACGATTGCATCGAATTTTTTCGCTGCGGCGATGTCGAGCTTGGTGACACGACAGTCCACATCCCAAGTCGTGAAGAAGACGTTCAGCACTTTCCACTGATTTTCCCAGCGAGGATGGTGCGGCGGGGTCCAGGCGTCAATTTCCTTGCCGGCCGCCGCCATGAAGGCTACGGTATTGGCAAACGATGGAAAGTCGTAGGACTTGACGATTTCCTGGGCGTTGCCACCGGCGCCCCACGCGTGAGGCCCCCATTGCAGATGCCAGCGCGCCAGCGGCTCGAGTGCAGTACGGACCTCGGCATCCGTCATAGGCTTCTGATTGTGCTGCTCGCGCCGGGGTCGTGCCGGCGAGCCGTTTGGGTTCCTGTCGTCATGGCGTTGGATCCGTGTCAGCCCACTTTCTTGAGCGATCCTCGCGATCAGTGTCTCGAGTCCTTCCTCCCACAAATCGGCCCTCAGCGGTGTTGGCTCGAAACGACCGATTGGCTGTAGCGCTACGTCGAACGCATCAGCGTGCAGACGCTTGGCATCGTCCAAGAGCACAGGAATGATCGCGGTACGTCCTGCTTCGTTTGCCGCGAGGGCCGTCAGAATCTCACGTCGGACCCAGTCCGCTGGGTCGTCGATGCGACGTCGTGCCCACTTGTCAGTCGCAGTCAGCCACGCTTCACCGACGATGAGTACCAACACCTTGGCAGCGTTGAGGCCTCGCTCGAGCGCGTGTGGCCACTGATGACCTGCCCTGATAGAGCCGCGGTCGAAGAAGACCTCGTCCGCTCCAAAAGCCCACGACAGGCGATCGGCGATGGCGAAGGTCGCGTGCTGCGAGTCGAGCCGGCGGTAACTGATGAAGATGGAATTGGGCATGGATCTCCTTTCAACGTCGACCAAGCCGGCTGGCGAGTACGCTGCGCGCGGCCGAAGTGGTCATGTCACGTGATTGGATTTGGATAGAGTGAGGCAAGTTTAGCGTAGACCGGCCGTGTGAATGCGTTTCGCCCTGTCTATGTAGTAGCACAGGCGGATCGCCTTGTCAGCATCGTTGAACGTCCAAAGATGCATGCCTTCGTCCCGTAGCAACGGCCGGTCGACGGCACATCGCACTCGATTTCAAACTCCGCAGCCCCCTGGGCCCTTCCATCCATCATCGACAACAGCCCATGATTCATCACGACCAAGGTGGGGCCGACCAAGCCAAGGTGTCCAGAATCGCGGGAATGTCACCGCACTCAAACGCCGGGTAAATCTGCTTCAACATTCGTAACGATCAGTCATCTCGGCCGGATTGAAATATCCGCGCGGGCAGTGGTTCGCGTCAAGCTGCGTCGCGCTCGACTCCCAATTGGTCGTTCACTGCAATTCGGCGTTTCTGTTTGCATCCGAGGTAGCGCTCGGTGGTCTGAATCGAGACGTGGCCGAGCAGGAATTGGATCTGCTCCAATTCGCCGCCCGCAAGATAGCACAACCGCGCGCAGGTGCGGCGTAAGTCATGCGGGGCAAGCTTCTCGGTGCCCGTCCGCGACGCGGCCTCCCGAACAATCTCCCACACCACCTTTGGCGTCATTCCATTGCCCCAGACCCGGCCCGCCTTGTTGATGGATCGAAAGAGCGTGCCTTCCGTGATGCCGCTGGCCTGTTTCCAATCATCGATCGCCACTTTCACCCACGCTGGTATGGGAACTGTACGGATGTGCCCGGCCTTGCCCAGCAGGTCGGCGATGACCCAGTGCGCCTCACGCAACTGGATGGAATCGATACGCAACCCGAGCAGTTCGCCCCGTCGGAGTCCGCATCCGATTAACATTGCGAGCATCCCGTAATTCCTCTTGCCCCGTAGCGACTGCCGGCCCCCACCAGCCAGCAGTTGCCTGCCCTGCTCGGCGGTAAGCCAGTTTCCAATTCGAACTCCGATCCGCGTACACCCTTCACTCGTCGAATTCCAGCCGCCAGTTCCGGACTGAGCAGGCCCGAGTCGGCAGCTTCAAAGGCAACCCTTCGCACGGCAGCCAGCCGGAGGTTGATGGTCGTCGGCGCGTACTGCTTCTGTTCGAGATAGATCCTATAGCGCAGCACTACGGTGCGGTTGAAGGCGAGCCGCGGCTCGGAGCAGTACCAGTCAACGAAGTCGGTGATTGCTCGGTCGTAAGTACGCTGGCCGCTCTTGGACGTAAGGCTGTTCAGAACAGCCGCTTTGGACTGTTCGAGGTCGGGAAGCGCTAGGACTCGCTTGGGTGGCCGTTTCTTCCTGGGTGGTTTCGACATGGGCGCGGCCTCCTTGGCCGTCGCCCAGGAGAATGCCCAAAACTCCGCACTACGCCGTACTCGCGACCAATCCAGCGAGTGCTTTGCCATGCCAAAAGACTTCCTCGAAGCCGACTTCTTGCCAGTGGACTCGGAGTGTGATCGCTTTGGCTGTTTTTGAACCTCTTACTTCGCGCGATGATGCATAATGCTTTGGCCATGACCCCGTCCGAGTCATTGCGCATCTTCATTTCCTACGCCCACAAGGACGGGGCCCCACTTGCCCAGCGCCTGCATTCTGATCTCACGAACAAAGGCTTCGACATCTGGCTCGACACGTCGCGCCTGCGCGGCGGAGCGGTTTGGAGCAGAGAGATCGACCGGGAGATCGACACATGCGAAATTATGATCGCACTGTTGAGTCCCGGGTCGTACGAGTCGCGAGTTTGCACCGGGGAACAGTTGCGCGCACTAGATAAGGGCAAGCGTCTCATTCCCGTGCTCGCAATTGAGGGTGCAGATCGACCTGTGTACCTTTATGCCACTCAGTATCGAGACTTCACCGACGATGCCAACCACGCTGTCAGTCTCGGCGAACTCCTGGCTGACATACCCGGCGACGCCACCGCGACTCTGACCGACTTGTACCGCAAGACTCGAGTTACTTATCTCACCTCTCCGCCGCGCGTAGCCAACTACTTGGAGCTGCCAGAAGCACTGCGCGCGTTGCGTGACGCAATCTTTGCGGAAGACCACTGCCAACCCATCGCCCTTACCGCGCTGGCTGGCATGGGCGGCATTGGCAAGACAGTCCTGGCCAAGGCCTCACCGATGACCCCGTCGTACAACGCGCCTTCCCTGATGGCATTGTGTGGATCACCGCCGGCATGGAAAGGAAACGCGACTTTATCGAGGAAATGCGTGAGGTCGCCAAGGCATTAGGCGACGACCTCAGCGGCTACGACACACCCACTTGCTTGCGAAAACCGGTACCGCACTACGATCGCAAATAAGGCCGCACTCATCGTGGTCGATGACGTGTGGAGTAAGACCGACATCGAGCCGCTGCTGGCCGAGTCGCCCCGCTCCCGTTTCTTGTTCACCACTCGCGACGCCTCCATCGGTCACTGCGTCAACGCGCACCAGCATCGGGCAGACCTTCTTGATCTAGAGCAGTCCCGCGAGTTGCTGGCCTCGTGGGCAAATCTACCACGTGAGAATTTGCCCGGACCTGCGGACTACATCATTGCCGAGTGTGGCCGCCTGCCGCTCGCGCTCTCCGTCGTGGGCGCAATGCTACGTGGTAAGAACATCCGCTTTTGGTCGGACGCGCTTGGTCGGCTTCGTAGAGCCGACCTTTCTTCCCTGAAGAAGCAGCTTCCTCAGGGGCAAGAGAGCTTCTTCAAAGCCGTGGAAACGAGCTTCCAGTCGTTGGAGCCGGAAATGCAGAAGCAGTACAAAGCATTGGGCGTGCTGCTAGAAGACATGGCTGCACCTCTGCCGATTTTGGAAACGTTATGGAACGTAGATACAGCCGAGGCACGCAACATCAGCAATCGTCTTGCCGATCTGTCGCTCGCGCAATCTGACGCGGAAGAAGAAAGCATTCGCGTGCACGATCTCCAGCTCGACTATGTCCGCGCCCAGTTCCCTCACCGCGAAGCACTAGACCTGATCCACGGCGCGGTACTTCTCTCGTCCCACGTTATTGACAAAGATCCAGAGCAATTCGCCTCCCAACTGGTGGGACGCCTGCTGCCGCATCAAGATCTACCCGTAATCAAACAGTTTGCTGAAAGGATTGCTGAGGGAACGCCGAAGCCGTGGCTCAGGCCAATACAAGCAAATCTGCATCCTCCTGGAACCCCGTTAGTCCGCACCCTTGAAGGCCACCCAGACTTGGTCCAAGGCGTGGCGGTTTGGGATGTGGGGAGGGGGCGCGAACTCCGATCTCTCCAAGGCCACTCAAGCTTCAGTGGCCTGGCGGTGAGTGCGGACGGGCGGCGCGCCGTCTTTGCCTCCCATGACATCACGGTGAAGGTGTGGGACGTGGATATCGGAGCACTGATAGCCACGTTTACTTGCGATACCGTTGCTCATTGCTGTGCATTCATCGCCGATGACCAATTGATCGCCGGTGTTGCAGGCGGCCACGTCCATTTCCTCCGCCTTGAAGAGCCGAAACACAAGGACTGAAGGCTGTCGGTTGGGCCGTGGTTGTTGACGGAGTAGCACCCCGGGGCCTGCTCGGATGGGCAGGAACGTTGTCCAGAAACGCTAGTGCAAACGGGCTTCTTGTAAATAGGTCCTTCCTTTTCGCCAAGGGTTTACCTACCGACCCCAGCGATTGGTCGTCACTGCGCCGTTACAGAGGACTCATCCACATCAAAGAATCGGTTATCCAACGCTCTCCCACAAACGATTTCTGAGCCGGAATGCTTCCGGCATAAGCCGACGAAGCGGTCGGAGGGCGTGTGCCAACCAACATGACTGTCTCTTAAAAGCGGGTGTTCTTACAAACTTTTTACGTCAGCCAGACCACAGCCTACGCATAGATAGCCCGCAGTATACGGACATCACGCGAAGGTCTATTACTACGCCCTTGTGCGGAAACGAGTGTCCGCTGCCGTGCGCGCCAGCAACGCACGCGCACCCGCGGTTTACAAAATTCTAACAGTAGAGTTTTGACAAACTGTTGACAAATTAATTGACGCATCCCAAACAACCCGCACGCCGGTTCCCTCCATAATCTACAGCCTGCAGGGCACCGTTAAGTAAGCAGAGGATGTCCGCGTTACGCTGGAAGGAAATTCGATGAGAAAAACAAATGTCAGGCAATGGCTGTTCTTAGTCGGATCGCTTCTCGCTCAGACCGATCGTCGGATTCGTAGCTCCATCAGAAAGAGATCGTCCGGGAATCCAATGAGCGCGTTTCTGGTTCTTGCCACGTCCTTGTTCACGGCCGCCTCCGCCGGTGCTACACCTACCCTCACCGTGCTCCATACCTTCAATGGTACGAGTGGGGACGATCCGAACTCTCTGATCCAGGCATCCGACGGCAATTTCTACGGCACCACCTACCTGGGCGTCGGCACTGTTTTCCAGGTCACGCCCGCTGGGCAGTTCACGACTCTGTTCACACTACCTCCGCAAAACCCGAACCGCTTTTTCTACGGCGACTTCTTCACGAGCGTGGTCGAAGGGCCCGATGGCTTTCTGTACGTCACAGCCCGCGGGAGCAACAACAACCCGAACCCAATGGTCTTCAGGATCAGCAAGTCGGGCAAGGACTTTCAAGTGGTGCTGCAGGAGGCACCATACGGTCTGTCGGTGGCCTCCGATGGCAACTTCTATGGGTCGGACGGCAACGGGATTTTTCGGCTCACCACCAATGGCACTTACACCCTGTTGTCTTCAGAGAGCAGCAACGGGTTCTATGTGGAGAGCTTTAACAAGCAGGCCTCGGACGGAAACTTCTACGGCACCTGCTATAGCAGCTGGTGGCACGTGTGCCAGGTGACGACCTCCGGTCAGGTGACCGCGATCTTCGAGTACGCCACAGGCACCAATGGGCGAGTTCCCGCGAACGGGATTTTGACGCAAGGATCGGATGGCCTTCTGTACGGTGTTGCGGCCGGGGGCCCGGGCGACACCGCCTTTCAGGAGATTTTTCAGCTCAGCACGTCGGGCAGTTACCAGGAGCTTTATCAGCTCAAGGGTTGCACTCCGAAGACCGGGTGCAGCATGGTGCTGCAGGCATCGGATGGGAATCTGTGGATCGCCGATCCGCCTCAGGAGGCCGTCTACTCGATCACCACCAGCGGCACGCTGCTACAAACGGTCTCTTTCTCGTTGCAGCCGAATCCGTACGCTCATCCGCAGCTCCTGATTCAGGCATCTAGCGGCATCCTGTATGGCACGACGGGCGCACCAAATCCCGCGTATTATGAAACCGGGTCAGTTTTTTCCATCAACGCGGGCCTGCCGCCGCCGAGGTAAGGGTTCGGTACGCTCGCCGTCGCCGAGGTCGCTGCGCAGATCGTGCGCAGCAATTTGTTTATCGGCACGCGACTGCCGAGCGGAGAGGGCCCGGCTGCGGGCGGGCCGACTAGCCGGCTTCACGGACTTACCGGTGTTCCCGGTAGAGTGATCGCCGTCGGATAACGAGCCACTCGGAACTGGACACAAAATGGTTCTCGGTCTTCCACTTGCTCATATCCCATCCTACTTCTAACCACCGTCATCACCGTCATGACATCGATGCCATCGATCTGGGTCAGGTCCACACCCTACAGGGCGCACATCAGATTTGGGGGATAAAGTCATGCAGCCACCTGCGTTTGCTGTGAACGGCGTTCCCAGAAATCCTCAAAGCGTCCGCTGAGCTTGCAGCAACGCAGGGCGATGATGGCGTTGGCGCC
>Ga0307478_10002827_pt1 | contig 13345 bp, 12 predicted proteins | sample atmos_gasesECM4C_2_FD_203713 | JGI IMG/M metagenome (GOLD analysis project Ga0307478, IMG submission 203713) | Hardwood forest soil microbial communities from Morgan-Monroe State Forest, Indiana, United States - atmos_gasesECM4C_05 | ecosystem: Environmental > Terrestrial > Soil > Temperate...
TTTGTACTACCTCCGCCATCGGTTATGGAAATAGGTCTCCCGATTGCATCGTTCTGAGTCGTGGTGACCCCAGTTCCGGACGGAGCTGATTGAGCAGCAGAACCTGAATAGGGTACGGATTGTGTTGTGCATGCGCCGACGCTGAATGGGGCAGTCTTCGTACAGCCACCGCTGCTCGATCCCCAACCGTACGAGGTTTGAATCGAGTCGAAAGTTGACAATCCTTGCCCTTGACGCTGTTGTGAGAATATGGCACGGCCAAGACCATCTGTAGTAGCTAGCGAATCAACGGTCGACACAGCTCCATTGAAATTCACTGCACTTTCAAATGTCGTCGGGGTATAAGTGAAATTGGTTGTGTTCGTCAGAGCGTCAGCCGCCGACAGGGCGCGATAAAGGGGATCGGCGCTGGATCCATTGGTGTAGTTCGTTGTCGTAATCTGACTATTCGCGTCGGTAAACGACGTTCTCACTCCGCCGTTACAATCCCAAGCCTCCGAACCGGACAAACTGACATTCGTTGCCGACATACTCCATGTAGTCGGCAGCATACCATTACAAACGAAATTGCTTAGAGTGGTCGTCAGATTTCCATTGACATCTGTGGCTGATGTCAAAACTCCGGCCGCGGCAGAGCCGCCTCCGTACCCCATTGATGTGGTAAGCCAGTTCGAGCCACTCACCCACTTCGCAACTGATGTCGCGTGGCCTGTATTGCTATAAGTGATCTTTGTCTGAGCCACAACGTTCCCGGACCCATCTTCGACCTTTATGTAGCAGGGAGTGTTGTAAATGTATCCCGCAGAATAGGCCGTACACGAAGTACCATTCCACGATTGCCCATAGTACATCAACGTTTGCGACGTAGTGGCACCACCCCAATCGCCCCGAATGAGCGCAGTAACATTGTTGTAGCTGTCGTACTGTGTTTCGACAAGATTGCCTGCGGATGGATTGGTCGAATTGAAATTTGTATACACATCCGTCTGAGTGATTGGGAGTAATACATAGCTTGGAGTAGCACAATTTGTGAAGTTCTTGTTGTAACACGTCATCACAATCTTTAGAGGCGTGCCGGTCACCGAGCCTTGGTAATATGCCGCCTGTGTTTGATACTCGCCGGAAAAGCTGTACACGGTTTGGTTTCCCGCCGGATCTGTCTCGGTCACAGTGAAGTTCAATGTTGTACTTGTTTTTGAATTATTATAGGTCCAAGTCGAGGAAGTTCCATTTTTGTCGTTCACCGTAACTTTTATTTGGGGAATGACCAAAGTCTTGCAATCGAAACCGTTTTGGCCTTGCGTGTCCCCGTTCTGCGCATAGGCATATGAAATCGAACCGCCTGAGCCGTACGTTATGCTTGCTATCCTCCCCGTTGTGTACCCAGAACCGTATCCTGGCGTTTGCTCATATCCGAATGTTGTCACAGAGCCATCAGGAGATGTTATCGAGCTAAGTAGGTAAACCCCAGAGCTCGAGTAATCAGGAAGCCCCCCATGGGCAGAACAATTGAAATTGCTCTGTAAAGTCCAAGACTTCCACGACTCCACATAGTCCTGAGTCTTCCCGCTGCCGTCGGTGTACGTAACGTCCGTAAGCAGGTAAGGCGAGGAACTTTGGAAATGCTCTGAGACGAATGGCTGCCCGAGGCTGTCGGTAAAGGTTGCAGTCGGAAAACCACTTGAGGTTATAGTCGCACCGTCCGGATCGGCCAATCCTGTGCTGTTGTTGTATGAATTCCCCGAACTGTCATAGATGGCACTCGGCACTATTTTTGTGTAGGAGGTCTGACTTGGAATAACCGTAAACGCAGACCCATCCTGAGTGGTAATAGATGCCGGGATTGCGTGGCAACCGCCAGTGTCCGTGATCACGCCTCCTAATGAGTGTGGCGTGCCAAGCCCATCGTAGAGATAGTAACCGCTGTAGTAATCGACGTAACCTCCATTGCAGCCCGCCTGATGCGGCGTCACGTGCGTGTAGGTCACCGATGCGCCAAAGAGCAGGTTGGAAAACTGGCCCGTGAATCCGGTCACAACAGCCAGGTTAGGCGAGCCAGCATAAACAGCGAAGTTGCCAGAAAATACGTAGGAGGCTGGAATCTTTCCGCCTTTGCTGCGAGTCGGTATTATCTGCGTGATGCTGCTGCTCGCGAGATCGATACCGAACTTACGCGTGGAAAACGGAATGATCCCTGTCGTAGTGTCCTGCGACCAACAACAGTTCACCATCAGAATCACGCAGATTAGTATGTAAAGACAGTTTTTCTCAACGGAAGTTCGAATCCGATAGCGCACACATTCAGGGAGGCTACTATTCACGACATCTGGAGGGAGGCCGCTATTCACGGCGAAGCTGTGAGCGGGCCGAACAAGAGAAAGGCAATTGAAGGCTAAAGACCCAAGGTGAGTCATCGGACGGCCTCCTCCTAAGCACAAAACGATTGGGGCAGCGTCTTGCCACCCGTGCTACAGAACAAGTGTTTCCGCACCGTGATCACGTTTTGCGATCACGCAACACATTTTGTTACTTCTGGGGAAGCGGCGAGTCGAACCAGCACGGAACTGAGTATCCGTTGCCCTGAGGCGTGACCCGGTCGCCGATTTGTGCGAGAAACGTTAGGCTCACCGTCCTGTGGATGTCAAGAGAAATTATTTCGGAAATTATTTCGGTCGTTGGTCACTTATCAAATCGATTGAAGGAATCCTGTAAACAAAGAGGACCGGCCAACGAGGTCCGGAGGTTCATATTCCCTCCCGTCCTGTTCTCCCCCCACTGCTTGCCCCATCTTTTCTCGCACCCTTAAAATCGAAGCCCGGCCGAGCGCCATGTTTCGCGAATCGGCACCCTATGTTGGGAAAGAAATGTTTTGCTGATGGGAACCAGGCGAAGACTTTAGCCTGTTGGATTTCAAAGCGAATCGAATACAAGCGAAAAAGGAAACGTCGTTGCGAGCGAACGGCAATCAGCGCGAATCGCAAAAAGTTCCCAAGCGGGAATTCACGCGCCGAGGTGTCAATCAGCACACGCTGGAGAAGATCTGCGGGCGTGCGCCCGTGCGGGCGATCAACCTAATGAAGTGGTTGGAGATTTTGGAAGACTGCCAATGCGAACGCCAAAACTCAATTGGCAAAGAGCTACCAGGGGAAGAAACGTTGACCTGGCAGGGACAATGGCGTCGAAGCCGGGTGGTAGTAGAGCCAGAGTGAAGCAGCAATTCCCACCGCGTTAGCTATGGAAAACAAGATCAAGACAAGAATAATCCACCACGTGATACTTCCTCGAAGTGAGCGTTTCAACCATTGTTCGGTGTTGTGGAGAATTTGAAATTGCTCATTCTGCCCGGTCGTTGTGCTGATAGCTTGCGTTAAAGACGCCTCATAGCCCTCCACTGGTTTGGTTAGACCAAGCTGATCCTCCATCAGCGTCTTCTTCACAACTGTGTGTCGATAATATCGGTGGCCCTTGTGGATAGTCTGTATTCCGATCACAGAGGCCAGCAAACCAATTACGAAGACTCCTGCGACAAAGAGATTCACCAGCGGCGCGCTGCCAAGCTTCAGCAGACCGACAGCGATCGCCAGGAGCCCGCTGTTTAGTGTGAGGTGATAGGCTGTGCGATCCCAGTTTAGTTTGACTTGAAAGCGGTACTCTTCAATGGCGATTTTGTAGAGGTCGAGTAAGCGGTTGTTCGAGTGTTCCGGCACGAAGGCTACCTGCCGTGGGAACTACATTCTACTCTCGTAAAAGCTGAGAACCCGCAAAAAGGTTGGCGTGAATCGTCGTGATCCGGCAGCATGGAGTTCACGAATGACAGGGAGCGCCAGGAATTCCAATGAGTCGATGTGATGAGGGTCAAAACTGAATGGCCCATTGTGATTTGCCACAAATACGCCGATGAACTTATGACTACCTTCGTCTTTCATCGATGTCGTGCCGACATAATTGAGTGGTACTCCGTGGAGGTCCAATTCCTGGCCCAGGCGCCGTTCTGCGGCGCTGGCGTATGATTCTCCTGCAAAAATATACGCAGCGACAGATGAACCCCAATAACCAGGATGTCGGATACGGCTGCTCGCAAGCCGTTGAGTAAGAAGCTCTCCACGGGAGTTGAAAATTAGATTGTGAGCAACGCGAAAGTTTGCTCGTTGCTTGAAGACCTCGTCTCTCTCGATCACGCCAATCGGAACGTCCTTCTCATCAACGACATCAATCGTCATTTTTTCAGTGACTTGGGGCATGGTAAGGATCATCCGCGTATAGCCACAATAGTTGACTTTTTGTTAAAAGTCAACACAAAATACCCAATTTTGGTAAAATGGTAGCCACAATTATAGCTATGGTATGGAAAGAAAAACTCGGGGAAGAGATCCGCAGGGCGAGAGCTAAGAAGGGAATGACCCAAGAAAAGTTGCAAGAGGCCCTTCAGCTTGCGGGATTGAAATTGAGCCTGACCACTCTCAAGTATTACGAAAGCGGCAAGTGGGCACCTGACTTCGGCGACCTGCGGACAATTGCGCAGGTTCTAGATGCCGACTACTTCAAAATTGATGACAACATAAGGGTGGATTTCAGCCCGAATGGCAAATTACGCCTCGACACGCTACCACAGCAGCTGACTTTGGATCTAGATGCGGAGGGCAGAGTCAACATCCGCAGGCACCCACGCTACAGCACGATGATCAGGAAAATCCGCGCCTAACTTGAAGGTATGAGGCTTTGAAGCCGAGGGTCAGCGGACACACCCCGCGCCTAGCCTCTCTCGCCCGCGCCCTGCGCGCGCCTTCTCCACGCATTTGACAACTCAACCGTTCGACATTCCGGGGCTCGGAAGAACGCATTAGCACAACATTCGTGGAAGGAACCCGATTAGCCAGCTTGGTTAACACTCGAACTGTTCTCACGTAGAATTCAGCCCTTGCTCACTAGCGTTCCGATTTCCGCCATTCGATTGGCACTCGGGGTCTCAAAATGGTATGCGAGCAAGATTCGACAAGAGTATCGACCACATCCGAGACATTGGGAGGCACTCTCTACGCTAGTGAAGTTAGCGGGGTGACGTTTTCGCTTAAATCAACTTTCGCGACCCGCTCGGAGGGCAGAGTCTGCCACATTGGGGGTTGCGATATGTTATCGAACAATCTCCTGAAGCGACAACGGAGGACCACCGCTCATGATTTGACGATACTGTTCGACTGCCTCTGGCTCAGTCATTCCTGCAATTAGATCGCATACGAGTCTGGTTCGTTTGGTGGTACTGTTTGCTTTCTCGATCTCTTCACGGTAATAGGGCGGAAAAATGCTACGTTCAGACTCCGAATCAGCTGCATCGGCGTAGACCTCAAACAACCGAGAAATAACCTCGCGGTGTCCCTGTCGTTGCAGAGCAAGGCTGGGAGACTCGATCACATAAGTCCAGGTTAGTTCCTTTAAAATCTTTACTTCCTTCGCATATTCGTCGTCGATGTTAATCGTTTTCTTTCGCGTATCTAATGTTACAGCATTTATGTAACGATGAATTAGCTTCGATGTGAAGAATCTCAGACGAGATCGATGATCTTTCGTGCCGGAGTACGGTTCGTATATCCTCCAATACATCCCTAGCGTGTTCTCAAACGCTTCTTCCAAAACTGGCCGGGTGGGAAAGTCTTTGGATTTGGCTCGACGGCGATACACATCGTCGAAAAATCGCCGACGCTCCGCGTTTTCGTTTGCTCTAGCGAGCAAGTGAACTGGAATCTTTCCTGCCCGGAAAAAGTCCTCGACATCATGCACGGAATAAGTCACATCGTCCGCCCAGTCCATTAGTGCGGCTTCCGGGCTCGGATTGAACTTTCCCGACCCGCAGATCTTTCGTGCAAACGTAAAGTCAACCCGCTCTGACGAGTATGCTCCCCATTTTTTCTTCTGTTTTGGATTCGTGCCCTTTACCCAAGGATACTTCAGGATTGCCGCTAGCGTTGCAGCTGTCAGGTCAAGACCGGCATGCTTAGGAGATTTGAACGCCAGCTTAGTAACGATCCGAAATGATTGTGCGTTGCCCTCGAACCCCCCGGGCATGCTGCCAACGAGCCGATTCAACTGCTCTTCGCCGGTATGACCAAACGGAGGATGCCCTAAGTCGTGGGCCAGACAAGCAGCCTCGACCGTCTCTGGGTCGATGCCGCCAACCAGTTGACAGGCCGATTCGTCTTGGCGGAGTCGTTCAGCTAATGAACGGCCAACCTGAGCCACCTGCAAAGAATGTGTTAGTCGGTTATGAAAGACGTGAGCATCCGCCGGCGATGCTACCTGGCTAACCTGAGCTAACCGCCGGAATGCAGAAGTGTAGATGATGCGGTCCCGATCGCGCTGGGCAGGGCGTCTGTAGTCTCCCTCTGGTGCTAATCGAGGGCTATGTAGCCGACGGTTCCGCGATTGTCTAACGTCCCTGTAAAGGTCGCTCATCCCGCCTTGCGAATGCCGTTACTTACCTCCCGCTTACGTAACGTAATACGTCGATCAGGAGATAGTTCTATAACGCGAGCATCAAGGAGCGCAGCGAGAGCATCTTTCAGTGCCGACTCGCTTATGCGGGCAGATTGGAGTTCCTGAAGCAGTTCCACTGGACGGTATGGACGTTGATTGAGTTTGCGGAGCACAACGTTTTTGAGACCGGACGATCGCTTTATAGATAAGCTAGGCATCTGAAAGAGTATCCTCAAAATCGCTTATGATTTTGTCCCATACCAGAAGAGGTGTCAATTGTGAAAATCTCGAAGGTGGATCTCTCTCGACGAGAACGCTTCATCGGCACCGCGGATCCAAGACCTTCGTCCCGGATGACACACCCTGCGAGGCCGACAGCGCAGGGTTACTCATGCGATACTCCGTGATTGCTGCCGGGTTTCATTTGATCGGCAAAGAGACTGAACGAGGTGGGAACAGAGCGACGTCATCAGCACGCTCATACCGTCAATGGTTAGTTATGGTTTTGAAACCGGCGTTGCCGATGGGCAATTCAGAAAACGGTTGCTTGAAATACCTCTGGCCTTTCTAGAGCTCGAAACTGCATTGAGCTGACATACGATTTACGGGTACGGCGAGGACAGCCGGTTCACCCGAGATCACTGAGGTTGCTGAAGGCTGCCATTCCGCAGATGTCGATTAAAGCGACGATTCCTGCTTCTGAGCGAAATTCCTGAATCTGTAAACCTCTGCACTGTGGCGATGGGGTCCGAATATTGGAATCGGTCTCCAAATCTCGTCATAATGAGGTAAACGATACCTCTCTTGTTACAAAAACCGGACAAGAAAAGGTTGTTGTCTGGACGAGGTAATAAAGCTTTAGTCTGTCGCCTCACTCCCAAGGTTAGCTTTTCCGGGCCTTCCACACATACAAAGCAACGAAAGAAGCGGCGAAGATTCGGGCTTCGCGTGCTGCAAATACCATCAGTCAGTTAACTTCTGCTAGGGGGAGACAAACATTGCGACGTACCACATCTCTTAACTTTGCGAGTGCAATTCTTGGCGCATTGCTGTTTTGCATGTGCACTGTAATCTGTGGAGGTAAAACAAAGGACAGTGGCTTGTCAAAACCGCCCAAAAGCACCGGAGATGACGGCGCGATTACCTTGACCTTATCCAAACCGACCGAAGTGCCGGCAATGGCTACCACCGGCGATCTGATTGACACGTTTGGAAAGCTCTCTGGACCATTGTGCAGACAGGGCTGTTTGGGAAATTGTCCCGCCTACATAATTGTAAATCTTGTAGATTGGCAGAAACCCCAGGCCCCAACGAGCAGATGGATACTGATTCATTCTCAAAACCATCGGTTAGGGTCCTTGACCGCGCCTCTTTCTGCGGACTCTACCACTAGGATCTATGGCACCAAACTTGTTGGCCTTCTTGTAATTCATTCAAATGTAACTAACCTGGCAGCGAGTAACGTATCTTACTCAATAACTGCAAAACAGAAGCAATCTCAACAAATGTCCGACTTTACAAGCCTGATTAACCTAATCGCAGGTGGCATCAAGGCCTCTCGAACAGACCTAACTAGTTATCTTGTAGGGGCGAGGTTTATTGACAATATCGCATCGCTGCCTAGCGATGTCACGGTAACAGGGCAGATCGGTGCGAAACAAACACCGGGAGCTTCGAACAAAAACGCCGGAACAGCTGCGACCTTCACAAAGACGTACGACGATGAGGGTTTTTCGCATTGGGATGCCGCAGTAGCTGTACCATTGATTGGCGTAAAAGAAACCGACTACAGTGTTTCGAATGGAATTGTTAGTTCAAAACTTTCTTCTAAGGCGTACGCGTATGGGATGTTCCACTGCTATTTTTACCCTGTCGATCTGAAAGGTGACTACCCTTGGATTCCAAGCGTGGTGGGTGGATTGCCCCTCTCCGGTCAAACCTTGAACAAGCCTTTCGCTGGCCTCGCATTCGGAATAAAGAAACCTCTCCCATTTCGGATCAACCCGTTTGGTGGAGTCGTTTTTAACAAAGTATTTTCTCCGCAGACCCTTACAGTACGGGAGTCCGCGACAGCGGCGCAGCTGGCCTCGGACTTAAAATCACACCGACAATACAAACTCCTCATCGGGATCGACATTCCGGTAACGCAATTCGTTTCCCTTAAGAACAGTAACTCAAAGAGCAAGACCAGTTCGACACAACAAGCGCCAGCAAAACCGGGCGCCGCTAACCCTCCAGCAGCCCCCGCGCAATGATGAAGACAATGTCCAGGAAATAACGCTATCTTCGGGTTCTATTATCAGCATTGGTGTTCAACGCCACATGTATGGCCTCGGGGGCTTCACTCCAAGGGGCCTCAACTCCACCTGCAGTTACGGCAGAGTGGACAATAATGATTTACATGGACGGAAAGAACACCTTAGAATCTGCGGCTCTCGATGATTTTAAGTCCATGGCGAAGGTCGGCAGCACCGATTCCGTCAATCTTATCGCGGAACTTGGACGGCCTGAGAAACATCCCTACAATACGGGGGATGGGAATTGGCGTGGAGTGTTGCGTTTTCGAGTAACTAAGGGTGTTCCGCCTCTGATCGCAAACGCTATCAATCCAAACGATCCTAATGTGCTGCACGCGAATATGGGTGACGCATCCACGCTGGCTAATTTTGTCGACTGGGCAGAAGGTCAATACCCGGCCAAGAAGTACATGCTGTTGATCTGGAGCCACGGACAGGGGTGGCGTCTTCAGCTCTCTCAAAATCGAGTCCAAAGGTTCCGTGGAGCTGGCCTAAGGCTGGTGGCCTTGGACGAAGCTGTACCAGTGAGCCGGGTCCCCGACGACATCAAGGGTGGATTCCGTTCGGTATCCATCGACGATGACTATGGCCGCCTTATGTATAACCGGGATATTGAGGACAGGTTGCAAGGTAGGCACTTCGACATCATTGGGTTCGACGCTTGTCTGATGGGTATGATCGAAACAGCCTATGCAGTCCGAAATCTCGCAACATTTATGGTGGCAAGCGAAGAGTTGTCACCCGATAGTGGATGGCAGTACGGTGATTGGATGAATCAGGTTGCAAATTCCCCCAACATGGACGCCGCAGCGCTCAACAAGATACTTGTAGACAGCTATAGATCTGCATACTCGGGAAGCAATGTCGAAACTAGTACTCTCATGAGCTTAGATCTGCGGAAGATCGCGGCCTTTGCTGGCTCCCTGTCGCAGTTCGCTCAAGCGCTTCAGCATGCGCTTCCTTCTGAGGCCGAAGCCATCGCCACCGCGAGACACAAGGCTCAAACCCTTGGCGATTGGTCGTCACAGGCATGGTTCAGTTGCTCTTCTCAAGACGTTATGATGTTCCACGGCGTTGATCTTGGACAATTTCTGAGTCTCTACGTCGAAGCAACACAGAAAGCTGACATTAAACAACAAGCATCTGAACTCCTCAGCAGCGTGAAGTCTCTCACGACGAATGCGTTTGTTTCGTCCCCTTCAGGGACGCAGTACAGCAGCAGCTATTCAGCGATAAGCATTTACTTCCCATCCTCGCCGCTCGATTTCAAATGCGATCCAGACGGCGACGGGTACGACGTAGAAAAGGCAAGATCAGGCAATTTGCCGTTTCCTCCAGAGTTTGTTCAAAAAGAAAAATGGGCAGACTTCTTGCTTGATTACCTGTCTGTGGCTTCGGACGATCAGCACGATCAGTAGGCATTTTTCACTCTGAGACCGCTCTCCTTCCGGTTCTCCCCACGGGGGTGCATATTCCCTCCGTTCCTGTTCTCCCCCCTCCCTGTTTGAGCCTTCTTTTGTCACGGCCGTAAGATCACCCGGGGGTCCAAATGAAACACATGGCAGGAGTACTCCAACAGTTGAAAAAGGAACGGGAACGCGCACAGAAACAGGTCCAGCGCATTGACGAGGCACTGGCGGCGCTGGGAAGTGTCAGCTCGAATGGAACGTCACGCAAGATCTCGGTAGCCGCTAGGCGCAGGATCAGCTTGGGGCAGAAAGCTCACTGGGCGAAGCAGCGGACTGCCACGCCGAAGCGCACTATCTCAGCGGCGGGCAGCAAGCGGATCGCGGCAGCGCAGCGGGCGAGGTGGGCGACGGTGAAGAGGTCAGCCTAAAAGAGAGCGCTAACCGCTGCCTTTCGCATCAGCAGAGCAAGAGGTATTGCACTCACGCGTGAACATCCAATTCTATCGCATCGATTAGCGGCATCAACCATGCAAGCAGCGCTTGATGAGCTGGATGTTGTACGTAAGCCTCAAGTGATGCTTTGTCCTTGAATTGCATAATGCCGCCAAATGTATAGCCGCGGAGTTCGCCCATATAGGATAGGAATTGTACCTGTCAATTTTGTTCGTGCAATCAACGCCATTTCCATAGCTGTTTCCACACCTGAACGAGCGTCTGCATCTGCTTTGGGCTCGGAACCCGGCTGTAGATCAGTCGGCAATCTTGATAAGCCTTTTCGTAGAATTCGCGCACTGCTGGAACGCTGAGATGTGCCAGGTTATAGCGGAGTTCCTTGAGGTTCTCCTCGCTCAGCATCTCTTTCTCACGCTCATCTGGACGCCGTGCCATTGCTGGCGCGAATTCTATATGTTTCGTCTTTTGTTCGCCATAATAAATCTACCGCGCGGAACTAACTTTGCGCGTGTCCTGTGGAAATCAGTGCTAGGCGGGCAAAACGGGGCATGGAATTTGACTGCTGGTACCCGAAGGACTTGAGTTCGAGAACTCTCAATTCTTCTCCTTGTTCCCACCGGCGGTCGGTTTCTTTACTCATGTATCGACGCGATGCCCAATTACGGAAGACAGTTTCCAACAATCTCCTAGTGTCACACGTGCCGGCAGTTCCGTCAGGCGCTAAAGACTTAGCTTCGGATGCTTGGTGTAAGGGTAGAGCACGTGTGTGGGTAGGTCCGGGCGATTGGGCGTGGCGCTCAATCGTCTGCTAACGCACGTCAGAAACAGTAGTCAAGAGACACGGCGGATCAGCAATCGGAAGCTCGGTTTGCCTGAGAGCCGCGTCGTTCCACTAGCATGCCTTTCGCCCTCGCATCGAGCTCTTGGCAGACTCTTCTAGCGTGACCGAGCATGGGGACATCGCCTCTCCCTGGTCCGAGCTGGATGAACCCTTCTCCAGGCTGCTCATGGCGAACAAGCAAGCCACCGAAATCCTTCCAACCGTCGAACCGGAGCCGATCATTGAGGGCGCGCCGGAGAATGGCTGCCAGCATGTCACAGAGTTGGAGGCCGAGCGAACCGCGCGAGTCTTCGAATGTTCGCTGTTCGGTCAAAAGCCGATTCGCATTAATACCTACAGAATTCTTCGCCCCGCGCGGCTTTCCCCAGACTGAATTTAGCCACTGAACGTGCCGCAGCATCTCGGCGTCCGTCGTCGCTTCCGGGAAGCCATATCGACCATCAAAGCGCGAATAATCCTCTTCCATGATGTAAGCCAGAGGTTCTTTGGCGAAGGCACTTTCGCTGAGTGGAAGGATCAACGTGCTCCACGTCTCCTCCATATTGGTGATCGTTCGGTCCTTGCGATCTATAACCCAAGCGATATCGCCCAACTCCTGAGGCTGGCGTTGGACGAAGTAGAGGGTTCCTTCGCGAATCGTGTTGATGATCAATTCCCAGGTCGCAAAGGCTTGGAGAAATAATTGATTCGGCATCGCGCGAATCGCTTCGCCGAGTTGGTGCAGATGCGGGATCGGTCCGGGGTGATGTTCGCGGGTGATGCTCGCAGTCACCGCATCCGCCTGTCCGTTCTTGAAGGCTTCAACCACAGGGTCGGGATGCGTGTTGGCATCTAGCGCGATGAATTGAACGAGAGTGTCGTATTGCAGGACGAGATTGATAACTTGGGAAGCCTTCGATTCGTCCAGACTGCTGCCCTTAATCTCGATGTTCTGGTTCGGCCACGTGTCTCGAAGGCGCAAGAATTCGTAGAACAGGTCTCGCTCAATTGCGCTTGGAATGATCAGCGCGAGGACGAGCGAGAACAAAGATCGCGGTGGGTCCGGTGGTTTAAAGGCTCCGGCTTCATCTATGTAGATTCGCATCGCTGGCCAGCTCTATGGAAGTCAGCCGTTTTGCGCAATATTATCAATTCCAGCCAGGCGCCGGTCGCGATGTTCGGGTGGCACCGACTTGAGATCCACAGAGCCGTAAGGAGTGGAGGGCTAGCGTTGCGAATCAATACTGGACTGTTCCACATTGCTCCAATTTAATCGCCTGCGCATCGAAGGGGGTTGAGCCGCTGTGGAAATTACCCCCAGGGTTGGGGACGAGGGAGAGCGTCCTTTTTCCCGCTCTGACATCCCCAATTGAAATCTCGACGTATTGACAATCCACATGGCGTGAGTGACATTTGAATTATGCCGCGAGGAGTTCGATTCCAGGTGCAGGTGGTTGGCAGATCGAGCGCACACAGTCTCAGCGATATTGCGTCCGCGGCTGGCTTGAGCGTTTCGTTACTATCCTTGATCTTCAATAGAAAGCGCCCAATTACAGCCTATGCAGCGGCGCGGTTGGCGACTGCTCTAGGAATCAGCATCGACGACTTATTCACTCCAGGGGTGATCACGGTGAAGACGCCTCCGGCGCGGCCTCTGGGGCGCATTGTTGGCAGAATCCATCGTGACTCGACTTACTAACCGCGTCTGCCGAGTCGGGCCGTGTCTGGCATACCGAAGGAGCATGAACAGATCTTTGTGTATTCTTCCTTATCTCGTGGTATGCCATTGGACAAACACGAGGTGTCGCGAACGATTTTTCCGCAAAAGGGTCGCCTCGCGAACTAGAGCCCTTGGCGCAGCAGACCTGGGTACACGGTCTCGCGCCGGTGCTTCCAAC
>Ga0307478_10002828_pt1 | contig 13343 bp, 13 predicted proteins | sample atmos_gasesECM4C_2_FD_203713 | JGI IMG/M metagenome (GOLD analysis project Ga0307478, IMG submission 203713) | Hardwood forest soil microbial communities from Morgan-Monroe State Forest, Indiana, United States - atmos_gasesECM4C_05 | ecosystem: Environmental > Terrestrial > Soil > Temperate...
CGTGGAGTTGGTGGGCTCGACCAGTTCGAGTGCTTCCGTGACCGTGACCTTCTCGGTGGTGGTGCCCACGCGCAAAGTGATGTTGACTTCGGTGGCCTGATCCACGTTGACGGTGATCTTGTCCTGGGCGACGCTGGCAAAGCCGGTTTGGCTGGCCGTGACCTGGTACTGTCCAGGATTGAGGGAGATGAAGCTATACAATCCGCCGCCGCTGGTGACCGTGTGCTGGGTTAATCCAGTTGCACTGTTGAGCAGGACTACCTGAGCTCCGGCGACGACAGCCCCATTGGGATCGGTGATGGTGCCGGCGATGCTGCCTCTTCCGGCCTGAGCGAGCGCGAGAGAAGCCGCGCAGAGGAGAAGAAAACACACAGAAAGAAAATTCCGCACTGACTTCACTGGATTCCCGGTATTCATGATTCGCGTTCTCCCCATAGAGGCGGGCTTGCTTCCCGCGAGTTCGGTTGCTTCTGCCCGTTCCTTCCGAGCCTCAAGCCCTACCCGCCGTTGTGGCAAACGGGAAACGGAACCTGATGGATTGAGGGTCGGAGCCGGGTATTAAAACGTATGAATAGTGCTTTTACCGGGCATCCGGTGTCAAGAGAAAAGCGATGCCGAGTGCGCCGAATCACAACGGATTTACAAAATCGATTTGTTCTAGATGGAAACCGGATCACACGGCGTCAAATCCATCGGAGAAAACCCTAGAGCAGGCTGCGGGTAGATTCGCGGACGACTAATTCCGGCGCCACCTTGCGATGGCTGGCGGCGACCTCACGTTTTTCGAGTACGGCGTTGATGCCGTCGACAATGATTCCCACCGCCGACGAGCCCATGGCTTCCATGGGTTGACGGACGGTGGAGAGCGCGGGCGTGTAAAGCGCAGAAGGGGAAACATCGTCGAATCCCATCACCGAGCACTGCTCGGGCACCCGGATTCCAGCGCGGGTCAGGGCGCGGATTGCTCCGTAAGCGCTCATGTCGTCGAAGGCGAGCAAGGCGGTGAAAGGGCGGCGTTGCTTAATCAGGTCTTCGGTGAGTTTCTGGCCGGCTTCGAAGCTGGAAACAGGATCGCGCGATTCGGGCAATTCGAGAATCAGGCGGGAGTCGAGCTCGAGGCCGCACTCCTTGGCACAGTTACGGATCCCACGCCAGCGCGGAGCGCTGTCGGTCAGCGCCTTGGGACCGCGAATGAAAGCAATCTTGCGATGTCCGAGCGAATTCAGATGTTCGAGGGCGAGATAACCGCCGACTTCGTTATCGACGATGATGGAACTGATGGAATCGGTTTTCAGTTCGCAGCCGATCATGGCGGTAGGAATGCTGTTTTTTTCGAGATCGCCAAGAAGGTTGATGTCGAGGAAGAGCCAGTTAGCGAGAACGATCAGTCCTTCGATGCGGCGATCGAGGAGCATCTCGAGATAGCGTTCGAAGCGAACGCGCTCGTTGTGCAAGTCGGTGAGGATAGGCAGATAGGAGGCCTGGTAAAGCGTGTTTTCGATGCCGCGCAGAATCAGCGTGCAGTACGGATCAGTCATGTCGTTGACCATCACGCCGACGGTGTGGCTGCGCTTGCTCCGCAGGGAGCGGGCAAACTGGTTGGGACGGTATCCGAGTTTCTGGGCAGCGCGCTCGATGCGCTTCTTGGTGACGGCGGGAATGTAGCGGGCAAGAGGCGCGTTGTTCAGCACAATCGACACGGTGGTCGATGAAAAGCCGCTTTCCTTCGCCACATCACGAATCGTCACCATTGCATAGACCTTGCCGTGGACATCTTGCAGGTGTGAGCCTCTCGATCATCCGCCCGCGCTTGAATTTTGAGCGAGCGCTGGCGGACACTACAGCAGAGAGTAGAACGAGTGTCAAGCGCGGCGGTCACATCCGTGTGTGCGGGTGCTGGTGTGATGGAGAGAGCGACGGCGGCATTGGAAAATGCGAATGCCGCGCCAGAACCAGTGCTGGTGGCCGATCCTGCCGAGCCGGGCACGATTGCGCGATCGTCCGCGGCAGTGCCATCTTTTTGCCGCCCCGTGTCATCTCAATCTGGAGTAATACGCGGTGATACACTTGCGGCTCCAGAACGTTTCCTACCGCCAACGGGCCCTGCAGTCGGAGCAGGAATTTCCAGCAGGAGGCATACCTCATGAAACGCATCCTAAAAATCATCGCAATTATTATTGGCGTGTTGATCGTGATCGCGCTCGTATTGCCGTTCGTGATCGACGCCAACACATTCAAACCGAAACTCGAGTCTGAACTGACGGATGCACTGGGGCGGCCGGTGAAAGTTGGGAATCTGTCGCTCTCGCTGCTGTCGGGAGGAGTCGCGGCCGACAATATCTCGATCGCTGATGACCCGCAGTTCAGTCAAAGCCCGTTTGTCACGGCTAAGGCGCTGAACGTCGGAGTTGAGATGTGGCCTCTGATTTTCTCCAAGACCTTGAACGTGACCGACCTGACATTGACCGAACCGCAGATCAATCTGGTCAAGTCGGAAAACGGCGAAAAGTGGAATTTCTCGAGCATCGGGAGCAAGGGTGAGTCGCAAGCTACCGAGTCCAAGCCGCCAGAGCAGCCAAAAGCGCAGACTGAGCCGGAAAAAGCGGCGCAGCCCACGCCGTCGGGAGGAAGCAATCCGAACCTGTCAGTGGGAAAGCTGAGCGTGAAGGGTGGACGGCTGACAGTTTCGACGGTGGGGTCCGAACAGAAGCCGCGTGTTTATGATCGAGTCAATATCAATGTGACAAACTTTTCGTTTTCGTCCTCTTTCCCGTTCACCATGACAGCGGGACTGCCGGGCGGAGGCAACCTGAAACTCGACGGCAAGGCGGGACCGATTGCGACGAACGCGGCGTTTACGCCACTTGAGGCCAAGATCTCTGTGCAGCAGATGAATCTGGCGGAGTCGGGATTTATCGATCCGGCTTCCGGAATTGCGGGCATCGCCGACTTTGATGGAACCGTAACCTCAGACGGGCGCGAGGCCAAAACACATGGCACGCTGAAAGCCACGAAATTACAGGTGGTTCAGAAGGGATCGCCGGCGGGGCAACCGGTCCAGCTGACCTACGCCGTGGTGCACAATCTGGCCAAGCAGGAAGGCAATGTCACCGAGGGCGACGTCGCCATGGGCAAGGCTGTCTCCCACCTCACGGGGAGCTACGACGCTCACGGAAAAGTGACGACAGTGAACATGAAGCTGATCGGTCAAGGAATGCTGGTCGATGATCTGGAAGCGATGTTACCGGCGCTCGGCGTGGTATTACCTCCTAAGGCAACTCTTAAAGGTGGAGTGCTGAACACCAACCTGCTGATTGTCGGGCCTGTGGACAAATTGGTAACTACTGGCAGCGTGCAGATGCAGAACTCGCAGTTGGCCAACTTTGACCTGGGGTCGAGGTTGTCGTCGATTGCCGCGCTGGCAGGCAAGCAAACCGGGAACGACACGACGATCAAGAATTTCAGTTCCGATGTGAAGGTCGCTCCGGACGGAACACAGGCGACGAATATTAATCTCGATGTTCCCGCGGTTGGCGTGCTAACCGGCGCGGGAACTGTGAGCAAGAACAACGATCTTGCTTTCAAGATGAATGCAGCAGTGGGGGGGATGGGAATTCCCTTTGGAGTGACGGGGACAACATCGGATCCGAAGTTTACGCCCGACGTCAAAGGGCTTGCTTCCGGGCTGCTGCAAGGCGCGCTCAAAAATCAAACTGGGGGACAACAGAATCCTCTCAGCGGATTGAGCGGACTGTTTAAGAAGAAACCGAAATAGACGATACCATCGCAACTGCCGGCCGCGTTCTCAGGGAACGCGGCTTTTTTGTGAGTTCAGTGTTTTCTCAATACGAACATTAAGTTTATTATAGAGAAACTATGCCTGGCATCACCCAGACGATTTCTGAGGGCCTGGGCCGATACTCAATTGGCGAAAAGCTGCGCACTCTGCGTTTGCGAAAAAGCATGGGCCTGGTTGAACTGGGCAAGCACACGGGCCTGTCGGCTGCCCTGCTGTCGAAGCTGGAGCGAGGCAAACTGTTCCCCACTCTGCCGACGCTGCTGCGGATCGCGATGGTGTTCGGGGTTGGCCTGGACCATTTCTTCACCGATGAGCGCAAACGTCGCGCGGTAGGGATCGTGCGCGGCGGGGAGCGCGTGCGTTTTCCCGAGCGTCCCGGCGCGCCGGACGTTCCGTACTATTTTGAATGTCTGGACTACCGGGCGACGGACCGGAAGCTGAGTGCGTACCTGGCGGATTTTCAGGAGATCCCGCCGGGGAAACTGAAGTCCCATCAGCATGCGGGAGTGGAATTTCTCTATGTGCTCAAGGGAACGCTGGCGCTGAAACTAGGCGGCGACGAATACGTACTGGAGGCAGAGGACGCGATCTATTTCGATTCCGCGGTGCAGCACAGCTACTGCCGGCGTGGATCGAAGGCATGCACGGGCGTAATTGTGACCGTGCCGTAAACGGCAGTTCGATTGAGCAATTGCGCAGGTCCGATTTTCTCTCACTTGGGATCGAGGTAATGCATGCGCAGCACATGCAAATCTCTCGCTCGCACTTCATCTGCATTGCGCACCACCTCCGCAGGCTTTCCCGGCGCAATAAAAAATCGTCCGGACAGGGTATCGGCAGCTCCCGATGCCAGGTAAAGAACGAGTTCGGTTCCGGCTTCGGGTGAATCGTCCGCTCCGTTATCGAAAATCTTTTTGAACCAGGGCATCCATCGCTGACCAGCTTCAGACAGGAGCAACTCCTCGGCCATCGCAGTTCGCACCGTTCCCGGCTGGATGGAAAAAAGAGATACGCCGTGTTCTCGCACTTCATCGGCCAGCACTTCGGTAAGCCGGATCAAAGCAGCTTTGCTGGTGACGTATGCGGACATGTACGGTACGCTGCAGGTACCGGCAGCACTGGCCACGTTGATGATCCTTCCCTGTTTTCGCCGGATCATTCCGGGCAGGATTGCGTGGCAGCACAGCAGCGGGCCTTTCAGGTTGGTCTCAACGTTTCGCCACCACTCTTCAGGATCCAACTCCCACGTTGGGCCGAACGGAGGTCCAGAACCTGCGTTGTTGACGAGCAGATCGATGGGGCCGAGCTCCGCCTCGACTGCGTCGACCATGGAATGAACCTGGGCTTTGCGAGTCACATCCGCAGAGACAGCGATTGCACTGTGGCCCTGGGATTGAATGAGACCAACGGTTTCTTCAATTTGATGAGTGCTGCGGGCCGCTACGGCTACGCGCATGCCCTGCCGGGCGAGAGCGATGGCAAAAGCTCGGCCGAGACCACGGCCTCCGCCAGTGACGAGCGCCACACCGGGATGCATTGGATGCATTTGCCATTGATATGCTTTGAGGTGATTCGCGTCAAGAATGTCGCCAACGATTCGGTCCACTATTACTTATTCGAATCGGCAATGAGAGAGCAACAGCAGTCGCCATCCAGCCGGTAGTGAGTCGCAAGAAGAAAGGCCGGCGACTCACTTCGAGAGTCGCAAATTTGAAAAATACGCTTCGGTTCCCTGGCCGATCCACAAAGCCACGGCACCTTCGCTGTCACCGTGTTTGAGATCGTTCGCTATCAGCACGGGCTGTGGGGAGTCGTTCACGTACAGGCGCGCCTTCACTCGGCTCACTTCGATCTTGATCTTGGTCCACTCGCCCAATAACAAATCCACGTAGGACTCGTACCGTCCCGGTTCTTCCCTCCGCAGAGTTGACCATTCGTACTCCGGCATGGAGATGTACTGCGTCGAGTGATTCCGCCGCACCTGGTCGTCGGCTCGACCGTTGGTGGGGCGGATATAAATACATTCGTACTTTGATGAATCAACGGCGACACGGAAGGCCACACCAACGAATCCGCGAGCATCGGACGGCGCCCCGGCCCGCGGCTTGCCAACAATATCCACCTCAATTGTGCCGTCGTGAAACGATGTTCCTGCAAGCACAACGATCCCGCCACCTTCGGCGTTTTTTAGGTCCACCAACTCTCTATCCGCGTCCAGCGCTGGTATGACCCGCACCGCTTTGCGACCGTGATAAGTTACCGCCTCGACGGTCACATTTTGGCGCTGCAATCCTTTTGTGGAATCCAGGTCAAAAGTTTGGGCTGACGAGACGCGGGGCATCAGCAAGGCAGCCAGAACACAAGCCATCGCGGGAAAATGAGACTGGGGAATCATGCCGGACATGATATCTGTTGGACACTCAGTTCGCAGATCTGTCAACCGCCCGCATCGCCACCTCGTGGCGCCATGAGTATGAGGTTGGCAACGCCTGACGCGAGATGTCTGCGGCGGCTGAAGTTTGTTGCCGTTCGGGATGACACATCCTGAGAGAACCATGAGCGTGGGAAGTGAGGTCTTCGACTTTTCGGGATGGTAGTATGGATGATTCCGCAGGGCCCGCTCCAGAAAACGGTATGTGCCTCGGGCGCGCTCGATTGTGCTAACGGGATTTCGTAAGTACTGGCTGGAGCGGGGCAGCCTTTGAGGAGTACTGTGAATCGAAGCTAGTGAACCAACAACCGCTCATGTTGAGATTTGCGTCTTTGGCATCTACTTTTCTCTGCAGTTTGGTTCGCAAGACCCATCTTTCGCAGATCGCGAAAGGGGCATCCGCCTGCGTGATCGCTTTCTTCTGCGTGGCTGGCGTGTTCACGGCAGCGCCGACCCTGGCTGCAGGACAGGGCTATACGCTCGCGATGGACGCGTTCAATCCCTTTGCGGTTGATCCGGGGCAATCCTCGAGCGCGAAGATCGCGCTCACCGCCGGCACAGGCTTCACCGGCACTGTGACCCTGGCGTGCCAGGTATCATCGCAAGCCGGTCAAACACCCCCAACCTGCGACATCAGCCCAGGGTCGGTGCAGCCCACCGGCAGCGCCACCGCGACAGTTTCTACAGCCAGCGCGACTCCGGGCTCGTACCTGGTTACCGTAACGGGCAACTCACCTGGGACCACCGCACAGACGGGCCAGCAGTACATTACGATTCTTTCGGCGAACCCAGACTTCACCATCACGATTCAAAGCGCAATGGTGCCAAGCAGCGTTCATGCTGGCAACGGTGCCCTGGGCACGATCAATATCAACCCTCTTTTCGGCTATCAAACGCCAACCGGGAGCAAGGGAGTCACGCTGTCGTGCGCCACGATCACGCCCCTGGTGACGATCCCGCCGATTTGCAACTTCAACCCGAATCCGGTTCCGGTTACGAGCGGAAGCACAGCGACGTCGCAAATCACGATCACCACGTTCGGTCCCGTCCCCACTACCAGCACAACTCATCCACGCATTTTTTACGCATGGTGGTTACCGCTACCGGTGCTGTCATTAGTTGGCCTGGGCGCGGCGACGGGCGGAAGGCGGGCGAGGAAGGCCTGGGGAATGCTGGCATTGTTCGTGGTGGCAGGATCGCTCATGCTGTTGCCCGCCTGCGCCAACAGCAGCAACACACTCACGACTACCACGCCGAACGGAACGACCCCAAACAATACCTATACATTCACGCTCATGGGTGTGGACGATCAGGGCAACGTTTCGAGCAATACCGGAACGAACAATACCGCTCCCACGGTCACTCTGACCGTGAATTGAGACCGGCAAGACTTTCGGCTGGAGTCAGGTCGATCAGGAAGCGGTTCGCCGGGTTGCACGCTCCATCTCAGCAGCCTGCCGCATGAGGATGTCGCGCAACGAAACCAGTCCCTTCAATTCTCTGCCATCAACGATGGGCAAGTGGCGAAAGCCGAACTCGTGCATGATGAAAAGACACTCTTCCACGCTCTCGTCCGCGCGGACAGCGCGGGGATTGGCGGTCATCACTTCCGAGACCGCGGTGGTGCCGGGGGTACGGCCGACGGCGACCACGCGGTTCATGATGTCGCGCTCCGAGATGATGCCGACCAATTCGCCGTTGCGCAATACGGGCAGGGCGCCAACGTTGTGCTCCATCATGAAGCGGGCGGCTTCGAGAACGCTGCGCGTGGCTTCGACAGAATAGGTTTTGCGGTCTTTCAGGAGATCGCGGAGAGTAGTCATGAATCGCTCCTTTGCAAGCGGAGGAAAGGGGTATTTGGGCAGGGCACCCACTGCCCGGCGTCAGTAGTGCGCAATACTGTATCACACGCCACATGGGCTCTTCCTGTCAGGAGACTGCCTTTTGTGGACAGCTCAGACGGCTTTCTTGGTCTTGCCTTGTTCCTCGGTGGACTGGTGGCTGGGATCCTGCCCCGGATGCTGGGCACGATCGTCGGCAGTTCCCAGGCCCTGTTCTGCCAAGGCCTGGAGAAGTTCCTGGATCAGGTGGGGCAGCTTCTTTTTATCGGTCTCTCGGGTGACTTCTTCGGCGATCAAGCGCCAAGGGCGAGCTGGCTTGGGGGGACGGTCCGGCATGGCCTTGCTCCATTTGTGAAAGACGCGTCAGCAGGCGCCTGGCTTTTCTCCTGCAGCGCGAGTTGCGAACATTGAAATTTCCGCTCAGTGATGCACCAGATGATCTTCTTCCCGTCCGGGAATCGTCTCGAGCGGCCCACGTTCATCCGGCCAGATTTCCGCCAGCTGTTCGGCCTCGAGCGTCACCATGCGTTGCCGTGACTCGGCTCGTGGTGCAGTCTCCGTGGATCGTACGGGCTTGGAGTACTGCAACAACGGCAGAAATGGAATCATGAACACGAACAGGACGCCCATGATCCAGAAAGCTTCGACGAAGGCGAGCATGGCGGCATGTTGCTGAACCATGCCATAGATTGCGCCCAGCGCTTTGCGGGAAGCGGTGACGGCATCGGCGCCATGCGCGTAGAAATTCGCGCGCAAGCCTTGCAATAGCTGGAGGGCTTTGAGGTCTCCGGGTCTAATGTTGGCAATCAGGTGGTTCTGATGCAGTTGGGTGCGCCGCGCCAGGAATGTGGTCATGATGGCGATGCCGATGCTGCCGCCAATGTTGCGCATCAGGTTGAAGATGCTGGTTGCGTTGCCCATCTTCTCCGCAGAGATACGCGCCATCGACAGCGTCATCAGCGGAATGAAAAGAAAGCTGAGCGCGATTCCCTGCAGCACCTGGGCCCAGAGAATGTCCCAAAATCCGGCGTAGAGATTCAGGCCGGAGAGTTGGAACATGGTGATCGAGCCGAGCACGAGGCCGACGACCAGCAGGCGCCGCGGATCGATCTTGGTGGTTAAGTGCCCGGCGATGGGAGTGAATAAGAGCGCGCCGATGCCGCGCGGGGAGAGCGCCAACCCGGAGTTGTAGGCGGGGTATCCCATGAGCGTTTGCAGATAGAGCGGCAGAAGGACGAGGCTGGCGTACAGGATGAATCCCAGCAGGCTGATCAGAAATACTCCCGCGGCGAAAGAGCGGTTCTTCAGCGCACGAAGATCCACGACGGGATGATCGGCCTTCAATTCTCGGATCACGAGCGCAACCAAACCGATGACACAGAGCACAAGAAATGTACGGATGTACTGAGAAGAGAACCAGTCTTTGCGCTCCCCAGTGTCGAGAAACACCTGCAGCGAGCCAATGCCCAGAGCCAGAAAACCAATGCCCCAAAGATCAACCTTGCCGCCACCGCGTTTGACGTAATGCGGGTCGACCACGAAGCGGTTCATGAGAAACAGCGAGAGCACACCGACGGGCAGGTTGAGATAGAAGATCCAGCGCCAGCTGTAGTTGTCGGTGATCCAGCCGCCAAGGGTCGGCCCGAGAATCGGAGCCAGTAGAATCCCGATGCCGAATGCTGCCATCGCATGCCCGTGGCGTTCTTTGGGAAATGTTTCCAAAAGAATCGCCTGCGCCAGTGGTTGCAACCCGCCGCCGGTTAGACCTTGAAGGACGCGAAAGACAATCAGTTGAGGCAGCGAAGTCGCGAGTCCGCAACATAAAGAGGTGAGGGTGAATCCGGCGACGCACATCAGGAGCAGCCGCTTGCGGCCGAGGTAGTTTGCGAGCCACCCGGAGATCGGCAGAATGATGGCGTTTGAGACCAGTTAAGAGGTTACGACCCAAGTGCCTTCTTCGTTGGTTGAGGCCAGGTTCCCGGCAATGTGCGGGATCGATACGTTGACGACCGTGGTGTCGAGGATTTCCATGAAGGTCGCCAACATGACCGAGAAGGTGACGACCCAGGGATTGATTGCGCGTTGTGGACAGGCGTCCAGCGGACTGATCCGGGCGGATTATTTCCGACGTAGCGTGCGCTCTGACTATGAAACAGCAGGAGGTTACTACTCTGTGATGGGAATCACAGAACGGGGTGATGGAAGGTCACGGCGGGAATAACGAGCGAAACGAACCGGCGGCCGTGCGGCCGCCGGTGTCCATCCGGTGAGCTGCCCTTAGAAGCGGAACTGCGGGCCGATAGTCGCGCGCAAATTATTGTGAGCACCGTTGACGAAGAAAATGTCGTCGCCAACTTCGAGGCGCAGGCCGATGGGTCCGGCGAACGCTTCCACTCCGCCCGCGGGATAGACCGCGAAGGCTGTGGTACCAGTGGTGAGGCCCACGGTGTTCACGAAACCAGCGGGAGCGTTCTGAGTGTTGATGCTGAAGTTATCAAATCCAACCTTGCCGGTGACAAATGCGCGGAAGGGTCCAGAGCCGGTCTGAAATTTGGGGCCGAAAAATCCGTGAAGGGTACGGAAGCTGGCGTTCACAAACTGGGTAGTGACTCCGTTGCTGAAAGTGTTGGTGAAGTTTCTTTTGAAGTCATAGGCCATTTCACCTTCGATCTGGATACTGGGACGAATATTGAAAGCGGCCCGGCCTCCGACTCCGATAAAATTTCTGATCGGGTTGGTGTCCGCGTACCGGAAATAATCGGCGAAAGCGCCGATTTCCACGTGGTCGCCTTCGCTGTAATGCTCGGACTGGGCCATCACCAAAGGCGCAGCAGCTACGATGCCGAACGATAGCAGTAGTAAAAGAAACGGTTTCATGTTGTAACCCCCCGTTCAGTGGTTTGCGACGCCCACCTCTTCCCTGAGCGAAGACACAGGCGGCGAAGGGACGGAGCGGCGAACCAAGGATTCGATGCTTCCCTCTGGGCTGGGGTTGGACAGGAAGGGACCTTAGAAGTTAAAGCAAAGTCCTTAAACTTCAATGAATTAAAAGGAAAAGGCGCGGAGGCGGACGGCTAGCGCTCGGTCAAGGCTTCCAGGGTCTGGAAGAACGCAGGATAGGAAATGGCGGCGGCGTCAGCGCCGTCGATCAGGGTCTCGCCCTCGGCCCTCAATGCGGCGATGGCAAAGGCCATGGCGATGCGATGATCGCCGAAGGATTCGAGTTCGGCGCCGTGAAGGAACTGGCCACCGGGAATCTTCATGCCGTCTTCCCGCTCTTCGACCAGGGCGCCCATCCGGCGAAGATTGGTGGCAACGGCCGTGATCCGGTCGGATTCCTTCACGCGCAATTCTTTGGCATCTCGGACCTCGATGCCGCGCTCGGAGTAGGGCGCGATCGCGGCGAGGACAGGGATCTCGTCGATGAGCGCGGCGGAATCGGCGCCACCAATGCTCATTCCCTTCAGAGTGCCACCTTCGATCTGCAAAGAGCCGACCATCTCACCGTGAATTTCTTCAAGTTGCGTGACGGAAATGTGGAGACCAGCCTGCATGAGGAGATCGAGCAGGCGCGCGCGAGAAGGATTCATCAGCAGATTTGGAATAGTCAGCTGCGAGGCGGGGAAGAGGGCTGCGGCGCAGAGAAAGAAGGCGGCGCTGGAGATATCCCCGGGGATGCGGGCTTCGATGCCGCGCAGGCGCTGGCCGCCGCGAATGCGAACTTCGTTTCCCGCGCCAGGGTTTTTGCGTTCGAGTTTTGCGCCGAAGGCACGCAGGGCGACTTCGCCGTGATCGCGCGTGCGCAAGGGTTCGACAATGCGCGTTTCACCTTCCGCCAGTAATCCGGCAAACAGCAGACACGTTTTCACCTGTGCGCTGGCCACGGACATGGAGTAGTCGATGGCTTTCAGGGCTGAGCCCTGAATGCGCAGGGGAGGCTTCCCTTCCCGCGACGAAATTTGCGCGCCCATGGAGGTAAGCGGCTTGATGACGCGCTCCATGGGACGGCGCGAGAGGGATTCGTCACCGATCATTTCGCTGGAGAATTTCTGCCCAGCAACGATGCCGCTAAGCATGCGCATAGTCGAGCCGGAGTTGCCGCAGTCGAGCGGCAGCGTAGGAGCGGCCAGAGTTAGACCGCGCCCTTGCACCTCGATGACGTTCCCTTCTTTGCGCTCCCATGCGACCCCAAGCTCGCGCATGCAGCCGAGCGTGCTGGCGCAGTCGGCGCCGGTGGAGTAATTCTCGATCCGCGAGGGGCCTTCGGCGATCCCGGAGAGCATGGCGTACCGATGCGAGATGGATTTGTCCCCGGGTAACTGGACACTGCCACGTATGCTGTGCGCCGGGCGCACGATGACTTGGGAATCCGATTTCATATCGAGATCGACATCGTGGAGGGGAACTGTTGAGCGAGTCTGGTGAATCAGCAATCCAGAGATCAACAAGTCTCAGGCGAGCGTTTTGGCCTGCTCGGTTGCTTCCCTCAAGACCTCTGGCGGCACTTCGCGCATGCTCACGCCGAACTCAAACATCGGAGTCTCAGTGCCGCGGCCCCAACGGGCAACCTCCCAGTGCGCGCGCACGAATTTCACGTCGGGATGCGCGTTGAGATCAAGCAGCAAGGGAGAGTCTTCGCAATAAAACTTTTGCGGGAAGGCCGCAATTGATTTTGGAGTCCAGGTGGCACCGTCGGCGGAACCGTAGATGCTGACGTCGATCGATTCCTGCTCGATAATTTTCGTAATCGCGAGGGTTACGAGAAAGACGCGGTTAGGGGCGCCACTCACATCCACGGAGGGGCCATCTCCTTTCGCCGCAGCCACTGTATGCGGGGGCACCAAAACGGTTTCAGTGATTGTCATTTCGAAAGGATTGTAACAAAGCACTGGGGGGAATCGAGTACGAATCAATCTCCAGTCCGTTGGCATCTTTGGCACGATGTTAATCGTGAGGTTTGTAAAGAAAGTTTTTCGAAGGATGCGGCCACTCGTTGCGACGCGACCCATGATGCATCTACCAGGGGCAGATTTTCATCTAACTGGGTGGAAGAATTTGAGGAGAATAAAAATGGGAGGCCGCGCAGTATGGGGCTTTTTCCTGGCGGCTACGCTCGCTGTATCCGCTTGGGCAGTTGATTCGAACGGGAGAACGGGAACTCCCGGCACACTGAACTATGTCGAAGGAACAGCTTCGATTGGAAACGAGGCGGTTGATTCAAAATCGATTGGCAATGCACTACTGCAGCCCGGGCAATCGCTCACCACTGAAA
>Ga0307478_10002829_pt1 | contig 13343 bp, 5 predicted proteins | sample atmos_gasesECM4C_2_FD_203713 | JGI IMG/M metagenome (GOLD analysis project Ga0307478, IMG submission 203713) | Hardwood forest soil microbial communities from Morgan-Monroe State Forest, Indiana, United States - atmos_gasesECM4C_05 | ecosystem: Environmental > Terrestrial > Soil > Temperate...
CGCTTCGTGCCGCCGGACGACCTGGTTCAAGGCCTTTCTCAATGCCGCGATGTCGAGCGGTCCCTGCAGGCGCAGGGCAAAAGGCAAGTTGAACTGCGGCAGGCCAGGCAGTGCCCGCTCGGCGCGCATCATGTGCTCCTGGGTGAAGGACGGTAGCCCAGGCCCAGCTTCCGCGAAGCTTGGGACGTCCGGCAACGACCTGGGCAGGCGGCTCGCCAGCGCCTCGTCGATGCGCCTTGCCAGCCCCTCCACCGTGGGCGCCTCGAAAATGGTCTTGATCGGCAACGACACGCCGAAGGCGCGTGCGATGCGGCCCATCACCTGGCCAGCCAGCAGCGAATGGCCCCCGAGATCGAAGAAATTGTCGTTCACGCTCACGCGCTCAAGCTTGAGCAAATCGCTCCAGATTTCGGACAGCGCCTTTTCGGTCGCATGTCGCGCCGGAACGCTGACGTTCGCCGCCGCATTGATCTCTTCGCCTGCCAGCCGCGACCGCGCGTGCAGCGCCGCGCGGTCGACTTTGCCATGCGCATTGAGCGGCAGCTGTTCGAGAAGCAGAAATGCGGCAGGAATCGCATGCGTCGGCAGGTGGGATTTAAGGAAATCACGCATAGCGGAGGCATTCGGCGGGTTCGTCGTCGATGCGACCACGTGGGCAACGAGCCGCGCCTCGCCGATTGCGTCGCGGCGCAGCTCGACGACGACCGCACGCACCCCCGGATGATCGAGCAGGACGTGCTCGATCTCCTTGAGCTCGACCCGGTAGCCGCGGATCTTCACCTGCTGGTCGACGCGGCCGAGACATTCCAGCATCCCGTCCGCACGCCAGCGTGCGAGATCGCCGGTCCGGTACAACCGCGCCTCGGCACGGTCCGCAAATGGATCGGGCTGGAAGCGCGCATCGGTCAGCGCGGGATCATTGATATAGCCGCGGCCGACACCGGCGCCGCCGACATAGAGCTCGCCGATTGCTCCGGTCGGCACGGGCTGAAGATGCTGATCGAGCACATAGGCTTGCGTGTTGGGCAGGGGCCGGCCGACGGGCACGGTCGTGGTCAGAAGCGAGGCTGCGGTAATGCGGTGGAGCGACACGTCGTCCGAGCACTCCGAGGCGCCATAGGCGTTGATCAGCGGCACTGACGGGAAATACCTGATAAAGGCGCGGCAGAGGTCTGCAGTGAGCGGCTCACCGGTCGAGATCAACAACCTGAGACGAGAGAACGCCTGCATGATCGGTTTCTCGTCGATGCGTTCAAGGATGACACGCAGCAGGGATGGAACGATCTGCAGCACCGTCACGCCTTCGCGCGCGATGTCGCGTGCCAGCAAAAGCGGGTCCTGCACGATCTCGTCAGGGCAAATATGAACACGCGCGCCGGCCATCGGCCCCGCGAGGAACTGCCAGACCGAGATGACAAAGCTCGGCGGCGCCGTCTGTGCGATGACGTCGCGCCGCGACAATCCAAGCTCGGATATCAGCGAGGAGAGATGATTGGAAAGCCCTCGCTGCTCGATCATCACGCCTTTTGGCGCACCTGACGAACCCGAGGTATGGACGACATAGGCAACGCTGGTTGGCGCGCGCTTGACCGGCGCAGTCCGCTGTGCCGGCACCTTTGCGGCGAGATCCTCCAGCGTAGCGATCAGCGCGCGGGGTTCGATCCTGGACCGAATCTCCTGCAGCTTTCCCAAACAGCCCTTTGCGACCACGATCACGCGCGGATCGCTCGCCTGCAGCATGCCTGCGAGCCGCGCGGCGGGCTGGGCGGGATCGAGCGAGGCGAAGGCAGCGCCGACGCGCTGCACGGCGATCATAGCCGCAAGCAGATCGGCGCCTCGCTCGGCGAGCAGGACAACAACCATCTCCGCGCCGACGCCAAGCCGCGACAGCCCTTGCGCGATGGCGCGGCTGCGGCGGTCGAGCGCGCCATAGCTCAGCCGATCGCGCGGTCCGGAAATCGCGACAGCCTTTGGCGCACGCTTCACCTGCTGCGCGAAGCGGCCTGCAAAACTGCCGCGCCTTGTGGTATCGATGTCAGGGCCGTTCCAGCCGAAAAGAAGGCGGCGTCGCTCCGCGGCCGGCAGCACGGCCAGGCGCGAGATCCGCTCTCGCGGATCAGCGGCGATGCTCTTCAAGAGCACCTCGAACTGAGCTGCCATCCGCGCGATGGTCGCGGCCTCGAACAGATCGGTAGAGTATTCGAAGAAGCCCAAATATTCGCCGTCGATCTCCGTGAGCTCGAGCGTGATGTCGAACCGCGAAATTCGCTGGTCGATATCCGTGCGCGCGACCGACAATCCCGGGAAATCGGCGGCCTCGATCGAGGCGTTCTGCAGGATGAACATCACCTGGAAGAGCGGCGTGGCGTTGCGACTGCGGGAAATCTGCAGGGCACGCAAAATCTCCTCGATCGGCGAATCCTGGTTGCGGTAAGCCTCGAGCGTAACCTGCCGCACCCGCCGCAAGGCTTCCGCGAAGCTGGGGTCACCCGACAGCTCGGTGCGCAAAACGATGGTGTTGGCGAACAATCCGATCAGCCGCTCGGCCTCGATCTGGTTACGGTTTGCGATCAGCGAGCCGATAGCGACATCCTCATGCCCGGTCAGGCGGTACAACAGGCACTGAAACGCAGCGAGCAGCGTCATGAAGGGGGTGACGCTCTGGGATTGGCTGAGCTGGCGGATAGCGACCGACAGCGCACGTGGAACCCTGAAGTCATGACGCGCGCCGCGCCCGCTCCAGACCTCCGGGCGCGGCCGGTCGGTACGCAGCGGCAGTGCCGTGACACCGTCGAGCTGCCGGCGCCAGTAGCTCAGCTGCTCCTTTGCGGCTTCCGTTTGCGCCCACCCCTGCTGCCAGGCCACGAAGTCGCGATACCGGTACGGCGACTGCGGCAACGCCACCGGCTTTCCGCCGCTGATCGCCGCATAATTCGCCGCGAGCTCCTCCCAGAACAGGCGCTGTGACCAGCCGTCGGTGGCGAGATGATGGACGGCGACGATCACGGCGTGGTCGGTCTTGCCGAACGCAAGCAGCACGACCCTAAGCGGTGCCTCGCGCTCCAGTTCGAAGGCGTGGTGCGCCAGCCGCATCGCCTCGCGCCGGATCAGCGCCGCGCGTTTGCCCCGCGCACAAGACCTGGCATCCACGCGTTCGAGATGCGGCACTGCGGGGTGCGCGATCTGGACCGGCTCGCCCTGCACTTCAACGAAGGTCGAGCGCAAGATTTCATGCCGCGCGCAAACCGCTTGCAGGCTGGCCTGCAAGGCGGCGACATCGAGGGCGCCGGACAGGCGTGCTGCTTCGATAATGTTGTAATTGTATTTGGTCGGATCGATCCTGGTGAGCAGATACATTCGCTGCTGCTGGAACGACAGCGGCGCACGGGCCTCTTGCGCCTCCCCACGCTGCCAGAGCGGAGCGCCATCGGCGCGGCCCTTGGCCGCAGATTGCAGCTGCATCGCAAGGGCCGCGACGGTCGGAGCATCGAACACATCGCCGAACGACAGATGGACACCGAGTTGCGTGCGCAGCCGCGACAGCAGCTGGGTGACAACAAGGGAATCCGCGCCGAGCGCAAAGACGTCCTGGTCGACGCCGATTTGCGGAAGCTCCAGGAGGTTCGCCCACAGCCCGGCGAGAACAGATTCGAGCTCGGAACGCGGCCGGCGGATCGGCGCGTCCTCGCCGCTCGCGGCGATCAGGCCGGCCAACTCGCCACGTTTGATCTTGCCACTGGCACCTTTCGGGATTTCCGTCACGATGCGGATCAGGCTCGGCACCTTGTAGGCGGCAAGACGCTGGCGCACGAATTGCCGAAGCTCTGACGGGCTCGCCTCCCGGTTCGGCCGCAAGGTGACGACCGCGGCAACGTTTTCGCCAAGCTTCTTGTGCGGGATCGCAAAGGCGCCGGCCTCAAGCACGTCGGCATGGCTCAGCAGCACCTCTTCCACTTCCGATGGCGAGACTTTCTGCCCGCCCCGGTTGATGACATCCTTGATGCGGCCGACGATGAAGAGATAGCCTTCGGCGTCTAGATAGCCGAGGTCACCGGTCCGGAACCAGCCGTCGCGGAAGGCCGCTTGAGTGGCTGCGGGATCGTTGTAATAGCCCCTTGTTATGGTGGGGCCGCGCAGCACGATCTCGCCGTGCTCCCCTGTCGGCTGCATGCGGCCATCGCCGTCTTGAATCGCAATTTCGGGGCCCGCGGCGCGGCCGACCGAGCCGACCTTGCGCTTGTCGACCGGATTGGCCGCGATCTGCGAAACGCCTTCGGTCATGCCGTAGGTCTCGATAACGGGAACGCCGAACAGTTTTTCCAGCCCTTCGAGCGTGGCCGGCGCGAGCGACGCGGAGGCCGAGCGGATCAGGCGCAGGGACGTCTGCGGCGGCGTCAGGTCGTGCTTCGGGTTTTCCTTGGCGGCCGACAAAAGCGCGCGATGGATGGTGGGCACCGCCGTGTACCAGGTTGGACAAAACTCCTTCAGCCAGCCAAAGAAGGACGCGGCATCAAAGCCGGAGGTGAGAATCACGCTCGATCCGGCGGCAAGCGCGGTGAGCAGGCCCGAGACCAGGCCATGGGCGTGAAACAGAGGAAGAACGTTGAGCAGACGGTCGTCAGGCGAGAGCGACAGCACTGCGCCGGCGTTGTAGGCCGAAAGACAGACGCTAGCCTGCGTCAGCGGCACCATCTTGGGCCGCGCCGCCGTGCCCGAGGTCAGAAGAACAAAGGCGTCGTCGTCCCGCCCCGCCGGGCCTTGCGTGACGGCGGGGCCGATCGCCTCGCCAACCAGCTCGAAAGCGCCGAGGCCTTCGCTCGCGCTGGGGACGAGATCGATGATCGCAATGCCAAGCTCGCGCGCCACCTCGCGGCTGGCCGATTTCATGTCGGCCCGGGTGACCAGCGTGGCGAGCTTCAGCTCGGCGAAATAACGCTTGAGCTCGTCAGCCGTGTAGTCGGGATTCACTGGTATACAAGTCGCGGCTGCAGCAACGGCGAGCAGCGCCAGCCCATGTTCCGCCCCACGCGGCATCACCACCGCTATTCGATCGGTTGCGGCAATGCCGAGCCGGCGCAGCTGCGCGACCGTGGCGAGGGTCCGCTGAGCCAGCTCGGCATAGCTTACGGGCACATGACCGGGGGCGAGCACTGCAACCGCACCGGGAGCCGTCCTGGCATGGAAATCCACAAGATTCGCGATGCTGGAAAAGATTTGGTCGCCAGCGCCCGTGCTGGCCACGGCCTGCGGCAAAGATGTTGCAACTTCCGACAATTGCTAGCCTTTTTGATCGGGGTTTGCTTGGGTTAAACTATTCTTCTAGAACTTGACGATAGCGTCCAGTGAGAGGTGACGTAAGGCTTGAGGATATCCATGGCCCGATAGCCATGGCCCGGACCTTGCACCCTCCGATGGCAGGCAGTCGGATGGATCACCATGCTGGAGAATGAGCCCGGTGCTCAGACGGAAAGTGGCTTGAAACAATGGCTCGAGGACAATGGTCTCGGCCAATACGCCGATCTTTTCCTGCAACATCGCATCGATCTCGACGTCATTCCTGATCTGACCGAGCAGGATGTGGCCGAGCTTGGGCTCGCACTTGGCGACCGCAAGCGCCTGCAGCGGGCCATTGCAACGCTGCCGCGAATCGCGGCGGAGCACCCGCCCGAGCGCGGCGCGACCGGTGCCGAGCGGCGCCAGATCACAGCGATGTTCTGCGATATGGTCGGCTCGACCTCGCTGTCGGAAAAGTTCGACCCCGAAGACGTGCGCGACATGATCGCGAGCTTCAGGGAGACCTGCGTGCGCGTGGTGCGGCATTATGAGGGTTTTGCCGCCCGCTATGTCGGCGATGGTATTCTGATCTATTTCGGTTATCCGATCGCACATGAGGACGATGCTGAGCGCGCGGTGCGCGCCGGTCTCGACATCGCCCAGATCCTCTCGACCGCCGCAACCGGCGAAAGCGACGGCGGCCATGCCCCAGCCGTTCGAATCGGCATCGCCACGGGCCTTGCTGTGGTCGGTGATCTCATTGGACAGGGCACCGAGGAGCGCGACTCCGCGGTCGGCGAGACGCTGAACCTCGCCGCCCGGCTGCAGGGGCTCGCAGCGCCGAACGGCGTCGTCATCGCCGCTTCGACGCAATCCCTGCTGCGGGGAAAGTTCGATTACCTCGACCTCGGCGCGCAAGCGCTGAAGGGAATCACCGGAAATGTCCAGGCCTGGCAGGTGGTGCGGCCCTCGCGCGCGGAGACCCGCTTTGCGGCAGCCGCCGGCTCCCGGCTGACGCCGCTCGTCAACCGCGATGAGGAGATGACGCTGCTCCTGGGGCGCTGGCTGCAGGCCCGCGGCCGCAAGGGCCAGGTCGTGGTGCTCTCGGGTGAGCCGGGCATCGGCAAATCCCGCGTCGTCCAGGAGCTGCGCGAGCGGATGGACGGCGCGCAGCACCGGCGGGTTTCCTTCCAGTGCTCGCCCTACTATACCTCGACCGCCTTTCATCCTTTCATCGAACAGCTCAAGCTTGCACTCGATCTCGACCGCGAGAACTCACCGGCGCAGTCGCTGGCAAGCCTCGAGGCGGCAATCGCCGCCGCCGGCGGCAATGTGCAGGAGGCGACACCGGTTCTCGCCGCGCTGCTGTCGGTCCCGACCGGCGATCGCTATCCGCCGCTCGGGCTTTCGCCGCAGCAGCAGAAGGACGCAACCGTCGCGCTACTCGTCAACCACCTCCTGGGACAGGCGCAGGAGCAGCCGCTCTTGATCGCGTTCGAGGATGCGCACTGGATCGATCCGACCTCGCGCGAGGTGCTGGATCTGTTGGTGGAGAAGGTCCAGTACGCACCCGCACTCGTCATCATCACCGGCCGCGCTGAGTTTCAACCGAGCTGGAAGGCGCACTCGCACATCACCATCCTCATGCTGAACCGCTTGAGTCCGCATCTGCGCACGACCCTGGTCGAGCGCGTGGTGGGCAGCCGCGAACTGCCGAAGGAGGTGGTGCAAGACATCATTGTCAAGACCGACGGCGTGCCGCTCTTTGTCGAGGAGCTGACCAAGGCCGTGCTCGAATCGGACGTGCTGAAGGAGAGCCAGGGCCGCTACGTGCTGTCCGGCCCGTGGCGCCAGGTTGCGATCCCCGCGACGCTGACCGATTCGCTAATGGCCCGCCTCGACCGCATGGGCCCGTTCAAGAAGATCGCGCAGATCGGCGCCACCATCGGCCGCGAGTTCTCCTACGAGATCCTTTGCGCGGTCGCGAACCTGCCGGAGAACCAGATCGAGGCGGCGCTCAGCCATCTCGAGGACGCCGGCCTGATCGTCCGCTTCGGCTTCCCGCCCGACGCGCTCTACTCCTTCAAACATGTCATGATCCAGAACGCGGCGCATGACAGCCTGCTCAACAGCGAAAGGCGCAGGCTGCACGCGCAGATCGCGCAGGTGCTGGCCGAGATGTATCCGGAAAAGGCCGAGCGCGAGCCGGAGCTTCTCGCCTATCACCTGACCGAATCGGGCCAAAGCGAGCCGGCCGCACGCTTCTGGCTCAAGGCCGGCAAGCGAGCCGCGATCACCGGCGCCAATCTGGAGGCGATCGGTCACCTGCGGCGCGGCCTCGGCGTGGTGCAGGGCAGTGCCCGCATGCTGGATCGCGGCCAGATGGAGCTCGAGCTGCGCATCGCGCTCGGCACCGCGCTGATCGCGGCCAAGGGCTACGCCGCGCAGGAGGTCAACGAGAATTACACGCGCGCGATCGGGCTCGGCGAGCAGCTTGGCGACAGGGAGAAGGTGTTCGCGGCGACCCGCGGCTTGTGGGTCAGCCATTTCATTCGCGGCGACCTCGCCCATGCCCATGATCTGAGCGTCGAGCTGATGAAATTCGCCAGACGTGAGCGCGGCGCCAGCACCGAGCAGACGGTCTATCTCACCGAGGCCCACCGCACCATCGCCATGACGACGCTCTATCGCGGCCGTTTCCTGGTCGCGCATCATCATCTGCAGCGCTGCGTCGGCCTCTACAAGCCGGACCTGCATAGCGGGCTGATGGAGCGCACGGGCATCGATCCCAGCGTCGTCTCGCTCTCCTATCTCGGCTATGTGCTGTGGTTCCTCGGCTGTCCCGACGCAGCACGGCAGCACAGCGAGCAGTCGATCGCGAATGCCGGACAGACCGGGCATCCGTTCACGCGCGCCTTTGCACTCGCATTCGGCGCCTATCTTTGCCAGCATCTGCGCGACATCGAGGGCACGCGGGATTATGCCAATGAGGTCATGATCATTGCGTCCGAGCACGGCTTTCTGCACTGGAAGCACCAGGCGATGATCCTGCATGGCTGGGCGCTCTCCGAGCTTGGCGCGATCGACGAGGGGCTGAGCCAGATGCGCACGGGACTCGAGGGCTACGAGGCGATGGATTCCTGGCTTGCGTGTTGCTGGTTCAGGAGTCTGCTTGCGAGCGCCTATGCCAAAGCCGACCTGCCGGACGCGGCGCTGCGCGCTCTGGACGGCGCGGCCGCGATCGCAAGACGGACCGGCGATCACTTCTTCCTTGCCGAGCTCTACCGAATGCAGGGCGAGATCATCTTCAACGAGCGCGGGCGGACCTCGGCGACGGAAGCCGAGAACCTGTTCCTGAAATCGCTTGATGTCGCCCAGGAGCAGAACGCGCTGTCGTGGGAATTGCGCACCGCGACCAGTCTCGCGCGGCTGTGGCAAGCGGTCGGCCGGCGCGCCCAAGCGGCCGACCTGCTGCTGCCAACGTTGAGCCAGTTCAGCGAGGGCCTGTCCGCGCCGGACATGCGCGATGCGCTCCAGCTCGCGCACAAGCTTGACGGGACGATGCCGGAGACCGTCGCCGGATTGCTCAGGCATGACGAAGCTTGACGCCGCGCGGCACCGCTATGCGGAAGCGATCAAGAAGCGCGAACGCATTTCATCCGCTCAGCTCCTGCGCGCGCTTACCAGCGTTCCGCGCGAGCGTTTCCTGACAGCAGGTCCCTGGCGCATCCGGACGGATGGCAGCCACGCCTACCGGCTGACGGCGAGCACCGATCCGCTGCATCTCTATGATGATGTGCTGGTCGCGATCGATGCGCGCCGCAGGCTGGACACCGGGCTGCCGAGCCTGTGGGCGCATTTCATCGACGTGCTTGATATCGCGGAAGGTGAACGTGTCGTCCAGATCGGCTGCGGGCTCGGCTATTACACGGCGATCCTGTCGGAGATCGTTGGCCCGAAGGGCACGGTGCTGGCGCTCGAAAGCGACGCCAAGCTCGCCGCGCGCGCGAGGACGAACCTGCGCGACTATGAGAACGTCGAGGTCAGCTGCGCCGACGCCTGCCGCAAGATCGATGGCCCCGCCGATGTGATCATCGCCCATGCCGGTTTCACATCCCCTCACCCGCTCTGGATCAGATCGCTCCGCCCCAATGGTCGCCTGCTGCTGCCGCTGACGGATAAGGATCGCGAAGGTACCGTCATCAAGATCACGCGACAGGGCAGCGTGTTCGAGGCCGAAGCGATCAGGGGGATCAAGATCTTCCCGGGCCAGGGCCGCAGCGCTGGCACGCTCCAAGCCCGCGTCACCGACTGGTGGGCGCGCGCACTTGCGCTCGGCCCGGTGCGCTTTCGCAGCATCGAACACGGGCTGCCATCGGATCGGGCATAGAGTCGCAAGACGGCTTAAGAGCTTGCGTCGCACGCCTCAAGCAGAGGCTGCCCGGGTTGCGATTCTTGCCGGCTCATCGCGCGACAACCATTCGGCGATGCGCCGCCAGGCAAATGCGAGCGTTGTGCGGCCGATGAAAAGGCCGAGATGGGTGCACGGCGCGATTTCGCGTGCGATCGAGGCCGGGGACGTTCCGAGCAGCCGGGCCGTCGCCATGGCCTGTCCCGGTGGCACGATCTCGTCGTCGCTGCCAGCCATCAGAAAGACCGGGATGTTCAGTTTCGATGGCTGCAACTCTCGCCCCAAGGCAACGAAGGTCCCCTTCGCCAGTTGGTTCTCCCTGAAGATCTTCTCGACCACCTCGAGATAGAACACGCCGGGCAGGTCGAGCGTCTCGGCGTGCCAGCGCACGAAACGTTCGCGCAATCCTCGCGCATCGGCATCCTCCAGCGGGAGGCTTCTCTGCATCACGGTCTCCATATCCTCCTTTTCACGCCAGAGGCCGATGAGATCAGCGCCGCGCGCGAGACCACCGCCGCTCGTCACCAAGCCTTCGAACGCGCCTGTCGTGGCATTCGCCACCATCTGCGACAGCTCGGACTCGACGGAGACATCCACCGGCGCGCCGACCAAGACCAACCGCCGCACCTTCTCAGGAAAGCGCGCGGCATAGAGCAGCGACATCCAGCCACCCTGGCAGAGACCAATCAGGTCGAGCGGCGGTCCGATCTCGTCGATCGCGACATTGAGGTCGGCCAGATAATTGTCGATTGCGAGGTAGCGCATGTCTGATGTGGCCGAACGCCAGTCGGTGAGAAAGAGGCGATCCACGCCGTCGCGCTGCAACGCCTCGACGATGCTGTGGTTGGTTGCGAAATCGGCGATCAGCGCCCGATGCAACGCGTAAGGCGCGCAGATCAGCGCCGGGGGTCCGCCCGGCTTGCTCGAAAAATCGCGCAAGGAGAAGGTCGGAAGTTCCAGCGCGACCCTGTTGGGCGTGGTCCAGGGCAGGTGTGATGCGTCGCGTTGTGCCGGCGGATCGCGACCCATCCACCAGAAATAGGTATTGATCGCCATCCGCGTCGTCGCAAACGGCCACAACAGGGCATCATCGGGCCAAGAAAAGGCCGAAGAAAAGCGAGGAGAAAGGGGCGAAGACGCGCCTGGCCCGTTCTGCTCCGAGGTTACATCCCGCTCTCGTGCCACGCGCAACTCCATGGCTGCCGCCCCGCGAGCGGAATCTAACTCGCTTTGGCGGAATGTGAACACAAGACTTCTTGTTGAGCCGCCGAGAAACGGCGAGCTTCCCCGCTCAAAACGATGCAGCGCGCGCTTTCCTGATGCGCAAGCGCCGATCAGATTGACTTCACCTCACCGCCGTCCATGCGCAGCGTCGAGCCGGTCATCCAGCGCGCGCCCGGCGACACCAGAAACGCCATCAGCTCAGCGATCTCCTCCGGCTCGCCATAGCGCGCGATGCCGGCTTCTTCCGGGAATTTGGCCGTCGCCTCCTCGACCGTCATATTGTGCAGCGGCGCCCAATGCTCCAGGTACGACCGCCGCCGCCCCGTCATCACCGGCCCCGGCAGGACGCTGTTGACCTGCACGCCGTCTTTGATGCCGCGGTCCGAGAAGGCCTTCGCCAGCGCCACGATCGCAGCATTGATGGTGCCGACCGCCGCATAAGGCGCCTTGGGGAACAATGCGGAGTTGCCCGACATCAGCACCACAGAGCCTTTTGCCGCCTTCAGTGCCGGCCATGCAGCGATGGTGAGGCGTCGCGCGCCATGCAGCTTCAGCGCCAGTCCGCCGTCCCATTGCGCATCGCTCATCTCGAACAGGTCGACCTGCGGCACAGCGCCGGCGATGTTGAGCAAGGCGTCGATCCGGCCGAACGCGGCAAGCGCCTCATCGACCACGCTCTGCGCGGCCGCTGGCTGGCCGAGATCGGCATCGATGACCAGTATTTGCGCGCCGGCCGCTTTCACCGCTTCTGCGGTCTCCTCCAGATTGGCGCGGTTGCGCGCGACCAGGACCAGCGCGGAGAAATCGCGGGCAAGGCGGACGGAAGTGGCCCGGCCGATACCTTGGCTCGCTCCGGTCACAATGGCTACCGATTTGGGCATGTGTCTCTCCAATGAATTAGCGGGGCAGGGAGTCGAGAACGACGACCATCTTTCCGCGGGCCTCGTTGGCCTCCATGACACGGTGCGCCTCATGGATCTCTTCGAAACGGAATATCCTGACCGGCTTGACGTCAAGGCGACCGGCCGCAGCATCCGCAGCGATCTGCTGCAGCGGCACATCCGAGACCGGGAAGCCCGGAGCGCCGAACGCGAAGCTGGCGAAGAAAGTCAGGTAAACGCCGCTCGACATCTGCAGCAGCGGGTTGAAGTCGGGGACGGGGTCCAGCCCGCCGAGCCAGCCGGCAAGACAGGAACGGCCGCCACGTCGCAGCATGGCGATGGAGTCGAGCAGAACGCTGTTACCTACCAAGTCCAGCACCGCATCGATCTGCTTTGCCTCGGGGATATGTTTCGACAGATCCGGGCGCTCGACCTCGCAGCGCTCGGCCCCCAACTTTTCCAACATGGGGAAGCGATCGCGGTTGCGGGTCGTCGCGATCACCCGGGCGCCCGCATTCACCGCCAGCTTGAGCGCCGCTTGCCCGAGGGACGAGGTTGCACCGCGGATGACGAGCAATTGACCGCGTTCGATCTGAAGGTTGCGGAAGAGACAGGTCCATGCGGTCGCGTAGGTCTCGGGAATCGCCGCGAGCTCGGCCCACGGCAGGTCCGCCTCGATCAGCGCAACGTTCGAGACCGACGCGCGGGTATATTCGGCGTAGCTGCCGTTGATCGTGCGGCCGAGACCGCCCATGAAGGCCGCCACTTTCGCCCCGACGGGAAACTCGCCGCCGGGGCAGGATTTCACGATGCCGACGCATTCGATGCCGCTGACCGGCGCCGCCTCGGCCCACTCGCCGCGGCGCATATGGATCTCGGCGTGGTTGAGTCCGAACGCCTTGATTTGAACGACGACGTGACCCTCCTTGGGCTCCGGTTCCGGAATGTCCCTGTAGACCAGGCTGTCGAGCCCGCCGAATTTCTCGAGGACGATGGCACGCACGATGAAATCTCCATGAATGAGCGGCCCTCCCGACTCTCCGGGGCGGTCCGCGGTTGGCAGGTTAGTGGGGAAGAAATTCGCGGATTGCCGTCGCGATCTCCGCTGCATGGGTTTCCAGCGCAAAATGGCCGGTGTCGAAGAAGCGGATTACGGCGTCCGGGATGTCGCGCTTGAACGCCTCGGCACCCGGCGGCAGGAAGAACGGATCGTTCTTGCCCCACACCGCGAGGAACGGCGGCTTGTGGTTGCGGAAGCACTGCTGGAAGGCCGGATAGAGCGCGATGTTGCTCTTGTAGTCGCCGAACAGATCGAGCTGCAGCTCGGCCATGCCCGGTCGGGCGAGATAGAAATTGTCGAGCGAATAGCCGTCTGGCGAGACCAGTGTAGGATCCGGCACACCGTGGGTATACTGCCAGATCGTGGTCTCGGGTGCGAGGAAGGCCCGCAGCGCCTCGCGATTTTTCCTGGACGGATCCTGCCAATAGGCGCGGATCGGATTCCAACCGTCGCTCAGGCCTTCTTCGTAAGCGTTGCCGTTTTGCGAAATGAT
>Ga0307478_10002830_pt1 | contig 13338 bp, 14 predicted proteins | sample atmos_gasesECM4C_2_FD_203713 | JGI IMG/M metagenome (GOLD analysis project Ga0307478, IMG submission 203713) | Hardwood forest soil microbial communities from Morgan-Monroe State Forest, Indiana, United States - atmos_gasesECM4C_05 | ecosystem: Environmental > Terrestrial > Soil > Temperate...
CCTCGCGAGAAAAGCAGTGTTTCGAACTGCTCATTTCTGCCTCCGGCGTCGGCCCTTCGCTCGCGCTGAAAATTCTTTCCGGCATGGGCCTCGATGAACTCGTACCTGCAATCCGCAAAGGCGATCTCGCGCAACTGGTGCGCATTCCCGGTGTCGGTCGCAAAACCGCCGAGCGCATCGTCCTCGAATTGCGCGATAAGCTGGCTGCGGTGGACGTGCCGGAAGCTGGCAAGCCCACGACGCGCTCGCAGCTCGAAGCGGATGTCGCTTCGGCGCTGGTGAATCTGGGCTACGATGAACGCGCCGTGGAAAGCGCCATGGCCAAATCTCGCGGCACGGTCGGAAATGATTTTGAATCGTTGCTGAAGGCGTCGCTGCAAGTGCTTGGCGGCGCGGCCATGCAAAAATCAGCGCGGACGGCGCACGCGGAATGACTCCCGCGCCAGGCTCGCGCGATAGCTCAGCCGCCGCGTCCGCCGCCCGTGAGAGCCGCCGCACAGCCGCCGAAAAGGAAAATCAGGTGCCGGGGAAAATGACCGACCCACACAACCGCATCATTTCAGGCAAGGCTCTCGATGACGACACGCGCGTCGAAGCTAGCATCCGTCCCACGAAATTGTCCGATTACATCGGCCAGAATCGCGTGAAGGAGAACCTACAGATCGCGGTGGAAGCGGCCCGTACGCGTGGCGAAGCGCTCGATCATGTGCTGCTCTATGGCCCTCCGGGTCTCGGCAAGACCACTCTCGCGCAAATCTTGGCGCATGAGATGGGCTCGACGATCAAAGTCAGTTCTGGTCCGCTGCTCGAAAAAAAAGGCGACCTCACCGCGGTGCTCACCTCACTCGAAAAAAGCGATTTCTTCTTCTTGGATGAAATCCACCGGCTGCAGCCGTCCATGGAGGAAATTCTCTACCCCGCGATGGAGGATTTTCGCGTGGACCTGATCATCGGCCAGGGCCCCGGCGCGCGTGTGCATCCCTATCAATTGAATCGCTTCACGCTGATCGGCGCCACCACTCGTGCCGGGCTGATCATGGCGCCGCTGCGCTCCCGCTTCGGCATCGTGCATCGCCTGGATTTCTATTCGCCCGAGGATTTGTTACGCATCGTGCAGCGCTCCTCGAAAATTCTCGGTATTACCATGGACGAATCCGGCGCCGCCGAAATCGCCAGACGCAGCCGCGGCACTCCGCGCGTGGCGAATCGTTTGCTTCGCCGCGTCCGCGATTTCGCCGAAGTGCGCGCCAAAGGCCACATTGACCTGGGCGTAGCCCGCGATGCGCTCGCCATGCTAGGTGTTGACGAACACGGCCTCGACGAAGTAGACCGCAACCTGCTCCTCACCATCATTCAGAAATATTCCGGCGGCCCGGTTGGCCTGAATACGCTAGCCGCATCTCTAAGCGAAGAAGAAGATGCCATCGAGGAAATCTACGAGCCATACCTAATGCAACTAGGCCTGCTAGACCGCACGCAACGTGGTCGCGTAGCCACAGCCCTGGCCTACAAACATTTCGGCATGGACGAACCCCGCCGCCAACCCGGTCTTTTCAGCTGAAAGGCACGCAAGCGGGAGACGCCATTTTATTGGCCGATTTAAGCGAGGATCTTTGCCTTTCTCTGCATACTCTGCGTCCCAGCGGTAAATGTTGCTCTCTTCAGGCTAGAATGTTGTCGCGCCAATGAAAGACATCTATCTGTCGCTGGGATCGAATATCGGTGACCGCGCTCTGAACATCTCGCGTGCGATCGAGTCCCTGCCTGTGCACGGCGTGCGCGTGGTGCAACAATCATCGCCGTACGAAACGGAGCCGGTGGAATTGCGCGATCAGGCATGGTTTCTGAATGGCGTGGTGGAAGTCGAAACGAAATTGACGCCGCAGCGGCTGATGCAAGCGCTGCTCGAAATTGAACGCTCCATGGGCCGCCTGCGCCTCGCGCCGAAGGGTCCGCGCATCATTGATATGGACATTTTGCTATTCGGTTCGACGATCGTGCACGAACGAGGCCTCGAGATTCCTCATCCCCGTATGGCCGAGCGTCGTTTCGTACTGGTGCCGTTCGCCGAAATCGCCGCCGGTGCCGTCCATCCCGTGCTCAAGAAAACGATCGGGGAGCTTCTGGAAGAAACAACCGATCGCAGCGAAGTGCGCCTGTTCCTATAGCGCCAGCTCGTCGCGACGCAGCCGCAACACGAGAAAGGGCGCAGCAAGCAGCGCTCCTACCCACGCAACAACTAACTGGTGCGCAGCACCTTCAACCAGTGCAGAGTCAGCGCCTGCGGCGACAGCGCCTCTATTTCAATTTCCGCCGCGCGGCCTTCGCTGCGTTCGCGCCAACGATAGACTCCCGGTTCGGTTTCTTCACGTATGTGCTCAACCGGCGGACGCAGAAAATCCTGTGCGTCGGTGAGCGAAGCCTTTTCTTGCGTCGCGGGCCGCGTCAGCGCTTCCACCGCGTAGCTGCGCAGCAACTTCGGCCAATACGCATCGAAAAGTTCCGACGACGCGAATATGTCGCTCCAAGCCACCTCGCCGCCGTACGCCACAATCACGCCGACCACATGCTCGCCCTTTAATCCCGATGTCGCCCGCTCGAACCGCTTTTGCACCTCCTGTGCGAAGTTCTCGACCGAAGGCCCCACTTCCGCCGACTGATAAATGTTTCGGTAACCTTCGGTAGGCGCAGCCGAAGCCATCACTCCCGAAAGCTGCCGCGACGCGATACGTGGTGGCGCAACCGCCAGATTTGAAGCCATGTCGTTCCGCTCTCTGGCGGCCGCCACGTCGCCGCGAACCGCAGCCCACACTTGACTCTGGTCCTGTTCCACGGCGGCTTGTTCCCGCACCGTGGGATGAACCATGGTCTTCGCGGCGGAAAATTTCGCGTTGCCGTTGGTCCAGCGGCTATGCTCCACGCAAAACACATCCAGCGGCAGTGGTTTCGCCCCAATCGGAACGATGCGGTCCTTGCCGATGATGCGATCCTGCTTCCCGCCGGACACCACTTCGCCCGCGAGCAGCAACAGCGGCCGGTTGCCGTGATTGATCAGCACCAGTTGGTTCACCTGTGCTCCGCTGGAGTAATTCGGAACAGGCTCCACATCCCCATTGCGCGACCGGCGCATGCCTTCACCCTGTTCTGTTACCACCGCGTCGCCCGAAGCAAGCGCCGCGTCCAGCGTTTCGAACGAGCTGGTGTCAGCGTCCTGCGACGAAAGCAACGGAAACACAGTGAGCGTTTCATACGTAACCGCTTGGCCCACGCGCCAGTCAGGCGCAATCAGTTTGCCCGGCCCAGCGACGGGGGAACCCTCGGCTTCGACGACGGCCTTCGGAGTGGCATAAACACGGAACAAGAGCGCAGCCAATGTAACGGTAAAGCCCAATCCGATAATCCACATCAACTTCTGACTGGCCTGCATGGCGTTCTCCTCGTTCGCTCGCGCCGGCAACACACTTTCCGCGCGGCTTCATGCTGAGAACGTGCAGACACGAATACCTTGCAGCATTTTTAGAGGGCGTATGATCTTGACCGGAGGGCTGTTCGTTCGAGCGATGACCGGGAAGCTTAGAGGTGCTCGCGATCCTTAATCTGCTTTTCGCGCTTCTTCTTTTCTTCTTCCTCGGTGCGTTCCCACTCCCGTAACTCCTCTTCAGACATCTGGTAATCGTCCCGCGAAGCAAACATGGAATTGCGCCGGCTGCTGCGCGCTGTGCGGGCGCCGCGCTGCTTCTTCGCTCCGCCTGAAAAATCGCGCATGCTGCGAATGGGATCAGCAAGCGCCCCCGCTTCCACCAGGAGTTCGCCCACTTTTTCGAGGAAGTCGTGAAGGTGGTATGGCTTAAGCAGGTAGGGAAGCCCCTCCCGCTCCAACACTGGCTGCGCCTGCTTCGCCGCCAGCACCGGCACCAGGAAGAGGACGCGGATCCCCTTGGGACGCGCCTGATCGATCTCCGCGTCCTCGGGCGCATCCGCAGCCCCTTGCGCCAGGTCTTTTAGTGTGTAGAAGAGCGGCCCGCGCACGTCCGTCATCGCGACGTTCACGATCACCAGATTCCACTCGCCACTCGCCAATTCCAGCATCGCCGCCGACGCAAGCGGAACGATGCGCACGCGCCAACCCTCTGAATCGAGGACGTTTTTCAGCGCACGCTGACTGACAATGTCGTCGTCAACGATCAAGATTCCAATTTGAGCCAATGCCACTCCCGCCAGAGCTCGCCAGGGCTTTCCCAGCGAGTATATCGGCTGCGCGGGGCCTCGCCATCTGCCCATCCGCCCTGTTTCCAAGCCGCTAGCTGCCCGCCTGGACAGGCGAACTAAAAGCGAAAATTAATCCTTGACATAGCGAACAAAAGGCGAATATAGTCTCCCTCGTGCGGCGAGGCAATCAATGGCCACTTTTCCCATTCTTCGTGCGACCCCAGCGACGCTTGAGCGTCCCCGGAACCGTGCGAAGCAGACCAGTCTCACCTTTTTCCCCACAGCCGCTCGCCACGGCACCTGTGAGTCCCCGTGCGAAGCTTCCGCGCCCCCTCCGGCGCCAAGCCGGAGTACGAAGCCCGCTACGGAACTGGTCGGCATTGCACGCCTCGCCGCTTCCTCCCCTCGCGCCGAAGCCAAGCGCGGGACGGAGTATTTTCTTCTGCCCGTTCGATCCATCCTAAACCACTGCGATTCCGAGCGCGTTCCGTTTCGCTGGACCGTCAACCCTTATCGCGGCTGCGAATTTGGCTGCCACTACTGCTACGCGCGCTATACCCATGAATATATGGAGCTCGACGGCAACGAGTTCGAATCGAAGATTTACGTGAAGCAGGACGCCGGTCCGCTTGCCCAGCGCGACCTCGCCACTGAAAAAATCTGGGGCGAGCACATCGCTATCGGCACCGCGACCGATCCGTATCAGCCTGCCGAACGCGAATTCGGAGCCACGCGCGCCATCCTCGAGAAAATGGCCGAGCGCGAGGGCCTGAATCTTTCGATCACCACGAAATCGAATCAAGTGCTGCGTGACATCGACCTGCTGAAGCGCGTTGCCGAGCGCTCCGCGCTAGTCGTGAACCTCAGCGTCACCACCGTCCGCGTCCGCCTCGCGCGCCTGCTCGAACCGCGTGCGCCGCGGCCCGACCTGCGGCTCGAAGCAGTGCGCGCTCTGAACGAAGCCGGAATTCCCACTGGAGTGTTGGCCATGCCGATTGTTCCCGGCATCACCGACCGCCCCGAGGATCTAGACGCGCTGGCACGCGCGGCACGCGACGCGCGCGCCCAATGGTTCGCCGGCAACGTGCTCTTTCTGATGCCCGCTTCGCTGAAGCATTTCCTGCCGTTCCTCGATGCAAAATTTCCGAAACTCTCGCGCCAGTACCGCGAATGGTATGGGCGCCACGGAAATGCGCCGGATGCGTATAAGCAAGAACTGAAGGCGCGCGTCGAGCACCTCCGCGCCAAGTACGGCCTCGGCTCACGTCCCGACCGCTCCGTAAATCGCTCGTGGCGTTCACCGCAAATGCAGCTTTCGCTCGCGAATGGAGAATAGCCATGCCCCGCATGAAGAACGCAGGTTCGAAACGCCGTCGCCACAAAAGGACCGCCTCGCACGCGGTGGAATCGGTGCCGGTGATTCCAGAAATGAAGCCGGCGCGCGGCATGAAGATGAAACACGTTTCCGCCCTCACCATGGTTCTCGCCGCGCTGTGTTTGCTTGCCTATCTGGCAGGACGCGTGGATACTTCCGCCGCGACGGCCCCGCCCGCGGCCGCAATGAATGACGCGAAGGAGCACTCCATGTTTCTTGGTTTGCGCACTGTGAAATACGAAGTGCAGGATGTGGTGAAGGCCAAAGAGTGGTACACAAAAGCGTTGGGCATTACGCCATATTTCGACGAGCCCGCATACTACGTAGGTTATAGCGTCGGCGGCTACGATCTCGGCCTGGTTCCCGCAAAGGACGCGGCCACAAAACGCGCCGCAGCCGGTGTCGCATACTGGGGAGTCGAAGACGCCCACGCTGCGTACAAGCGCCTTCTCGACCTGGGTGCTACTCCGGTGGAAGAAATCCAAGACGTAGGCGGTGGGATGCTAGCCGGAGAAGTGCGCGATCCCTTCGGCAACGTCATCGGCATCATCTACAACCCACAATTCAAGCCCGGCGAAACTAAATAAGAGCCAGAGTTTACGCCGAAGGTAGCGGCACGGTATGCACTAACCGCCGGAATCAGGGAACAATGATCCGCGGTCCATCCGGAACGGCCGCCGCAGGAAGAGGGAATCGCGCCCGCAGAAAACCAAGAAAAGCGCGCGAGCGCGGCCTCCCGTTCGTCTCCTGTTTGCCCACACGCAACAAAAACACCAGCAAATTCAAAATATCAGATTCCCGCAGCGATGGTATTCCGCCGTGCTCGGCCTGCTCTTTCGCGACTTTCTGTAGAAATTCCGCAATCGACACATAGAGCCGATGCGCCACCGGCAAATCCGGCGGCCTCTCGTAGTAAATCCCGGTCCCCAGCGTGCGGTACGTTTCCGCCAATGCTTCCAGCGCAGCCAGCGCCGCAGCGTCGTTCAAATCCTTGTTCTGCGCCTGAAAACTCAGAATCGTCGAAGCGAGTCCGCTGACCACCGGCCAGCGCTCATAGATAAATTCCACCTGGAATTCGATCTTGGGGTAGGGAAGCTGGTCGCGCGAAAGCGGCTGGCGGTGTTCGGCTTCATAACGATGCGCCGCGGTCAGGTAAGAGCAATCCTGCGGGCAATCAATCGTCACTTCACGTTCGCGTCCGCAGCACACCGCGCAAATTTTCTCGCCCTTAGCGGGACAAAACCGCTTCGGCGGCCGCTTCTCGCATATCGGGCAACTCATTCGCTCTCCCTGATTGAATTTGCAGACGGTGCAGCGAGGGGAATCAGAGTAAACGAAGAGCCGGCCCGCCGCTGCCGAGTTTTCGTTCGAGGGTGATGAGCAAAAGTCTGCAGGCCAACTTCAACGCTTAATGCACAGCCATTGGCCCGCCCGGTTTCACTTTCTTCATCAGGAATACGAACGGGATCATCGCCGTTACGGCGACGCCCAGCATCCAGAAGTTGTCCACGTAGGCCAGCATGGTCGACTGCTGGTTAAGGCTGCCGGCGATGAGGCCGTAGGCCTGACGGGTCGCTTCAGCGGCGCTGGATCCGTGTGACATCAGCAGATGCGCGGTGCGCGTAATCATCGCCTGGAATTGCGGATTGCCCGCATTCAGGCGAGTCGTAAGATTGGCTTGATGGACTTGCGCACGCCGCGCTAGCATCGTGGTGACAAACGAAATCCCGACGCTTCCTCCCACGTTTCGCGCGAGGTTGATCAGCCCCGAGGCTGCGTTATTTTTTCCTGGCGGCAAAAACGCATAAGCCGCGGTGTTAATGGGCACGAAAAGAAAAGCCAGACCCAGCGCCTGGAATACACGTGCCGTCGCGACCGTCCGGAAATCAATCGAAGTGTCGAAATTCATCATGTTGAATAGCGAAAAAGCCACCATAGCGAGGCCGAAGAGAAGCAGCCGTCGCGCGTCCGTATGGCCCAGCAAATACCCCACCAGCGGCATGCAAATGATGATCGCGAACCCTCCGGGCATCAGCGCCAGGCCCGCCCTTTGCGCCGTATAGCCCAGCAATTCTTGCGTAAACTGCGGCAGCAGCACGGTGCTGGAAAGCAACGCGAATCCCACCATGAACATGAGCAAATTTCCGATCGCGAAGGAGCGCTCCTTGAACAAATGCAAATCGATGATCGGATGTTCGTGAAACCACTCCCAGAAACCGACTGCAATCAGCGAAACCACGCAGATCACGGTCATGGTCACAATGAAGTGCGATCCAAACCAGTCATCGCGCTGGCCCTTATCGAGCACCACCTGCATCGCGCCCAATCCCAGCGCCAGCAACCCCAGTCCGACGAAGTCCACCTTGAACCCCTTGCGATGTCCTTGCTTCATGTACGGCGGATCGCTGATCAGCAGATTGGTAAGCAGCAGAGAAATGATCCCGACGGGAATATTGATGAAGAAAATCCAGCGCCAGTCGAAGTTGTCCGTTATCCAACCGCCCAGCGTGGGGCCGATCGCCGGCGCGAGCACTACGGCCATGCCATACACCGCGAAGGCCATTCCGCGTTTTCTCGGTTCAAACGTATCGGCGAGGATCGCTTGCTCGCTGGGCTGCAAGCCACCGCCTCCCACTCCTTGCAGCACTCGAAACACAATTAGCATGGAGAGATTGGGGGCAAGGCCACAAAGAAATGAACTAATCGTGAAGAGTGCAACGCAAGACATATAGAAACGCTTGCGGCCGATCAATTGGGAAAACCAGCCGCTCATAGGCAGAATGATGGCGTTCGATACGAGATAGGACGTGAGTACCCAGGTGCTTTCATCCTGGCCGGCTGAAAGGCTTCCGGCGATGTGTGGCAATGCCACGTTCGCGACGCTCGTGTCCAGCACTTCCATGAACGTCGCGAGTGTCACCGTCAGCGCGATAATCCACGGGTTCACGAGCGGGCGTTGCCAGGTTGTGTCCGCCGTAATGGCCGCAGAACCCATTTATTTCACCGTCACTTTTGGTTCCACGGACATTCCCAGCCGCAAGTAGTTGTCGCGATTCTCGCCAGGATCCAGAACGATCTTCACCGGGATGCGCTGCACCACTTTCACGTAATTGCCCGTCGCGTTTTCTGGAGGCAGCAAACTAGTGCGCGCGCCGCTGGAACCCGCGATGCTATCCACTTTGCCTTTGTACTTGCGTCCATTCGCATCTACTTTTATTTCCACGAGCTGGCCTGGCTTCATGTATTTCAGCTGCGTCTCCTTGAAGTTCGCCGTTATCCACACATCCGCCAGAGGCACGATCGAAAAAAGTTGCTGTCCCGGCTGGACGTTCATGCCCACTTCCGCGTTTTTCGACACGACGCCGTCTACCGGCGCAATGATTTTTGTGTACTGCAGATTCAGCTGTGCCTGTTCCAGCGCGGCTTCCTTCTGCTGCACGGTAGCGTCGGCGGAAAGCGCGCGCTCTCGCGTGGACGCCACTTGGCGTGGCCCGGTTTGCGCGTAACGCAAATTCGCTTCAGCCGTTATCAGTTTGCTCCGTGCCTGGGTCACTTCTTGCTCGGCGGCCGCAGCGGAAGCGCGCGTCGCGGCGACGGTTGCTGTGCTGGCGCTAGCCGCCGCCACAGCGGAGTCATACAGCTGTCTTGAAATTTCCTGCTTCTCGACCAGCAGTTTGTACCGTTGCAAATCGTTCTGCGCCTTTACGTCGTTCGCCAGTGCCTGGTCCAACTGCGCTTTTGCCGCGTCGAATTGCTGCTGAGCTGCGACGATTCCTGCTCGCGCATTCTCCACGTCGGCTTCCGACGAAGATACCTGGCTCGTCGTATTCACCGACGTGATCGGAACATTCAGATTCAAAGCCTGCGCGGAAGCTTGCGAATCCGCGAGTTGAGCCTTGGCTTGGTCCACGGCCACCTGATAATCGCGAGGATCGATCTCTGCCAAGACCGTTCCGGCTGTGACGTACTGGTTGTCGTCGACGTTAACTTTCTGGACGTATCCCGAAATCCGCGCGCTCAGCGGCATCAAGTGCCCGTCAACTTCTGCGTCGTCAGTGGACTCATAGCTCGAAAAATACTCGTACGCAAAATATCCGCCCACCAGCAGCACCACGAACGAGATCGCCAGGATCATCGGCGCGCGCGGATGCAGGTGAAAGAATCCCTGGGCGCGCGCTGGGGGAGCCGGCGGCGTAGTGTGCGTTTGCGCCGCAGCAGGTTTTTCGGATGGCGGAGCGCTTTCCGGCAGATCGAGCTCGGTTTCTTGCGGCATGGTTTATTTTCCTTTGAAATATTCCTTAACGCTCTGTTCTCCCAGGCCCATCGCGCGGGCCAGGGAAATCTTCGCGTAGTTGAAGCTATAAAGACTGTTGATGTAGCTGTCGTTGGCGGTCGCTACCTGCTCCTGCGATTGCACTACTTCCACTGTATCGGTCACGCCCGCTGCAAACCGATCGCGTGATTGATCGAGGGTCTGCTGCGCCAGGTCAATATTGCTTTTCGCAACCGCAACTTGTTCCGCGGAAGATTCCAGATTCAAGAATGCCGTGCGTACATCCGCGTCAATCTGCGCGCGCAAATTTTCCAGCTTCTGCCGACTCTGCTCCACCTGCGCATCCGCTTCCAATTCGTCCCCGTGTACTTTGCCACCCTGGAATATCGGAAAGTTCAGCGTTCCACGCACATCGAAAACTCCGTGCGTCGCCAGTGTCGAATACGTTCCGGCGATTCCGTAATCACCGCTGAACGAAAGGCTCGGATAATATTCCGCCCGAGCCGATTTCTTGGAATATTCCGCCGCGCGCATAGTGGCGCTGGCCGCCTGGTAGTCGGAGCGCGATGCATACGCGCGTTGCAGTGCTTCATCCAGCGTCAGACCGGTAAACGGCTCGTAAGGCGACTTGTCCGTCAGCTCATATTCCTGGCCGGGCGCGAGCCCGATCACCCGCGCCAGCGTAAGTTTTTGAATCGCGAAATCATTTTTCGCTTGAATCAATTGCTGCTGGCGCGTTTTCAATTCCACCTGTGCTCGCAGCCCGTCGATCGCTGGAGAAGTTCCGGCCTTCACCTGGTCGGACGCTTGATCGTAAAGCGCCTGTGCCGTGTTCACCTGCGCACCCACGGTTTCGATTCGTGAGGCGTCCGCAATTGCCAGCAAGTAGTTGTAGCCCACCGCCAGCACCACCAGGTCACGCGCATCTTTCGCCGTGTACTGCGCCGCCTTCTGGCTCTGCGTCGCAGCGTGCGTATCATTGATCGCCTTCAAATCCAGCATGGATTGCGTCACGTAAGCCCGCGAATCGTAGTAGCCGAATGGGCCCACCACATTCGGGATCGTGAACCCGAGGGTCGGCGGAAACTTGAAATTGAATCCGAATTCCGCCAGATCCACTTGCGAGCCGTCCACGTAACTCGTCGTCGTCACGTTCGGCAGCAGCGCGCTCAATTTTTTCCAGCGCTCGCCGCGGGCAGCCACCACGTCCTGTCCCGAAAGCAGCAATCCCAGGTTCGCTTTCAATCCCCGGTCAATCGCATTCTGCAGCGAAATCTGCGCGACTCCTGGCTCGAGCTTTCCCGGCACGCTTCCTTGATACGAATTCTGCATCGCGGGAGCCGCCGGGCCGCTACTTCCACTGCCGCTCGTGCTCGACGAAGAGGCTCCGCTTTGCGAAGTCACCGGGCCGGGCACGACCTGCGCGCGCACTGATGCCGTTGCGCCCAGCAGAAAGATTGCCAAAATAACGTAACTCGAACATCGCGCGCTCACGATTGCCTCCTGCTTACGGCATTCCAAATATGGATGAAACCGGGACCTCGTACGACTCAGCAAATTCGTGGTAAATCAGGACGTAGACCCCAAACAACGCCTCATTACTAAGACTTCCGTCGCACTTTGGTACTAGCTCTGTTGGCTCGACTCGATCGTCCATCGTTGATTTCCAAATTGGGACAAATCAGGTCCCATATCTCTTCGCAGGTCTTCCGCAGCGATGAGTGCGGCTCCTTTAAGGACCAGCTTATCGTCGCGCCCATGAACACGATCTGGGTCAGGCGCGCCAAATCTGCGGCCGCAATATTACGGCGTATCTCCCCGCGCTCTTGCGCCAGCAAAAAAATATCCGTCAGAATCCGCTTTGCAATCTGTGACCGCTTCACCAATTCATCACGCACCGGCTTGCAGGAAGCATGTGCTGCGAAAATGGCGCGCAAAAGCGCCGCGCTCTTTTCGGATTGGCCCGCCGCGTTCCCTGCCAGTTCCCGGATCACGTCCGTCACCGGACCCTTGGTTTTCCGGGCCTTTTCCAGCGCGCGTTCCACCGCGGCCACTCGCTCGCCGCCAAATTCGGCCAGGATGTGTTCCTTGGTCGGAAAATAATTGAAAAACGTCCCTTTTCCCACGTCCGCCGCTTCGGTGATGTCCTCGACGGTGGTTTCCAGAAATCCACGCTGTGCGAATAGGTCCAACGCGGCGCGGTACAGGCGATCGCGCGTTTGCACGCGGTGCCGTTCGCGGCGCCCGGTCAAGGGAACGGTCTTCAGGTGGCCGGAAATAGCGGAGGGGCGAGGCATCGGCGAAATTGCTCTGATAATGACCATAGTCCAATTCCGACCATTGGTCAAGTATGGACTGAAGTCACCGCTGCGGAGTGATCAAGCCGATGAGAGGGAACTGCGCCGGAGGGTTCGCCTCCGGCGCGGTCTTTAAATGGGAGCGCTAATCTAGGTGTGCTTGGGGCTGTGCTTCTCGAGCACTTCCAGCATAAGTTTCGCCGACGGCGGAGGCGGCACCGCCGCCTTTAATACGATATCCCTTGCCGGAATCTGCTTGCCGTAAATGCGCTCGTTGGCATCGTTGTCCGGACGCACCGTCGAACCCGCCAAGGAGATTCCCGCGAATAGCCCCCGTGCCCGCGAATAGGTGAGCATTTCCGCCCGCAGGGTGACGTCGGTCTCCGCCGTGGCATTGCGGCCCACCGGTCCGGCGGCCACCGAGGCATCGCCTCCCAGCTTCACCTTGCTGCTCAGAATCGAACTCGCGCCCCGCTCATTCATCACCAGAATCACGAAGTCAGTGGCTTGTCCGCCGATCTGGAAGCCCACGCTCGCCCCTTCCAGCGCCATCATTGTCGGCGCTCCCCAGCGGCCGCGGAAACTGGGGCCCTTGCGGCAAGTCATCACACCGCGCCCGTAGCTCGCGCCCACGATGAAGGCGGCCTTCAGCACCGTTGGGTACACGATCACGCAATCCGCTTTATCAATCAGGCTCTGCGGAATGTCGTCCGGAATGTCCATGATTTCCTTCAGGACTTGTCCGGCGCTTTGGATGCGGTCCTCATCGTTTGATTTGTCGTCCGCACGGACGGTTGTCGGGTTGACCATTGTTGGCAGTGCGATCAATGCGGCGACAAGTAGCGTCGACAGAATTTTTTTCATCGGATGTACCCTCCTATGGGTGGACCGCCATCATATGGATTTCGTGCTCAATTGGCAACCGTTCGGCGGCAACACCGAGCCAGTGTCGGTAGTTGTCATATAATCGAACGCTCTCTCGATCGTTTTTGGTGACGAGGCTCTTTCGATAGTGACTCAATCGCTCCCATCGCCGCGACCGCACTTTTCGCACTCCATTCTGAACGTCCGGCGATGCGCCGTAATGATTTTCGTTCTGCTCGCTCCCGCAGTCAGCGCGCAGCACTTGGTCTCCGCCGCGCATGGTTCGTCCGCGCCGGCCGGGTCATCACGCTCGGCTGCTC
>Ga0307478_10002831_pt1 | contig 13338 bp, 23 predicted proteins | sample atmos_gasesECM4C_2_FD_203713 | JGI IMG/M metagenome (GOLD analysis project Ga0307478, IMG submission 203713) | Hardwood forest soil microbial communities from Morgan-Monroe State Forest, Indiana, United States - atmos_gasesECM4C_05 | ecosystem: Environmental > Terrestrial > Soil > Temperate...
CGGTTCTTCAGTGCGCGCAGTGCAAGTATCCCTTTTACGTTAATGCCGAGGAGCAGCGTTTCCGTATCCGGCACGGCCGTACGTTACCGCGATTCTGCCGGGACTGCCGAGTAAAACATCAGGCACAAGGGAGCAAGCAATGTCAGAAGTAACCGAAGAAGTTAAGAAGCGCGCTGAGGAATATTACCGTCAGCGCGAGCAAGAGAAGGCTAATCAAAAGATCGAGGAATTTACTCGTCGGCTCGACGCGGGTGATCCCACTGCAACGGTCGAGATTGAACTAAGCGATAAGCGCGACGAATTCGAAGAACAAAGTTTCCAAAGATTCTTCTCTCGGCACATCGGCATCATTGATTGTGATGCGTCTCGATCATTGCTCCGTGAATATTTTCACGGTGATCTAGTCACACTGGGCGGGCTTGAAATGGCACTCGAAAAGTTGCGTGACCGGCTGCCAAAGAGGGCGCTATGAGACACCGGTATAACGTCTGTCTCGAAGTTCCAGTTTTCCGTCCCCGGCCCCAGTTGAATCGCCGGGCAACCCGACTTCGAGTCGCGGACATTGGCTGTTTGTCACTCGGGGCCGTCAGGCGCGCTCTACTTGCGGAACGTAAACGCTTAGCCGAAATCCGGCGTCTTTGGGCATCACCTCGAATACGAATTGTTGTTGTAGATACTCAAACCGGCGAAGTTATTCGCCGAGAGAAACCTTAATCAAATTAGGAGAAATACAATCATGCGAACTTTAGCTGATTTTGATCAGCAGCAGGAACAAACTGCTGCTCGGTCCAATGAACAAACGCTTAAGGCGTGGATGGTCGAAAATTTCCCGTCCGTCTCGAACGAAGCTAGTTGGCGTTATATCCGCGACTTCATTGTCGGCGGCGGTCTTGAACTTTCTGAAGGCAACATTCAGCGAGCTATCGATATCTTGTCGAAAGAAAATCCGTCGCCACTGGCCGTTAAATCTCAAGCCGACCTTCACAAAGAGCAGGAGGACATGGCGAACGCAATCGTCGCGAACCAGTATCGGCGTGCACTTGCTAGTACTCGTCAGCGCGGTGAAAGTCAGTATGGGGACTTCAAGTCATCCGAAGAGGGGCGCTTGAAGATGTACGAAATCTTCAAAGAGCGCCGTCACCGTCAACTAATGCTGACTAATCGGGAAGTGGTTAAGCAACTGGCTGCGGCGGAACCTCAGCGCGAGGCGATTGTTCAGAAGATCATGAGTCGCTGCTACAAGGCCTTCGATCCAACGATTGTTACCGGCTCGAAAGAGTCTTATGAGATGCATTTGAAGGACGAGCGTTTGATGTGGATGGAAAAACCCATCGAAGAGCTTCTTTCGAAGAGTGATTCGATTGACCAGTCAGTTGGCGTGCCCCAGCGCGGTACGGGCGAATATGAGCAATGGAAAGCTCAAAAAACAGTCGAGCTTCGAGCGGAAGATCAGCAAAGGCATCCCGAACGAATCGGAGCTTCACTCCCGAAAACGTTCGAAGAAGCCCGCCATCGCAGTCAAGCAATCCTCGCCCAGCATTCGGCCGGCGAGAAATTCATCTGCCGGTATTCTCGGCGCGAGCTTTTGAAGATGGGCCGCGACGAGTTTCGAGACCTGTACATGATGCGCAATCCCCAGACTGGCGGTTGGGTTTATAAAACGCCAGAAATTGAGCAAGCGATAACGGCCGTTATGAACGGCACGGTAGTCAATTCTGATCTGGAGTCAATCCAATGAGACCTGAACAAGATTTTTTACTCCGCGAAGCGGATCGACATGGAACTAAAAGGCCCAAAGAACCTACGAAAGACGAAAGTCGGATTTACCACACGTGGTATGCGAAGCAGACAGACCTTCGGCAAGACGATGAAGGTCGCCGGACGAACCTCTCACTCTTCTGGGCCATGTTCTACATGCACTCTGCGGAAATTACCGAGAGCAATCTGAATACCTTCAAGCAGTCCAGTGCTCTGGCTCCGTTGCTTGAGAAGGTTCAGCAGCCGACTTTGAAGGTGCCAACGAAAGACGAAGTCGAAGCGGCCGAGGCTGAATTTGCAAAGCTTGAACCGAAGTGGCGCGGCGTTTACGAGTACATTTCGACAGAGGCGGGTGTTCGGCGCGAAATCGTTTCGTACAGTTCTCCCGAGAATTTGCAGAAGCTTGTCGATGCCATCTGTGATCCGGCCTATCCCGCGTACGCTTACGGCGCAGCCAGCGGTGAAACATTCTTGATCGCCTTCAAAACTCTGGTCGCTAACAAGCATATGACCGAGATTCGTCGCCCAGATCGGCCGACGCATAATAAACCCGCGACTCTTGAGAGCATTCGAAAAGCTCATGAGCAGACGGATCACAGTAAAGAACAGAAGCATGACGACTTTCTTAAACAGGAAGCGATGGAACACGACTTTTACGACGATCTTCGTAAGGTCATGAATTTCACTGCGCACAGTTCTTTTGGCGAAGGCAAGATCGCGTGGGGCGCAACTTACGAGGCCAGAAAGTCCGGCATGCAGAGTCTGCACGAGAAGTGGGACGGAAAGTTTAACGGTACGAAGTTCGCGGCGGAATATGAGCGCCGCGTTTTCGAAGCTGATGATTCGGTACGGCACATCAGTCCGAGTGGCGGGTCGATCAGCAACAGGGGCCACGATCCGACTGGCGGCGTCATTCATGGCGGCGGTTCAATTTAAGGGGTGGACAATGAATTCCTGTGGATGTATGACCCGCGCAGAGCGGGAAGAGAAAATTCGATTTTTCGAAGAGACTCTGGCGACGTGGAAGGCCCAGCACGATCCTCGGGCCAACCAGTTGGAACAGATGATCGCTACAGTTAAGGCTGATAATCAGGCGATCATTGATGCGGGTGAATCCTGTATGCACGGCTTGCCCGGAAATAGCTGTGAATCCTCCGGCCCATTTGATTTGATCAACTAATACCCGGAAAAACAAAACGATTACAGCCGCAGAAGCGGCTAGGAGACTCCCATGTCTAAGCAGTCTAAAGCTGTAAACAGTACAGTTCCCGCGTCGGCTCCGGCTTACGGTTTGCCCCATGTATACGAGGCTATTCCACCGGACGCGAGCGGAACGCTAGGACCCAATGCTGTAAAGGGATCAGCGCATCGTCAGCGCGCAGTTGACCGGCATCTGGCTGCTATTGCTACGCCCGGCAATCGTCCCGAGGACAAGAAGGCACGTAGTAAGTCTGGGAAAGACTTTCTGCGTAAGGTGTAATCATGAGCGGAGCGAAGCCTACACTCGGTAAGCCGCAGAAGGGATCGACGGAAACGATCCCAGCAAAATCTCTCACGCCCGATCAGAAAGCGTACGCCCAGAAAGACGCTGTGATAGAGCACAAAGAGAAAACGCCGTACCGTTATGAACGGATCGGCGAATACCATGGGCAGAAATTATCTGGTGATCACGGTCGCGCCACGTTTGAGTGCGGCTCCGATTATTATGTCGGTGGTCCAGATATGACGGGTGCCAAGGTTGGGACAACCGATGATCAAATAAAAACTACCGATCAGCGGCACAATAAACCCAGTGAGCCGAATTCAGGTCCGTACATCGGCGGTTCTCGGCTGGGCGTCGGCAACGGCGAGCCAGAGTCGCACTATGCCAGACCCGGCCGTCGCGCAGGCGCTGTCGATGCTGGGAAGAATGATGTGTCCGAACCTCGAACCGCGAATGTTTCCGATGCTCGGGAACGCGGTGCAATTCGCCATGAAGAAAAAGATTCACGACAGGGTGAAGCAACTCATGACAAGGTCCGCCTCAATGGCGGGTTTAAGAGTGAGCCGGTAGATACCACGGATCATTCTAGGAATCGGTCAGAGTTCGTGCCGGTCAATGAAGATGCCGGTTCGATAGGTTCGAGTGGCAATAAGTCGCGTCGGCCGAACACGCGCTGTGAAGAAAATGTCAGTTCTTTCGGCGGCAAGAAAACGTACAAGGCCTAAAGCCGAATACACACGAAAATTTAACCCCGGCATACGCCGGAATCTTTTGAAGCCGGTTTCCGGCGAGGGTAGAACTATGTCTATCGATTTGGAAGTAAAAGCACTGAAGGACGAGGTTCAGACGTTGCAAGCCGAGGTTCACGTGCTGCAACGCAATCAGTCAAGCCGGGTCGGCTTGCAGGGCGGCCGTGGTGAGAAGGGTGATAAGGGCGATCCGGGTCGTGATGCCCATGTTGAGATTCGTTACGCTGACGGTAAGGTTCAGATTTTTGAATCCGGCGTTGAGGTGGCTGAACTGGTCGCAGTTCCGGGTCCAGCGCCGACAGAGGACGCAATTCGAAGGGTATTGTCGGAGAACTATCTGATGGACATAATCAGAAAAATCTTCCGCAGCCTTAAATAAAGTTTCCTTGCTCAGTACGCGGCTGTGGCTGCACGGCGTACGCCCCATTCAGAGCTTTCGTCGGGTCATTAACGTGCAGCAAGTCGTCATCTTCCTTAATGGCGCAAACGAGGCCGCTCATGCATTGTCTCCTGCGACGATGTGTTGGGCGGCCTTCTCATTTCGAGGTGGGTCATGTCAAAGAATTGCGTGGTTGATTCACCGGCAGCTTTCAAGACTGAGGTTGAAGAACATATCGCCACGGGTATAAGTCTCAACGGTGATCGACTTCACGCATTGCTTTCTTTGCTGCTCAGTGAAGTTATTGTTTTACGAAACGAAGTTGCGAAGTTGCGCGAGCAAGTTGCCGCGTAAATTCAACCGTGAACGCCGACGGCATAGGCGTGGCGCTGAAGAGACAGCTAGAAAGAAACCACTATCTTAACTCTCCCATAACACCTGTACCACCGTCCCGGCGTCAGACAAGGACCCAATATGGTCGAATGGTGCTCAGCAATCTCCACCGAGAATGGGATAAGAAAATGCGCTTCTCTCGACGTAGCAAGTTGGTCGAAATAATGGAAATTAAAGGAGTGAAGGTCTTCGCACATTGGTCCGTGCTCGTCATAGGAACGGCTGTGCTGCTCGGTGGAGTTCAAGAACCATTGCTCGCTTTCGCGGTTCTGGCCGCCTATTACGGTTTGATTCTGATTCACGAATGCGGCCATATGATCGCAGCACGGCGGAAGGGTTGTGCTGTCTGGTCGATTGAGTTGTACCCAGTCTGGGGGATCACGCGCTTTAGCCAACCGTACTCGCGTTTCGACGCTTGCATCATCGCTTGGGCTGGGGTCATTGCGCAGGGAATTGTCGGTATCCCACTAGTTGCATGGGTCGAGTTATTCGGCTACACGCACTTTGAGCCGCTGAATGCTGTCTTGGCCATCCTTGGTTTCTTTAGCTTAGGGATAGCCGCGTTAAACTTATTTCCAATTCCTCCTCTCGATGGAGCCATTGCATGGGGCTTGTTTTCCGCTATGTTCAAATCGTCTACCCGCCCAGCTAGACGGGAAACTAGCTGGCGATCTTGGCGATGAACCGCTTCACGTTTGCAGCTTGTTTGCGAATCGGCTACCGATTCAGATTTAGCTGACGAAAAAACGACGGCCCTTATGGGGTCGCATTTGGGAGGCGTGCGACTCTTCGTTAGGCAGTCAGACGCGCAATCAGCCGAAGCCCTATTGAACGAATTCGATTCGCAGAGTACTTAACGCCATGCTTCAGGAATGCAACATTACTTTTGACGAAAGCCGATTACGAGGCCATCCGGTTACCGGAAACAAAGGGCTTAGCTGGTCAGAATGCAACAATACATTGATTCTGTTCTCGCAAATGGTAAGTACGGAGGCCTAAGGAACATGCCACAGAATCGTGGACGCAACGGTTTTGTCTTATCTTTTTTCGTTCTAGGCACCGTCCTCCCTCTGGTCTTTAATGAGCTACGGTACTTCGGTAGGGTTGCAGATGCCATCGGCAGGCTTGTAGATGCCGTCTCCCAGTGGATTTGGGTAATTTGGCCCACGTGGATATTCATGCTAGGTACGGAAGATACAGCGATGACCATCGTCACATTGCTGTTGGCAGCCCTGCTAAATGGACTGTGGTACGCCGCGGTTGCGACCACGCTTTGGTATACAGCCGTACTTCTGAAGCGATTGGTGAGGTTCGCTCAAAAGACCTGATTGAAGGCCTTGGCCGCCGCCGCTGATGCCTCGGAATCGCTGGGATTCACATAGGCCAGCGTGCTATCGAACGAGCGATGCCCGAGGTGCTGCCGGATAAGGAAGGCGTTCGCGCCTTGGTGGACCATCAGCATCGCAGCCGTATGCTTCAGGACATGCGGGTGCTGTAGGGTCTCGCCGAGGCCAGACTTCCGGGCGATAGCCTTGAAGAGCTTATAAACCGTAATCCGGTTCAGCCCGGACGACCACCTCGGCGGGTCCGTGACGCCAAGCGAAAGAACGATTTTATAGATTATTTATCACAGGGACGGGCGTACGCGCTTCCCAGTCTCCGAGAACACCGTTTCTCAGGCACTAAGGTGGGCACACCGCACAAAGCTCTACGTGACTGCGTGGCAACGTCTACCCTACGATAGCGTCTAGGATGCAGATTAGCCGAAGGCTTGCAGTCGCTATCGCTGTTGCGTTCTCCCTGTTGTTTGTGCTTACGAGAACCGGAGTTCTTCGCTATTGGGGGCAAGCATCACAACGACTCGGCGAAGGTCCTAGATTAGAATCTCCGCCTGCCGGAATCTCCCAAGCCGAAAAAGATCAGTTTCTGGACGGCGATTTCACGATTGTGAGGGACGTGAACGCCCTACCCAGCCCCGTGGTTAAGGCATTCACTGAAGAAGGCGGTTCACGGTTGCTCATGGCGAATCCGGGCAAGACATTTGAGGCCACCGACGCCATTCGAGATTCGAGCGTGCCACGTAAACGGCTGATATTTGCAGGAGTTTTGAATACGAAGTGTTTTGTTCTTTACGAGCAAGGCGGAATAGGTCTCTCGTACATAATTGCATTCTTTAATGTTGCTACGGACCGCGTGAAACCCATTTGGCGGGGTTATTGCGCCGACCAGCCCGCGAATATCAGTGACCTACGTTCTCAGATCGTCAGTGGAAACTGTCGATAACGCTTGTCGATAGCTAAGGTGCCGCCCCGAGACCTTGCTAACTCCCGAGAAGTCCTGTTATCGGCAACTGGCTTTTCGCCAATCCCCTAACGGAAGTCGCAGGTGGATCAGCCACGGGCGCGAGCGACGAAGAAAATACCGGCCCCAAACTGCAACTGAGTCTTGCTGTCCAGTTCGCCGGAACCGTCAGCGGCAGCGATCAGTTCCAGAGCACGCTAACGCAGTTCGAGATTCAGGAAGTTTGATTATCGAAGGGGCGTCCATCGTGACGCCCCGCCGCCCTTCTTCAGGCCACACTGATTCTGTGCTATAAGAGCGCCGGAGCAGCACATGCACGACATGCACTACGTTGTGGAGTTGGCAAACGCCTACAATTGCGCTCTCATTACCCGCGATAAACTGCGCGATGAAATTCACACCTGCCCACTCGAAGAGATCATGTACGGCGTCATCATCGTTAGTGAAGATTACAGTGATGACGCCGCCGCTGCTTTTGTCGTTGCCGCTGATGTCCCAATTGTCTGGGAACGCTGGTTTACGCCAGAAGAGTTGGATTCCGATCCCGAAACTAGTTGGATGCCGGAAGGCACTTGGGCCATCGATCCGGCCGATAAGCGTGTTAACGATTTCCGGCTAAAATAGCGCACCTTAGTCCAGTGTCACTGAATACGTTCGAAGATAAGGCGGTTATAACGCTGCTCGCTTTTGCTCTTGTATAGATTCGTCGTCAGCGTAATTCGACTGCCTGCGAATTCAAAGTGCCGTTGATATGTGAAGCCCACTTCTGACGGCCACAAGCTGCCTTCGACGTGATGCTTTACGATGTGCTGGTTTTCGTCTACCTCGTATCGACCGTAGTAAGCGTAATATCCGCTGAATGCGGCCGCTTTCTGCTCGACTGAAGCAGTATCAGCTTCTGCCGGTGGATCAGCCGCTAGTCCAGCGTGCCAAATGGTTCGTGGATCATGCATAAGCTGCACGCTGACATGCCCAGTTCGGTCGTAGATGAGGAGGCCATCGGGATTTGAACCCATCCAATCCGTCACGACTTCGCCGTTTGGCCGAACCGTGCCGATGGAAACCAAACGCCATGTGCCAATAAATTGCTGGGTTGCCGATTTCGTATCTACTTGCATCAGGCGATAGGGGAATCCAAGTAAGAGTGCGACTGCAAGGGCCTTCATCATCACCTCCGTTTGCTTCGACCGGCTGGCTCGACATTACCCCAACAGAGCGTTATGCTGCGCCTCCCATATCGGGCAAATCAAGAGGACGAATAATGATTATTGGCGAACGTCTGCGTCAACTGCGTGAGCAAAAGAATCTGTCACAGGGCCACATCGAGAAGCGGACCGGATTGTTACGTTGCTACATCTCCCGCGTTGAGCACGGCCATACAGTCCCAACAGTCGAGACTTTGGAGAAGATGTGCCGCGCTCTTGAAGTTCCTCTGTATCAACTGTTCTATGAAGGGAAAGACTTGCCAGCACCGCCAAAGCAGAAAACGTCTGCATGGGGCAGGTCCGGGCAGGAAGCGCGCCTACTCCGAAAATTCTGTACTCTGCTGAGCCGCACGGGCGAGGCTGATCGGCAACTGCTCCTGCATATGGCCCGGAAGATGGCTGGCCAGAGACGTTAATTTTCGCTGACTATCGCTCTTGGTCGTGATCACCGGGCCGAGCACTGCGATACTGCGTAATCCGCCTTCGACCTTGCCGCCGGTCCTCGGTATCTCGCCGATCAAATAATCGTGACGTTCTTTCACGCGGCGATATCCGGCCATCTTCGCCTCGTCCGCGCTTCCATAGATCGGTTCAGATGTTTCGAGCACGCCGCGCTTGTCCGCGATTTCGTAATACGACATCGTTCCTCCGTCATGTGTTTCGGTTCGGCAGAGTCTCTTCGCGACGCATGTTATTACTGTCGTAGATGATGTAGCCAAGATAAGTCTCGCGGTTCATGGCGAAAATGTCGCGATATTCAATGAGCACGTAAACACTAAGAAGCTCGCGGTCTTTCCGGTGTCCTGAGCACGTCAACTCCATAGATCGCTGACTTTCCTTACCAGCACCGAGCGGCCCCATAGGGCCGAATGATTGCATCTGGTCTCTTCGCGGAAATTCCCTCGGAAGCTTTTCTCTTACAATTTCCATATACCCATAGAGATTATCGATCCATGCGGGACTCTTGCCTTCGTTCTTGCAGATCGCTCTTATTCTCGCTGTGGTGGATTCGGTCCTTCCTTCTGCCCGGCTTTTGGTCGTGGTTTCGGCGACATGCAAGTTCGAACCGGCGAACCAATCCAAGTCGGCCATCAACCAAGCGCGTTCTGAATTGACGACGGATCGCGCCGATGCCTGCGAAGTTGCAGCCTGCTCTTGCGCGATCCTCAACTGAGTCATCGTTTGCTGGTGCTGGGCGCGGCTGTCGAGGCGGTCCCAGACGAAGATCGCCACAAGTGCGATGCCCTCCGCCCAAACGGCTATGTATTCGTTGGCCTTCAGCCAATCGGCGAGAGAGGTGAGGAGTAATGTCATATCGGCCAACGGGCCTTGATCTTATGCGAATCCTTGAGGACGGAGGCGAATGCGTCGTCCTCGATGGCTCGAAGGATCGCCAATCTTAGCGTCTTCTCCATCGACTGGTACAGTTCTCGGTCAGGACTCGATAGCTGTCCAAATTGCTGCCCGTGGGCCAGAGTTGAACGATGCTGGTACGCTCTCGTCGCTTCCGAAATACCCAGCCCAGTCACGCCAAGTTCACTAGCTAATTGAGAAACTCGACATTTAAATCGTCGAGTCGAGCGTTCGTGCCCGGCTTGAATGAGTGCTTCGAGTCCAGTGGCAACCAGCACCCACCTAATCTCGATGTAATACGTTCTTACCGCATATTCGTGATACCACAAGGCCCGCGATGCACGTTCCGGCAGAGGTGAGGAGTACAGTTTCTGAATTAGGCCCCGGAGTCGCAGGGCATCAGCTTCTGTAAGCCAGTCACGTTCTGGCGGAGTCGCGAGGAATGTGTCAATCGCAACGCCTCTGATGTTCGCCGGAGAGATATCGGAGATGCTTGAGTCCGAGTTGTAACGGATTCGTGATGCGTAGCGCAGGGATATCGTGGTCGGCTGAACGAGCCGCGAAACCGCAACGCAAGTTTGCAAGCGCGAATCCTCATCCCATTGATATGTTGCAGCGAAGGTATCTTTCTCTCGAACGAACGAATATAACTGAGCGTCTTGACGGACTGGCTTTGGCGTGCCGTAGTAGTCAGATTCTCCTAATTCCAATGTTAGCTTCGCCGCTTCCGCGTCGATTTTTCCCATCCAAAGGTCGTTGCTTAACTCGAATGGGTCCGGCGGAAGTGGGTTCGCCTCCAAGATTTTGTTGGGCAGCCCAAAAATGTTGAGATTCGTGTGAACGGCAACGTCGCGAACAGCCAAACCAGTTTTGGGGCCGGGCATAATGCAGAGTGTACCAGCTTCGCTATATCTTCGCCTCCGCCACTTAGCATACAATGCTCGGCGAAATGCTCAAGTCTGATCTGCTGCGCGCTCTCCAGATCGAAATTCGCCGCCATGACTTCTCGACATTCCTGACGGAAGAGCCGAGCATGGCGAATGGTGGGCCGGGCGTCGTCGTGCCCGGATGCCCAGCCTGTAAAAAGAGACTCCAGACGATGGCGAATTTTATGGACCATTTATGTGAAGACGTGTTGCCTGCGGCGTTAGACAAGCTCTCATCAAATCACTCCCCTACAGGAAGGCCGTGACGATAGTTGCCGGGTTCAAGAGTTATGAAGGCATAGTGCTGTGTGCCGACACTCAAGAAACTGTCGGTTTCAGCAAACGCAACGTTCCTAAATTACGTTTCGAACCGAATGATAAAGCTGATAAGGGTGTTCCCAAAGATGATTTGGCCGTGGCATTTTGCGGAGCTACCAACAACGGGGCCTTCATGGATGAGATGGTAGATTTGGCATGGGAAGAAGTCCAAAACGCCACTTCCTTAGATGAGGCATCCGATCTTATTCGGCGCAGCATTAAGAGCTACCACGCAGAGGCGACGAAAAATTATCAAGTCGGCCATCTTCCAGACACAGAACTTATTTACGGCATCAAAATGTTCGGTGATTCGCGTCTGTTCTACTCGCTTGGGCCAGCAGTCACGAAAAGGGATCAATATGCAACTGGTGGTATCGGCGCGTACATGGCCGATTTTCTTGCTAGTCGAATGTATAAGGACTATCTGCCTCTGAGGCAGTGCGTCATTTTGGCTGTCTACTCTCTGTTCCAAGCAAAGGAACATGTAGAAGGATGCGGCGGTAATAGCCACATCGCAATTCTTCGCAACGAGGGCACAAGTGGCCGTATTGACTGGCATCGCGTCGAAGCTCTCACCGAATTACTGAAGTATGCAGATGAGACAACTGGTGAACTCTTGCTCGATGTAGCCGATCTTCAAACCACAGATGAAAAATTTCGCGAATCAGTAGGAGTAGTTATTGATGTGCTTGAAGCGCACCGGCAGACAAAGCGTCGAGACATTCAGGATCACGCCAGCATGCTAAGGACGTTTTTTGGAGAAATACGGGAGGGCGCCGAAGACGAATATGGCTTCCCTAAGCAATCAGAGCCTGAAACGCCAGAGGGCCAACAGTAACCGTGTGCCGCAGCGTTCGAACCACCTCGTTTCTGGACAACGTCAAGCGTGGCCGAGATAATTAAATCGTGCTGCCCCGCATCGCCCCGATAGCGCCGACCCGAATCCCGACCGCGTTCGATGATCCCGAATTCATCGCCGAACTGAAGCACGACGGCTTCCGAGCGTTGGCGTACATCGAGTCCGGCGTCTGCCGCCTGATCAGTCGGAAACAGATCGTTTACAAATCAAAACCCTTCATTAGTCTCTGCGCGCTGCTGGCTCAACTGCCGGTCCGCGATGCGATCCTCGATGGCGAGCTTATCTGCCTCGATGGAGACGGCCGCAGCCAGTTCATGGAACTGATGCGCCGCCGTCGGCAAGATGTGTGCTATTACGCGTTCGATCTGCTCTGGCTAAATGGAGTCGATCTGCGCCAGCTACCGCTGCTCGACCGTAAAGCTGAACTACGGAAACTAGTCCACGGCAAGCCCGGCATACTCTATGCCGATCACCTGAAGGGCGCAGCCGTCGAGCTATTCCGGGTATGCTGCGCGCAGGACTTGGAGGGCATTGTCATCAAAGCTGCCCGAGGACCCTACAGCGCGCCGCGCAGTTGGTTAAAAGTGATCAATCCAGACTACAGCCAGCACCGTGGACGCAGGGAAATGTTCGAACGGTTCCAAGAACGCCAACACGCACAGCAGTAAGTGCTGATCTCTTCACTTAAAATCTTCAGATGGTTTTGGCACGACAGTTGCGGCTGACGTATGCGTGGCGATTGTTGTACTGGCTGTAAAATGATCCAATTGCGGACCCGGAGGAATCGCGGGTATTAGCGGTGATTTTGTCGGGAAACTTTGCTCTATCTCAATCAGCAGAGGATTAATTTCATTCATCATCGTAGACACTTCCCACTCTTTTGCATCAATCCGTTTCGTAGTGACGTGTTGCAGATATTGGGAAATCCGACCACCACCGGCGGCGTCGCTCGGCTCATATTTCGCCAACAACAGCTTACCGTCAGCGTATATTCCGTTCAGCCTTGCTGGCGGAGTTAAGCTCGTCAACGCCCAGATCGTTGTCACGTGAAGGTCGGTCGCGGTGGGTCTATCCTTCCCAAGAAATTCGATCAGATTTCTGAAGTGAAGCAGGAATGATTCTAGGTATACCCAAGCGTCGCGTTCTGTAAGCTTTTGCTCGGCCAAACGCATCGCTGCAAAACGCAGCATGCTTATCTCATACTGAATCGTATCAATATGGTCTAGCTTTGCTGGCCGGGAGAAGGTTAGGGGCGTTGTGGACATTATTGCTCCTTACCCGATGACAGATCGTTGATGCGTGAGGGCACCGTGTGAAGATCGTGAACGTCTTCAAAGGACAGGCCGAGCGTTTCTACAAGGACAGTGCGGCTCAAATCCACGGCTATTTGATAGCCTGAGCATTCCGTCAAACCAGCATTGGCCACGCCTTTGCCGCATTATTCGCTAACTTGGTTTGCCTGTCCGCGATCTCCGCCTCTTCCCACTTTGGATAATCAGCAACCATGCTGGTTAGACTAAAAGATGACCCTGTAGTGCTCCCCTCAAAACTAGACAGTCAGGGTCTCCGAATTTAGTACAGCTGTGAAAGCCAAGAAGGCCTCGTGCGGGGTGC
>Ga0307478_10002832_pt1 | contig 13336 bp, 12 predicted proteins | sample atmos_gasesECM4C_2_FD_203713 | JGI IMG/M metagenome (GOLD analysis project Ga0307478, IMG submission 203713) | Hardwood forest soil microbial communities from Morgan-Monroe State Forest, Indiana, United States - atmos_gasesECM4C_05 | ecosystem: Environmental > Terrestrial > Soil > Temperate...
GTCATTCTTCTCGATATCGAAACCGAGCAGCCGATGGAGGTTGAAGCCGCGTTTACGGCCGACTTCCAACTGGAGTGGCCGGCCGCCCTCGGCGGCACCTTCTGGGAGTGGGATGCCAAGCAACATGCGTTCGTGTTTGGCGAAGAGACACGCAAGTTCGCTGCATTGTTCGGATCTCCAACCGCCGAAAGCGCCAAGCTTGCTTATCAGACGAACTATTCTGCCGACTACGAGAATTCGATGCGCCTAGGCGTCACGTTGAAAGGGAAAGACACGAGGTTGCTGGTCCTCGCGGCGTCCGTCACCGGCCGCGACGATGCCGGTAAGACCTACCAGCATTTATCTTCTTCGTATCGCGATCTGATGCGCGAGTCCGGGGATTACTATCGGGCATATCTCGACAAGACAGTCGGCGTCGAACTGCCCGACGAGGTCTTGCAGCAAGCCTACGACTGGGCGCGAATCAGCACGATTCAAGGATTGGTCAACAATCCATATCTGGGCCAAGGACTCGTGGCCGGATACCGCACCTCGGGAGTGAGCCAACGTCCCGGCTTCGCCTGGTTTTTTGGCAGGGATTCGTTCTGGACCTCATTTGCTCTGAATGCAGAAGGTGATTACGCGACCAGTCGAGCTGCGCTTGATTTTGTCAGCAAGTTTCAGCGCGACGACGGAAAGGTGCCGCACGAGATTTCGCAGAGTGCGAGCCTGGTGCCGTGGTTCAAGGATTATCCGTATGCCTACGTCTCGGCCGACGCGACGCCGCTGTTCATCATTGCGATGAATGATTATGCAACGCAGAGTGGCGACGTGGCTTTCGCGCGCGACAAGTGGGATAACGTCTGGCGAGCGTATCAGTTCCTCCGTTCGACTTACGATGCGCCGGGCTTCGCTCAGAATGCCGGCGTCGGGCACGGCTGGGTCGAAGGTGGACCGCTGCTTCCGGTCAAGAACGAGTACTATCAGGCAGGGCTTGGGGTCGAAGCGCTGGGGGCCCTTTCCAGCCTGGCTGCCTTGCTCGGCAAAGGCGACATCAGCCAACAACTCGCCAGCCAATTCGATCATGACAAAATCGCTCTGGATCAGGCTTTTTGGTCGCCTGAGAAGAAGAGTCTGATATTCGCACTGAGATCGGACAACCGTCGTCTCGACGAAGAAACCGTATTGACCACGGTCCCCATGTGGTTCGGTTTGCCCGATGCGGTACATGCCGACAGTACCATCACGCAGCTGGCCAGCGTTGACCATCAAACTGACTGGGGCATGCGAATCATCTCGCGCCAATCCAGCATGTACGACGGGTCTGGATACCATTACGGCGCGGTGTGGCCGCTTTTCACGGGCTGGGCTTCCGTAGGTGAATACCGCTATCACCGAGCCTTCCCGGCCTACTCTAATTTGCGTGCCAATGCTCTTCTCGGACTGGACGGTGCCCTTGCGCACTTCACCGAGGTGTTGTCAGGCGACTATAACCAATCGTTTGCGACCAGTTCGCCACATCAGATCTGGTCGGCGGCGATGGTGGTTAGCCCGATCCTGCGCGGGATGTTCGGCCTCGAAACCGACGTGGAAAAAAATCAAATCACGCTGGCGCCGCACATTCCTGCCGATTGGACAGGGTTCGCGCTTCGCAACGTCCGACTCGGACAAGCTACTGTTGACTTTCGATATCGCAAGACTCCTGGGGAAGTATCGTTCGAAGCCAAACGCTCCGGCGGCGGAGAGACGTGGGTTGAGTTTTCGCCATCTTTCGGTTTGCGGACGGAAATTGTTTCTGTCGAGATGAATGGGCGGCCTCTGCCTTTCAAGGTTCAGGAAAATGCCAACGACAAGCACGTTGGGATGCGATTCCAGCTCACTGAGAATGCGAATATCGTGATCCGCGTAAAGAAGGACTTTGGACTCTCGTTCACGAATGAATTGCCGGCGCTCGGAGGCACGAGCCGCGGACTTCGCATCCTCTCCGAATCCTGGAACGCATCGCGAACCCAACTGGAGTTGCGGGTCTCCGGCCTCGCCGGAGCCGGATATGAACTCAGCGTCTGGAACCCCGGCCAGATCTCGTCGATCGAGGGCGCGAATCTAACATCGGGGAAGGTCGAAATACAGATGCCCGCGGGTACGCCAGATTCCTACGTGCCGCACGCGGTCGTGATTCATTTCGCCAAGCCCTGATCGCTCTGCAACGCTTCCGAGCATAGCCACCATCAAAAGGATTACACTCACGTTTGTGTCTTTTGGGATTTTGACCAACTCCAAAGTGGATCTCGGGGGTCAGATTTTCATGATGCGAAGCCGACGTTGGTGCGGTTTCTTGTGCGCATTTCTCAGTCTTTTCCAGCTTTCGTCAATCGCTCAAACCAGCGGCAAAACAGTCGATGCAGAAGGTCACCAGTGGTGGCAGCATGCCGTGTTCTATGAACTTTATCCGCGGAGCTTTGCTGATAGTAACAACGATGGCGTCGGCGACCTGAATGGCATTACATCAAAGCTCGACTATCTCAAGGATCTTGGCGTCGATGCCATTTGGATTTCACCATGCTTCCCGTCGCCTCAAGTCGACTTCGGCTACGATGTTTCCGACTACGAAAACATCGATCCCATGTATGGCACGCTGACGGACTTCGATAAACTTTCCGGCGAGGCCAAGAAGCGTAGCATTCACATCATTCTCGATTTTGTCGTAAACCACACCTCCGACCAGCACAAGTGGTTTCTCGATTCGAAATCGTCGCGCACATCGGAGCATCGAGATTGGTACATCTGGCACGACGGCAAGGGACCAGGCCAGCCGCCCAATAATTGGATCTCCGAATTCGGAGGGTCCACGTGGAAGTTTGATCCGACAACGAATCAGTACTATTACCATTATTTCTATGCGGCACAGCCCGACCTCAACTGGCGGAATCCCGCGGTGAAAGACGCGATGTTCGATGTGACCCGCTGGTGGTACAAGCGCGGAGTATCCGGGTTCCGGCTGGATGCGGTGGACACGCTGTTCGAAGATCCGAATTTGCACGACAATCCGGTTGTGCCGGGCACGAACGCCTACGGGGATCCCCTCCAGGTAAAGAAATACAACACGAAGCTGCCGGAAGTGCATGATGTGCTGCGTAGCCTCAGGAAAATCGCTGACGAGAGCAGCGCGGTCCTGATCGGCGAAACCTGGACCGCCGACATTGCGGAACTGAACCGCTACTACGGCGAAGGGAATAACGAACTGCAGTTGCCCATGGACTTCCTGTTCACGACGGTCAATAAGTTGTCACCAGCGGAATTCCGCAAGCAGATTGCCGCCATCGACTCCGCTTCCGGCTGGCCCACGTTCGTCATCAGCAATCACGACATTGTTCGCTCCTACGATCGTTATGGTGATGGAAAGAACAATGACAAGATCGCGAAATTGATGGCCGGCCTGTATCTCACACTCCGCGGAACGCCGATTTTGTACTACGGGGAAGAAATTGGCATGAAGACTACCCCGCCGGCACGCAAGGAAGACGTCAAGGATCCGATCGGTAAAACGGGATGGCCCAAAGAAAAAGGCCGCGACGGCGAGCGAACCCCCATGCAGTGGGATGCGAGCGAGAATGCGGGGTTCTCGAAAGCTACGCCATGGCAACCGGTGCCACCCACCTACAAAACGCATAACGTCGCGGACGAATCGAAGGATCCGGAGTCGGTCCTCACGTTCTACAGGAACGTGCTGAAACTGCGCCACACTAACAAAGCTCTTCTCGACGGCAAGTATGTGCCTTTGAACGAAAACGATCAGAATGTGCTGTCGTATTTGCGTGTCTACAAAGGGCAGGCCGTCCTCGTCGCGCTGAACATGTCGGGGGCGGAGCAGAAGCCCAATTTTGATCTCGGCAAGCAAGGGTTCTCGACGGCGAAAGCGCTATTGGCGACCGGCAAATCGTCCGCCCAGGCGGGCGTGGTAACGCTCGATCCGTACGGAGTCTTCATTGCGCAGCTCTCGAAGTGAAGAGTCAGGCCGGTGAAAGATGCATGAACTCTCGATTGCCATGGGAATCGTGGACGCCGCCCTCGAGGAAGCGCAGAAACGCGGAGTGCAGGTCAGCGCCGTCCATCTGAGACTGGGTGCGTTGTCGGGAGTTGTTAAAGACGCCCTGATGTTCTCCTACGAAGTCGCCTGCCAGGATACAGCTCTCGAAGGCTCGCAGTTGATCGTGGAAGACGTGCCGGTGATGGTCTTTTGCCCGCAGTGCCAGGAAAAACGAACCTTGACTTCGGTGCAGTCGTTTATCTGCCCGGAATGCGGTTCGTCGACACGAGATGTTCTTCAGGGCAAGGAACTTGAGGTGTTTGCCCTTGAAGTGCAAGACTAGAGGCTGGAATCAAGAGGTGCCGCAATGAACGAGCCACGCCTGGTGGAAGTGCGGAGGAATGTTCTCAAACAGAATGACTTGATCGCTCGCGCGTTGCGCGAACAGTTCCGGGCTGCCGGAGTCTTTGTCGTCAGCCTGGTTTCCAGCCCGGGATCCGGCAAGACGACATTCCTCGAAAAGACGCTCACGCAGTTGCAACCCCGCTATCGTGTGGCCGCGCTGGTTGGAGATCTCGCTACAGAGAACGATGCGCTGCGCCTGGCTCGCAGCAAAGCGCCGGTCAAGCAGATCACCACGGGTACGCTCTGCCACCTGGAAGCTGCGATGGTGCAGAATGCGCTTGCGGAATGGGATCTGCATCAATTGGATTTCCTGTTTATCGAAAACGTCGGGAACCTGGTGTGCCCATCTTCGTACGACCTGGGAGAGAATGTGCGACTGGTTCTTCTCTCGGTAACGGAGGGAGAGGACAAACCGTTGAAGTACCCGACAATCTTCAACAGCGCTGACATTGCGGTCGTGACCAAGGACGATCTCGCCAGCGCCGTGGAGTTCGACTGGGAAACGGCACGAGCCAACGTTCACTCGGTACGCCCGGGAATGCAGATTTTCCGCCTTTCGGCAAAAACCGGTACGGGGATGGACGAATACTTGAATTTTCTTTCCCAGCAACTCGCCGAACACCGTTCAGTGGCGCAGACTTGAACGTGCTGCCCTCATTCCCGCCAGTGTCGCTCGCTCGTAAAGAAACGATTTTATACGGCACAAAATCGAGTTGTTTCCCAAAGAAAAACCCAAATCCCGGGACTGGCGATGCTATGATGCCAGCGTTCGCCTTCCTATTCTGTTTTTTGGAGGATGGATAAAGATCTCATGGCTATTACTTCCCCCAATGCTTCTACGACCGTGACTGCTTCCGGCGATGAGCGGAGTTACGCAGTACCCCTGGCGACTGTGACCACGCTGTTCTTCATGTGGGGATTTCTTACGTGTCTCAATGACATTCTGGTGCCACACTTGAAGTCGATTTTTGACCTGAACTACGCCCGAGTGATGTTGATTCAGTTTGCATTCTTTGGGGCGTATTTCATTTTCTCTATACCCTCGGCGAAGGTTATCGATTGGATCGGCTACCAACGTTCGATGGTGTTGGGTCTACTCACCATGGGGTTGGGAGCGTTTCTCTTTGTTCCGGCCGCCAGCGTGCCTTCATTCCATCTGTTTCTCGGTGCACTCATTGTCCTGGCGGCAGGCATTACGTGCCTGCAGGTAGCGGCCAATCCTTACGTGACCGTGCTTGGCAAGCCACAGACCGCGTCGAGCCGGCTGAACCTGACCCAGGCCTTCAATTCGCTCGGTACGTTTCTCGCCCCGTTTTTCGGGAGCTTGCTGATCCTGAGTGCGGCTCCCAAAACCATGGCGGAGATTCGCGCCCTCGCCCCCGATGCGCTGCAAGCCTACCGCTTGCATGAGGCGGCGACAGTCAAAACGCCCTACGTCGGGCTCGGCTTGGCGCTAGTGATCCTCGCCATCGCGATCGGTAGCTTTAAGCTCCCCAAGATCGAACATGCGCAACACAAGGTCGGGGAAAAGGTGAACGACTCGATTTGGAAACACCCGAATTTGATCTTTGGCGCGATTGGCATTTTCGTCTATGTCGGCGCCGAAGTTTCCATCGGTAGTTTCCTCGTCAACTACTTCAGCCAGCCTGAAATTGGCGGGCTCACGGAAAAAGTCGCCGCCAGTTTTGTCGCCCTTTATTGGGGAGGCGCGATGGTCGGGCGTTTCATTGGATCCGGACTGCTGCAGAAAGTGAAGACGGGACAATTGCTCGGTATTTGTGCGGTCTGCGCAGCGGCCTTGGTCGCGATCTCGATGCTAACCAACGGACACTTCGCAATGTACAGCATCATCCTGGTTGGCTTTTTCAATTCCATCATGTTCCCCAGCATTTTCACACTGGGTGTGGCCGAGCTCGGACCGCTCACCGGCGACGGTTCTGGCATCCTGATTATGGCCATCGTTGGAGGAGCCATAATCCCCGTGATGCAAGGCTGGATCGCGGATCGAATTGGTATTCATCATGCGTTTTTTCTACCGGTGGTTTGCTATCTGTACATTCTCTTTTTCGCTCTGAGCGGATCCAGGCCGAACAGCGAGCGTTATGCGCATGCGTAGGACCGCAAGGATCCGGTGGCGCCGCGTGCGTGGGATCACTGACAAGCGGCACTGATTTGAATACTATCTCTCGCGCTGTACGTGTGTTGAGTGGCAGACGGTTCTGACCGACCCATGGGCCAAGACAACAAACCGGGTCAAAAAGGCGTCGTTACGCTCAAGGCTGTCGCCCAGCATGTAGGACTCACTCCCGGAACTGTCTCTGCCGTTTTGAACGACGCCCCATCTGCGCGTTCCATTCCCCAGGAGACGAAGAACCGAATTCACGCGGCGGCCAAGGAGTTGAATTATCGGCCGAACTTTTTCGCACGCTCCCTGCGTAACAAACGCACCTTCACGATCGGCGTGATCACCGAGGAAATCGGGGATGCTTACGGCTCAACTGTGATCAGTGGAATTGAGCAGTACTTGAGAAAGCGAGGGTATTTCTTTCTCACGGTGGCCCATCGGCACGATCCCGAGTTGCTCGATCAATACTGGCACATGCTTTCAGAGCGCGGAGTCGAGGGCTTCATTACAGTCGATACAACCGTGAATGAGGCGCCTTCGCTGCCGACCGTTGCGGTTGCCGGTCACAAGAAATTGAAAGGCGTCACAAATATTATTCTGGACCATCATCGCGCAGCGGTGCTGGCTTTGGAGTATTTGAAGAATCTTTCTCACGAGCGGATCGCGTTTATGCGCGGGAACCCGGTGAGTTCCGACGCGAAAGATCGTTGGGATGCAATCTATAAAGTTGCCGAGAAGTTGGGTTTCAAAATCGATTGTGATCTCGTGGCCCAGATCGACAGAGATGACCCGACTCCCATGCTCGGGTATCCCATCGCGAAGCAGTTGCTGTCGAAGGGGAAGCCCTTTACAGCGCTTTTCGCCTACAATGATATTTCGGCGATCGGCGCCATTCGGGCTCTGAAAGAACATGGACTCCGGGTTCCTGAGGATGTCTCGGTGATTGGCTTCGATGACATGCCCGGCGCCGCGTTCTACACGCCCAGCCTGACAACAGTGCGCCAGCCTTTGATTCGCATGGGCCAAGTGGCGGCAGAGAGCCTGCTGGAACGGATCGAAGGAAAGAAAGAATATCCGGCAGAGATTGCTATCGAACCTGAACTAGTGGTGCGCGAATCGACCGCCCCAGCGCCTGCCTTACGCTGAGAATGCAGCCCATTGTTCGTGCTGGTCGACTTCTGGGTAGACAATCCTTTCATGCCTGTTTCCGCCCCGCCAACCCCCGTATCGTCTGCGAAGGCTCTCACTATCGTGGCGCATGCCGCCTTCGTGCCTATTGGGGTCGTGACGGTGCTTCTCAGTCCACTGCTGCCGACGTTGACAGCAAGGTGGTCCCTGAACTATTCCCAGGCGGGCGCGCTATTCACGGCGCAATTCCTGAGTTCGACCATCGCAGTTTTGCTCTCCGGGATCTTGACTGCCCGCTGGGGATTTCGCTTCGCCATCAAAACTGGACTCATCGTGATGGCGATCGGAGTCGCTGGAGTGCTCGCGGGCTCCAGGCTGTTCGGCTTGTTCTGCATCGTTGCGTATGGCGCCGGCATTGGGCTGGCGGTTCCAGCCGCAAATCTGCTGGTTGCCGAAGTGAATCCCGGCCGGCGTAGTGCAGCTTTGAATCTGCTCAATTTTTCCTGGAGCGCTGGAGCCGTCGCCTGCCCTTTCCTGGTGGCCGCCGCGATCAAGATCCATCGCGTTCCTGTGTTTCTCGGCATGATTGCCGGAGTTTCCTTGCTGGTCGCGATCGGTGTTGCGGCGATGCCTTCCTGGATCCGCGAACCAGCAATTAGCCGCACGGCCGTTGGTAACATCATGTCGGGAAGTTGGAAGCACGGTGCTTTTGTTATCGTGGCGGCGTTATTCTTCTTGTACGTCGGAACGGAAAACAGTTTTGGCGGCTGGGTCGCATCCTACGCGAACAGCCTTGGGACCATGACTCGGACGTTTGCGGTCCTGACACCGTCTTTTTTCTATTCTGCTCTGATGCTCGGGCGGTGGTTCGCCCCAGTCATGCTGCGCAGGATCGACGAAATTCGGGTTGTGCAGGGATGCTTGCTGCTCGCCAGCGCGGGTATGGCCGGACTGGTGGGCTCGCATTCGCTCCATGGCGTGATCGTCAGTGCAAGTGCGGCCGGCTTCGGACTCTCGGCCGTCTATCCCATCACGATCTCGCTTTTGTCGCGAGAGTTTGGGTCGGAGGCATCGCGGATAGGATCCTTGATGTTTACACTCGGCAATCTCGGAGGAGCGTGTCTCCCCTGGTTGGTTGGAGCATCTTCGAATCGACTGGGGACCTTGAAAGCAGGACTGGCCGTACCTTTACTCGGAAGCCTGGTGATGTTTTTCTTATACTTGCGAAACTGGGGGCCGGCGGCAGGTGAATCATAAACCGCCAAGAAGAGTGCGGGAGTCCTGCAAAGTGCTATGCCCGCACAACCCGGGCGGCGAGTCGCGAAATTCGCACTAAACGGTAGAGCGGGAAGAGTGGCCGAGGCAATCGTAGCGCTCGCCATTCGCTCGGGCCGGGGGTAAATGCGAGTCTGCCGAAAAATCTCAGTCGATCGGACGCTCGCTCGCGCAGTCCCATCATGAGCCGGAAGTAAGATAAAGACTCGACATCGTAAGCCGTGTCACTAGTGATCAGAGCTTGAATCTCAGTGGCAATGTTTGCGGAAGCAGGATCTTCTGGGAGAGTATTTCGGGCGGCGTTAGGGATAGGAACGTCCAGCAGCTGGTTCGCCGCGAGCATTGTGACCCAGAGGATACGCACGATTCCCAACTGCTTCGCCTGGGTTCCGGCCAAACTCCAGTCCAGATACGGGGATTGGATCAGGCGAGCGATGTCGCAGAGCCAGGCCAGCCTTCCCCAAACGTGTTTAGCGGCATGCAGGGAAAGCAGTAAGAACAAATCCGCGAGAGCTGGAGTCTTGACTGCATAGCCGGCGACGCAAATCTTCACGCCGCGGGCAAACAAGCCATCCATATCAAAATCGACTGCATAGAATCGCGGCTGAATGGCCCACTGCACTTCGAGAAGATTGCGTCCGGCTGGGCCGTCGAAAGCGCATTCGTATCCTGATTTCATGTAAGCCAGTTCCTCCTCTTCGGAAAGCAGCGTGTGAGACCGATAACCGAGATCCGCGACCTCCTGCCGGATACGACCAAGGTCTTTTGCGTGTATCAGAAGATCGATGTCTCCGGCGTGGCGCAAGGCAATGTCGCCATAAAGCATTTCCGCCAGCGCGACACCTTTGTACGGCATGACTTCAATCGCCGCAGCCGACAAGGGTTCGAGCACTCGTATCAACTCGCGGGATAGAAGCAAGGCTTTATGAATGTTTGCCTGAGTGCCTTGCTTCAGCAGAAGCATTTCGCTGGCTGGAACCGCGTCTTCAATCTCGCGCAGAGCCTGATGCAGGAGAGGTTGAACGCGGTGCCGATCAGCTAGCACGAACAACTGTTCCCAGTTGACCGATTGTTGCAGCAGTGATCGCAGGCGGCTGAGTTTCTCGAGGCGCTCCTGTGCCGAGCATGCCGCCAGCAGGATCGACCATTCAGCGGCGATGGTGGCACTGCCAGGCATGATAGGCGGGATCAGCGGGCACGTTCCGCTCAAGCCGTAGCGCTAGCCAGACTTGGAATCGTCCGGATCTGTATCAGGTTCAGCGCCTTCTGTTTCTTCGCCAACATATTCGCAGACGCAACGCCAGTTCTGGCAAAGGATTTCTCGCAGTCCTGTGATGAAGGCCCGCGCATGTTGCCTTCCATATATGCCAGACCCGGGCAACGCGTACAGCTCGAGACGTGCGTGCACTGCGTGCAGGTAGTCAAGTCCTTCAGCCGGATCGATCGCACTTCCTTCATCGATACCGAGTCGCGCCAGATGTCAATGAACCGCTGCTGGCGAACATTCCCGGTCGGGATGGGAAACTGCACGCAAGGGTAGACTTCGCCATATGGCGAGACGTAACAAGCGGTGTGCCCGGCGCTGCAAGGTGTTGCGTCCAAAGCGCTCTCGTCGGACTTTACCGGTACGGCGCAGAACTCATCGATGTCTCCTACCAGCGCTGAGTCACGGAACACCTGTCGCAGAACATTCTGATCTACCCCGAGGCGCAGGGGCGCGCGGTCGCCGTCTATCATGGGCGTGACGGTCGGATCGAGAGTGCATTCCACGCCGATCTCCGCGGCCAGTTCGCGAACCGCGGAATAATCCTGCATATTCCGCGTCATCAGTACATTCGCGATGATGATCCTTAAGCCCTGCGACTTCAGATGACGAATGCCATCTAGCGAACGCTTTAGCGAACCGGGAATCAAAGTGATGGCATCGTGCACTTCGGGACGGTGCGAGTAGATGCTGACCTGGATGGACTCGACTCCCAGGTCGCGGATGCGGTTTGCGTCCCGCTCGCGAATGAGCACCGCATTGGTCTTGAGCTTCACGCAAAACATCAGGCGCCGTGCGTGTTCGAGGATTTCGAAGAAGTCCCGGCGCAAAAAGATCTCGCCGCCGCTGAGCGTCAATATGAAAACGCCCGCTTCCGCCATCTCGTCGAGCAGATGCTTGATCTCTGCCGTGGTCATCTCGCCGTGATCATCGTGATCGAGATAGCAGTGCACACAGCGCTCGTTGCAGCGATAGGTCAGATCGAGTTGAACGCTCAGCGGGACGTTCAAGGCCTGGGCCTTGGCGGTCATCTCCTCGAGGAGACCGCTCATCGCATCTCTCCGGCAAACGACATCTTCGACGGAATGGGATTCTCCGACACTTGCAGTATGTCGTGGCTGGCAAGGTCGCGTGCGAAGGTTTCGGCGTCTTGCAATGCCACCGCGGGTTCGACATCAAACTCCGGACAGATTCTTTGCTCGACGATCTCATTCAGCGGGGTCGCGCCATCGGCGGCCTGCCATAAAATGGTGGCTGTCCTGTTGAGGGTGAAAAGCGTCGAATCGCGGCCGGACATGATCATCATCTCGCCGTCGAGACTTCGCGCCGCCACTTTCGGGTTGCGCGCCACGTAGAGTCTGCTCATCCAATCAGCTCCCACACATCGTTATCTGGCACGAACGTGAGCCGTGAAACCGGCACGCGGCTGACGAATTCGAAGGCGGAATGAAAGGTAGACTGCACCAGGTCCTGGTCCTCCGCGAAAAACAGGACGTTGGCAAGCAAAGCTCGGGCTGCTTCGCCCTGCGGAATCGGCTCGATTCGATTTTCCGGGCCCTTAGCCAGCAGGTAAAGCGCGGCGATGGGCGCGGAAACATTTTCTCCGAGTTTTGCCAGTTCCCCGGTAAACGGAGTACCGAAACCGACGTAGCCTTTCGCTGTTTTACGCACATACGAAATCTCATCCGTAAGCAGCGTGGCGTCAGCAGGGGCAAGCCGCGAAATCGTGGTCTTACCCGCTCCGGACACGCCGGCGAACAAGAACGCCTTTCCGTTGCGAATAGCGCTGGCGGAATGCAGCAGAAAGCCTCCCTGCCGGGCGAGCACGAGGGTGTGCACAATCCGGAGCACGGCGTCGATCGAATAAGGATTAGCTGACTGGCGAATCCAGCCTCTGCGGGAGGCAGGATTCCACTCCGCGCAAAAATCTCCGCGCTCCAGCGACCATTGTCCCCGGTTCTGGCTGACGTGGACATCAGCGTCAGGATCGGAGAATCCGCCCTCCACGAGATCGACATCGAACTCGATCTCGGAGTTGGGGGATTCGGTCAGAAAACCTTCGTAACGATTCACGAGCATGTCCGAAAATTGCGGGTCGCTGGTATTTACCTTCACAGGCATGCCGCCCACCTCGATCACGAGGCTGAGACGGTCGATTTGTGCGCTTAACTCTGGCAAAGAATGACTCGGCGATCTGAAATCCTACGACGATAGGTTTGAAGCTTTGTGTGTGTTCCGATCGTAAGACGAGCAAAAAGATGGGAGCGCCGAATTAGAGCCGTAACCAATCGCTTGGGAAAAGGAAACTCCGCGACTGGTTCTGTGGGATGACCATCACGAAGAATGAAGGAAACACGGCCCAATACTTCGCTGCCGGATACGGGCGGGTCTACCTGCGCCATCCCATCGCCACGGGTCAGTAGCACCGAATCGGCTCCCGCTTTCTTCTTCTCGATGACCCGGTGAACGAAAAAGCGCCCATCGACACAAGAAAAGACAATATCTCCTTTTTTCACCGCATCAAAGCCCACGCGTTCAATAACGAGCGTCTCGCCCGGCCAAATCGTCGGTAGCATGCTCCAGCCCGTTACCGAAAGCCGCAATGCTCCGCAAGAACGAAGGACTTCACGCGCAAGTTCGCCCTTCAGGATTTGCTCATCGACTGAGTATGGGAATGAAGATCTCATGAGATCTTGGTATTGAGGTTACAGCCGCTTTGCGTGTTCGTGATCTTGCCGCAAGCCAGAGCCGTAGTCACAAAAACCTGTTCATGCCGGAAAGCCGGCTTCTCGTACGGCTTCTTGGCAACTTCGGTGCGCTGCGTATCGGAAGACGAGTCTTTCATATCCATAGAAGAGAACCTGTTTTGTAGTGGTCTATTTTAATGCCGATTGTGATGCCTGTATGGCGCATCCGCCGGAACCGGAAGTGCCACAGGTTTGATTGCCCAACGTTGAAAAGTAAACCTGGGAAGCGCCAGCCTCTGTGCCTTGTCCGACTACATTGTCGATGACCATCCCGCTCGCGCCCCCGTGGGCAGCGATGAAATTGCTGCCCGCGGCCCCGAGATTGCGCCACCGGACGGTGTTGTCGGTCGTTATTCCGTTGACGGCCTTACTCCATGTAGGAGTTG
>Ga0307478_10002833_pt1 | contig 13334 bp, 12 predicted proteins | sample atmos_gasesECM4C_2_FD_203713 | JGI IMG/M metagenome (GOLD analysis project Ga0307478, IMG submission 203713) | Hardwood forest soil microbial communities from Morgan-Monroe State Forest, Indiana, United States - atmos_gasesECM4C_05 | ecosystem: Environmental > Terrestrial > Soil > Temperate...
AGGAAGAGGCGGCCGAGGAAGAGGCGGCCGAGGAAGCGCTACCGGCACCCTCGGCTGAAGAAGCCGCGGAAGAATCCGCGCCGCCGGTCAGCGCGGATGCCGAAGAGGAGGCCGAAGAAGCCGACGGCGCCAAGGCCAGGCCAGAGCCCGCGGCGGAAGCCGAGCCAGAGCCCGCGGCCGAGACCGCGGAGTTTAAGGCCGATGCCCCGGAGGTCGCCGAGGCCCCGATGCCGGAAGCGGTGCCCGCCGATGTCGCGGCCGCTGAGTCGAAGGCGGCCGCGACGCTCCTCGATGCGCGGCCCGTCGCGGAGGAAGCGCGTTCTCGCGCCGCTGAGACCGTGATCCCTGGCCGGGACGCGGCCCGTCACCAGCCGACGCAGGTCGCGATCCCGGTCGCGCGGGCCACACCGTCGGCCCCGGCTCCGGCCGCCGCACCCAAGCCTGCGGAGCCCACGCCGGCCCAGAAGCCAGGCCCGACGTTCACCGCCGCCAAGCCGTCGGACCGTGTAGCGCCGACGTTCTCCGCCGCCGTGAGCCCAGCGCGTCCGGCCCGCCAGGCCCCGGCCACCCCGCCGGACCGGCCTGTGTACGGTCCTAGCGGCGCGGGGCAGGGATACTCGCCGCCGCCGCCGCAGGGCACTACGCCGTTTCCTCCGTCTGGTGCACTGTACGGGTCGCCCGCCGGTCAGTACGCGGGCCCGTCGCAGTCCTACCCCGACCTCGCCGGGCAGTACCCGCCAGGCACGGGCGGTGGGCGCACGGGCGGTGGGCGCACGGGACGGGGCCGGGGCCAGGGCAGACGAATCCTCTGGCTCGTGGTCGCCGTTGTCGTCGCCGCCGCGATCGGCGTCGGCACGGCCCTCGCGCTGAACAAGAACAATTCGAGCAATGGCCACGCGGGCGGCGCAGCAGGGTCCACCCCGGCAACGGTGCCATCGGTCGCGGACACCACGACCGGCTTCAAGTCAGTGGACGCGCTCAACAATCCGTCGACGGCACTTCCGGCCGGCTGGTCGATGGTGACCGTGACGGCGGCCGACGCCAACAGCGCTGCCGCCGGGTTCAGCATCGACGTGCCTCCCGGCTGGAAAGAGACGCGCAAGAACCTGGCCACGGACTTCACCGGCCCGGGGAACCTGCTGGTTGAGATCGACCTGACGCAACAGCAAACCTCCAACATGCTCACGGCGGCCAGGCAGGTCGAGGCGGCGACTCATTTCCGCGACTACAACCGCCTCAACCTACAGGCCGAGCCGGTCAGGCACGCCGAGGGCGCCGTATGGAAGTTCAACTGGACGCCCGCGGGCGGCGTCCAGTACACGGTCGACGACATCTTCTTCGCACAGCAGACATCGGCCGGCGTGCAGGACTACGCCGTGTACATCAGGTCGCCGTCAAGCACGTTCGGAAACACGAGCCTGCCGCTGTTCGACGAGATCCTGCCGACCTTCCAGACCGTCCCTGCGAGCTGACTCTCAAGGAAATCCCGGTGGAGGTTCGCTTCACCGTGAGGCTGCGTCGATGAGGGCGCCGATGCCGTCGATGATGCGCTCAAGTCCGAACCTGAAGGAGCGGGCGGGGTCGTAGGCGGCGCCGTATTCGGCGCCAGCGGCACTGCCCACGCGGACGGCTGTCGGGTAGCGGGCCGGATCGAGGACCTCGGCGAGCAGGGGGCCGTAGGCTTCCCACCACTGCTGGTCTGACATGCCGGTGCGGGCCTGGGCTTCGGCTGCCTCGGCGGCTCCTCGCGCGGCGCCGCGGACGTAGTTATCGAGCAGGCTGACGACGAGGTCCATTTCGATGTCGGTGAGGCCAAGCCCGTCCACCGCCGCCAGCTCGTCATCGTACAGAGCCGTCGCGTTGGGGCCAAGGAGCGGGCGGCTGGCCGCGATGTGCAGCAGCCAGGGGTGGGAAAGCAGGAGCGCCCAGTGCTCCTGCGCGAGCGCGGCAAGGCGGGTCTGCCAAGGGGCGGTGGGGTCACCGCGTGAGGTGATCTCGCCGTAAGCGCGGTCGGACATGATGTCAAGCAGCTCGGCCTTGCTCGGCACGTACCCGTAGAGGGACATGGCCGTGATGCCAAGCTCGTCGGCGAGCCTGCGCATGGACAGGCCGCCGAGCCCGTCCCGGTCGGCGAGCTCGATCGCCTTGGCCACGATCTGCTCGCCGCTCAGGCTGGGCTTGGGTCCCCTGCGGCGGCGCCGCACTCCCCACAGCAGCTCAATGGTGCGCCGGGGGTCTCCACTACCGCTGTACTCGCCTGGCATCTCCCGGTCCGTTCTTGCCTCTAAAACTTCCTACAGTGTAGGGTAATTAAAACTTCCTACAGCGTAGAGAGTTGAGGTTCCTGGCGTGGATACCCCTGCCATCGTCTGCGAGGGCCTATGCAAGCGCTTCGAGAACAAGACGGCGCTCGATCACCTCGACCTGTCCGTGCCGCAGGGCACCGTGCACGGCCTGCTCGGACCGAACGGGGCGGGCAAGTCAACCGCCGTCCGGGTTCTAGCGACCTTGCTGCGCCCTGATGCCGGGCACGCCCAGGTCGCCGGCTTCGACGTGGCCCGCCAGGCATCGCAGGTACGTGCCCGCATCGGGCTGGCCGGGCAGAACGCCGCGGTCGACGAAATCCTGTCCGGCCGCCAGAACCTGGTGATGTTCGGGCGGCTGTGCCACCTGCCCGCAGGCGCCGCGCGGCGGCGGGCATGCGAACTGCTCAGTCAGTTCACCCTCAGCGAGGCGCAGGACAAGCCGGTACGGCAGTACTCAGGGGGCATGCGCCGAAGGCTTGACCTGGCCGCCAGCTTCATCGTCGCCCCGCGCGTGCTGTTCCTTGACGAGCCGACCACGGGGCTCGACCCGCGCGGCCGCAACGAGGTCTGGCAGATGATCCGCGCGCTGGCCGCCGCCGGCACGACGGTGCTGCTCACCACCCAGTACCTGGAGGAGGCCGACCAGCTCGCCGACGCCATCACCGTGATCGCAGCGGGCCGTGTCATCGCCGAGGGGACCCCGGACGAACTGAAGACGCTGGCCGGAGGGGACCGGATCGACGTCACGGTCCGCGCGGCCAGCGACCTCGTTCCCGCGGCCAGGCTCCTGCGGGCCCGGCTCGGCGCGGATGTGCGCGTCGATCAGGACGGCAGGGAACTCAGCGTCCCGGTCACCGACCGCCTCGCCGCCCTGACCCAAATCATCGGGTCGCTCGGGGAAGAAGGCATCACCGCCGAGGACATCACCGTCCGCCGACCCACCCTGGACGACGCGTTCCTGCACCTGACCGGGCAGCGGCCGCCTGCTGACGGTAGGGTCCTGGCCGCCGAGGTAACCACCTCATGACTTTCACGCTCACGCCCGAGATCCCGTCGTCAGTCCGCTCACGGGTCGGCTGGGCAATCAGGGACACGTGGGTGATCACCTGCCGCGACCTGGCCCACTGGAAGCAGCAGCCAGGTGCGGTGATCGCCAACACCCTGGTGTTCCCCGTCATGATCGTCCTGATGTTCGGCTACCTGCTTGGCGGGGCAATGACTCTGCCAGGCGGGGGTGACTACCGCGACTTTCTCATGCCCGGCATGTTCGCCATGACGATGGTGTTCGGGATCGGCGCCACCCTGTCCGCCGTCGGCGCCGACGCCGCGCGCGGGGTCACCGACCGGTTCCGCTCCCTGCCGATGGCAGCTCCGGCCGTCATCGCGGGGCGGGCCGGCGCGGACATGCTCAACTCGGCCGCCGCGCTGGCCGTGCTCACCGGATGTGGATTCGCGGCGGGCTGGCACCCGCACCGCGGCCCGGCCCGCGCGATCGCCGCGCTCGGCCTGCTGTTGCTGCTGCGGTTCGCGTTCCTGTGGATCGGCGTCTACCTCGGGCTGCGGTTCTACCCCAACCCCGAAGCGGTCACCGCTGTCCGGACCCTGGAATTTCCTATTGGATTCTTGGGCAACCCTTTTGTCGCCGTCTCCACCATGCCCGCATGGCTCGGTGCCATCGCGCTCTGGAACCCGCTGTCTTCAACGGTCACAGCCGCCCGCCAGCTCTTCGGTGACCCCATTGGCGCGGACTCATCCTGGATCACCAGCCACGCGATCATTATGGCGGTCGCCTGGCCGCTGCTACTTACCGCCGTCTTCTTCCCGCTGTCCCTGCACCGCTACCAGCGCCTCAGTTCCGGTTGAGCGAGCGTTGCGCCGGGTTCGCCTCCCTGACCTGAAGGACGCCCAGGCCAGCAGGAGCCTGGGCACGTGCGGGGCGAACGTGACGGGAGGCGGGCCCTGCCCGTTTCGTGCTGCGGGAATTAACATGTAAATTCCGTACAAGGGGGAAACTTTGTACAAGGCGAAGGAAAAGCGCGCCTGGAGTGAACTTTTCTTACACGCTGCACTTTATTTACCCGGCGAGCAAAGTTTACCTGCTAATCCTGACGGCAGATATCGTGAAATGCCGGGCATAAGCGGGCAGGCAGCCGGGGTGGCCACCGCCCCGCCGGCAACGCCGTCCGCGGGGGCGGCGTTGCCGGCGGGGTCAGGGCTTGGCGGGGATGTCAGTACCAGCCGTTGGACTCCTCGTGGGCCCACGCGCCGCATGGCGAACCGTATCGGCCTTGGATGTAGGTCAGGCCCCAGCGGATCTGGGTGGCCGCGTCGGTCTGCCAGTCGGCGCCGGCGCTCGACATCTGCGAGGCGGGGAGGGACTGCGGGATGCCGTAGGCACCGGACGTGGGGTTCTCTGCCGTCACGCTCCAGCCACTCTCCCGCTCCCACAGTGGCTGCAGGCAGGAGAACTGGCTGCTCGACCAGCCGAACTGGCCCAGCATCTGCTCGGCGATCTGCTCGGGCGACCCGGACGGGGTGGTGACCGCCGCCTGCCGCGCGGGCTGGGCCTGCTGCGTCCGCTTCGCGGCCGCCTTCTTGGCGGCGGCCGCCTGCTCAGCAGACTTGAGAGCAGTGGCTTTCGCGGCCGCGGTCTTCGCCGCGGCCGCCTTCGCCGCGGCCGCCTTGCTCGCGGCGACCTTGGCGGCTGCTGCCTTCTGGACCGCGAGTTGCTGCTGCTCGGCCTGGAGGGACCGCATCCGCGCGAACATGACGGCCTGTCCGACGCCGTCCGACGCCGATCGCGCAGTTGCCTGCTGGCCGACCGTGCTCGTGTACGCGGCGTCGGCGCTGGCCGACACCGACGAGGAGCCGGCGGGAACCGTGGCCGCCAGTGATGCGGCTGTCGCCACGGTCAGCGCGCCCGCGGTGGCGATCGCGAACATGCGCGAGCGCTTGGTGGACAGGAAAGAGGGCAGGGGGAAATGCCTTGCCAAAAGTAAACCCTTGATTGCTCGCGCCGCGCGCGATCGTCTTCCACCTCTGAGGCCACGATCCGCGCATTGGGGGAAGCGCGGCAGGCATCAGCACGCGAACTTGACGCGGGGACAGGGCGCCGGGCTGCTCGGGGCAGCCATGGTCTCGCGGGCGAGGTGCTGTTGTGAACCAACGATGCCATGGAACAATCGATTGCCGCGCGCGCATTCCAGCGTTTCCGACGAGGCGATCGGCGCGCGGAGTCGGCGGTGCGCGCGAAAACCCGCCCCCATCAGGAGTTCCTGTTACTCGCCGGTAACTCCTGTGAGTTGAGCCACGTTGCTCACCGTACGCAACGTTTTTCACTACAAGTAATAGGCTCGCTACTATCAGTCCGTATTTGCTTGAGGTATACACTCAGGTTATATTGGACCGCATGAGCGTCCCAATCACCCTGCTCGGCCTGCTTGAACGGGAACCGAGCCACGGCTACGACCTCAAGCGCGATTACGACACGTTTTTCGGGCGCGGCAAGCAGCTGCCGTTCGGCCAGGTGTACGCCACGCTGGGACGGCTTGCACGCGACGGCAAGGTGATCGCGGGCAACGCCGAGCCTGGCGACGGCCCGGACCGCAAGCGCTACGCCATCACAGAAACGGGCCGTCACGATGTCGACTCCTGGCTGGCCGAGCCGGTCGAGCCCGAGCCGCACCTCCAGACGGTGCTCTTCGCCAAGGTGACGCTCGCGCTCATGCTCGGCAAGCCGGCCGAGGCCTACCTCAACATGCAGCGGGCCGCGCACATCCAGCGTATGCAGCAGCTCACCGAGCTCAAGCGGACCGGCCCGCTGGTCGATGTCCTTCTCGCCGACCATGCCCTCTTTCACCTCGAGGCGGACCTCCGGTGGATCGATCTCACTTCAGCCCGACTGAATGAACTAGCTGAGGCGGTAAAGAACTGATGGAGACCCCGGCTGTGCCCGCAAGCGGCAGCCTGATCGAGGCCCGCGGCGTTTTCAAGTCCTTCGGCCAGACCCCCGCGCTGCGTGGCGCGAACGTGACCGTCGGCCAGGGCGAGATCTTCGCCATCATGGGCCCGAGCGGTTCCGGCAAGTCCACCTTGCTGCACTGCCTGGCGGGAATCTTCACTCCGGATGCGGGAGACGTGCTGTTCGACGGTCGGGCGGTGAACGCGATGAGCGAGGCCGACCGCACCAGGCTGCGCCGCACCGCGTTCGGTTTCGTGTTCCAGTTCGGGCAGCTCGTGCCTGAGCTCACCGCCGCCGACAACGTGGCGCTGCCGCTCCTGCTCAACCGCACCAGGCGCAAGGTGGCCTACAAGACCGCCGAGACCTGGCTCGACCGGCTCGGCATCGGCGACAAGGGAGGCCGACGGACCGGTGAGCTCTCCGGGGGCGAGGCACAGCGGGTGGCGGTGGCCAGGGCGCTTGCTCTCGCGCCGAAGGTCATCTTCGCCGACGAGCCGACGGGGTCGCTCGACTCGCTGACGGGCGAGAAGGTCATGGACCTGATGACCGTGCTGGCCCGCGAGCAGGGCACCACGGTCGTCCTGGTCACGCACGACGCGCGGACCGCGGCGTACGCCGACCGCGTGGCGATAGTCAGGGACGGCCTCGTCTCCGCCATTGACCGGTCGACGGTCACCGCCTCGTCGTCCGCCGCCGCGAAGGGCGTGGGTTGATGCTTCGCCTCGGCCTGCAGCTCAGCCTGCGCAGCGGCCGCGAGGCCATGGTCCGGCTGCTGATCACCGCGGCCGCTGTCGCCGTCGGCGTCGCGCTGCTCCTCGGCGTGCTCGCGGAGTTCCACGCCTTCCAGGCCAACGCCAATCGGCCGTGCTGGTCCTGCACGCCGGGCGCGTCCGTGCCGGCCACGCTTCCGGCCCACGGCGAGTTGTGGAACAACAGCGTGGACTTCTACCGGGGCCAGACCATCAGCCGGCTCGATGTCGCTGCCCTCGGCCCGGACGCGCCGGTACCGCCAGGCATCACGCAACTGCCGCCTGCGGGCGACTATTACGCCTCCCCCGCGCTCGCCGCGCTGCTCAAGACGGTGCCCGCTAACCAGCTTGGCCAGCGGTTCCCCGGCACGATGATCGGCACGATCGGTCAGGCCGGGCTCAGCGGGCCAGGCGACCTGGCCATCTACATCGGGCACACCAGCGCTCAGGTCAACGCCATCCCCGGCACCGCGTGGGTCACGTCGATCAACCGCGCGCCGGGGCAGGAGGTGTTCTCACCGTTCTTCCGTTACGCGTTCGGTGTCGGCGTGCTCGCGGTGGTGTTCCCCATGCTGGTGCTGATCAGCACGGCCACCAGGCTCGCCGCCAACAGGCGCGAGGAGCGGTTTGCGGCGCTTCGGCTCGTCGGCGGTACGCCGGCCGATATCAGGGCCGTCGCCTCGGTCGAGGCGATGCTCAGCGCGTTCCTCGGCGCGGTGCTCGGCACCGTCATCTTCCTGCTGGTCAGGCCCGCCCTCGCCCACACGGCCCTTGTCGGTACGCAGTACTTCGAGTCGGACCTAACGCCGACCGTCGCCGGCTACGTCGCGATGCTGCTCGGGGTGCCGATCGCCGCGGCCGTCGCCGCGCTTGTGTCGCTGCGCCGGGTACAGATCTCCCCGCTCGGCGTGAGCCGACGGGCCACCCCCAAGCCGCCCGGGTACTGGCGGCTCGGCGCGCTTGTGATCGGACTCGGCGTCTACGCCTACGGCCTGAGCAGAACCACGACGAAAAGCATCGGCGCGTCCGCCTACCCCGGGCTGATCCTCACGATGATCGGCCTCGTGATCGCCGGCCCGTTGCTCACCGAGTGGGCGGCGCGGCTCTTCGGCCGGACCGCCAGCGGGTCATCGGCCCTCCTGGCCACCCGGCGGATCGCCGACAACCCAAAGGGCGCCTTCCGCGCGGTGTCTGGGCTCGTGCTCGCGGTCTTCCTCGGCACGATGGTCGGGGCGCTGGTACCGGCCGTGAACGCGACCGAGTCGACGCCAACCGCCGGGGCGCTGAGCAACATCCTGATCGGAGAGATCGGGCTGCCAACAGCGGCGGGCCAGCATCTCATCAGCGGTCTTGCCGCCATCCCCGGTGCCACCGTGTACCCGCTGTACTCAACTGGGAGCCGCAGCCTCGATATCCAAAGCCGCGGATACGTCGGGCTAAGCGAGATCGCGGTGAGCTGCGCGGTGATGCGGGAGATCGCGGTGCTCGGCCAGTGCGCGCCCGGCGTCGAGGCGGTGCAGACCACCGATGACAGCCTGTTCGACGACAACCCGATGTTCGACACCAACCCGATCGTCAGTGCGTCCGACCCCGCGTACACAGGGACCCTGACGACGCTACCGCTGCAAACTGTCCTGGTCCGTGCGAACAGCCCGACGACTCTCGAACAGGTCCGCACCTACCTCGCGGTCAACGCGCCGCCGCAGGTCGGCGGCAACGAAGAGAACTCGCCCACGCCGCCGCGGACGTTCGGCGAGACCTTGCAGATCAGGATCGCCCGTGCCGCCACGTTCGAGCGGATCATGTACGCGGCGGTCGCGCTCACGCTGATCGTGGCCGGATGCAGCCTGGCGGTCACGGTCGGCGGGGGCCTGGTCGACAGGAAGCGCCCGTTCACGCTGCTGCGGGTCAGCGGTACCCCGGTGAGCGTGCTGTCCCGCGTCGTCCTGCTTGAGGCCGCGGTACCGCTGGTGGCCGCCACCGTGCTCGCGGCCGCCATTGCCTACGGGACCTCCGTCACGGCATTCCTGCGGCTCGCGCCGCAGGGTACCGCGATACCGCAACTTGGCCACGACTACTACACCATCATGGGCATCGGCCTAGTGGCCGCGTTCGGGGTCATCGCGGTGACCCTGCCACTGCTGCGCAGGATGACGGCCCCGTCAACGATCCGCTTCGAGTAGCCCTCGCGGCAGCCCAGGTAAGTAGGCCTAGTAGTAGCCGAGGTCCACTTCGTTCTGCCAGGCCGCGCACGGAGTGCCGTACACGGACTTGATGTAGCCGAGGCCCCACTTGATCTGGGTCGTGGCATCGGTCTGCCAGTCCGCGCCGACGGAAGCCATCTTGTCTCCTGGCAGGGACTGCGGAATGCCGTAGGCGCCGGACACCGGGTTCGACGCGTACACGTTCCAGGTGCTCTCTCGCTCCCACAGCGAGTAAAGGCAGGACCACTGCGACGAGGCAAAGCCGAAGCTCGAGAGCAGCGACTGGGCCGTTGCCTGCGCGGCGGTCGGGTCCGCCGGCGCGGCCATAGTGGCGACGCCGGTGCCCCCGGTCGTCTCAGTCGAGGTCGAGGTGTTGGAGTTCTGCGCCTCAAGGATCTGCTCGGGGTCGGTCATCGCCGGCTTCGACGCCACCGACAGCGTCTTGCCCGCGGCGGTCATCTCGATCAGCGTCTGCCGCTCCTGCTCGAGCAGGGCGACCGAGCCGCTGTTGCCAAGGCCGTCGATGGCCTGGAAGAGACTGCTCGCACCGGTGCCCTGGGGGTTCATCACCTTGGCCGCGCCCCACACCACGACGACGAGCAGCACGGCGAGGCCCGCCGCAGGCACCGCGATCCCGCTCCGCCGGAACAGCCCGCGCTTCTTCCGCGAGCTCCTGGTCCCGATCGAGCCGGTGCCCGCGGCACTCGCGCGCGTGCCGGTGGGGACAAGGTCAGTACCGGCCGAGCCAGTGCCGTAAGTCCGCGTGTCGCCGGTCGACGCTTGCGGCCGTTCCGCCAGCATCGCTGATCGATGTCGTGACAACGCAGTCCTTTCGGTCCATGTCGTGCGTATACCGCACCCATCCACCGCTGCCGATCAACGATGCCAGAAAGAAACATCCGTCGCTCGCGACTTCACAAAGAAAGACAGGACGTAATACTTGCCATTCCGTGACGCTAATCACAGGCTCATAACACGCACCGTGACATGCATCGGCAAACGGTGGGATGATCGATCTCGTGAGTGACGAAACGGTGCCGGACATGGATCCATTCGCCCAGGCGGAAGCCAGCGCGGCGGCCCTGCGCGAGCGAGCCGGCGTCGACGGTTTCGATGTCGCTGTGGTGCTTGGCTCCGGCTGGCGGGCCGCGGCGGATGCGATCGGCACGGCCGAGGTCGAAGTTCCGCTCGCGGAACTCGGCGGGTTTAAGCAACCGAGCGTGGCGGGTCACGCACCATCCGTTCGGTATATCAAGAAGGGGCAGCGGCGGGTGCTGCTGTACCTCGGGCGCATTCATCTTTTTGAAGGGTACGAGCCGCACGCCGTCGCGCACGGCGTGCGTACCGCGATCGCGGCCGGGTGCCGCGCCGTCGTGCTTACCAATGCCGCGGGCGGCATCGACGCGAGCTACGCGGTCGGCCAGCCGGTGCTGATCAGCGACCACATCAACCTCACCGGGCGCTCTCCTCTGTGGGGCCCGCTGCCGGCGGGGGTCCCGTCGCGGTTCACCGACCTCACGGAGGTGTACTCCCGGCGGTTGCGCGGCCTGGCCAGGGAACTCGACCCGTCACTCATCGAGGGCGTCTACGCCGGCGTCCCAGGGCCGCACTTCGAGACGCCGGCCGAGATCAGAATGCTGCGGACCGCGGGCGCGGACCTCGTGGGCATGTCCACGGTCATGGAGGCGATCGCGGCCAGGCACCTCGGCGCTGAGGTGCTCGGGATCTCCATGGTCAGCAATCCGGCGGCGGGCCTGTCGGACGTGCCGATCGACCACCAGGACGTGCTCACCGCGACCGGCGCCTCGGCCGCCCAGGTCGGCACGCTGCTTTCCGAACTGCTCCACCGCATTTGACCTGCCATCGCCGGCTCGGCGGACAGGGCAGGCATAGCGGGAGGTTTCGTCCGGCTCGCATGGGTAGCTGAGGCACGGAACCTCAACCCGCGAGGAGCAGAAATGACCTATCCCGCATCGCCACGTGACGCGGCCACAAATCGCGTCCGGCCCGACTCTGCCCAGTTCTGGGCGGGTGCCGTGGCGACCGCGGTCGTCGCGGCGCTAATCGCCCTGGTCGGCATCCTGATCTGCCGGTGGACGCTCCACATCCCGATCCTGGCGCCGGCCGGGGACGGCGCATGGGGCAACGCCCACACCGCCGAGTACGCGCTCGTGGCGGGGCTCATCGCGATCATCGCGGCCGGCCTGCTTTACCTGCTGGTGCTCGGCACGCCGCAGCCCACCATGTTCTTCGACTGGATCATGGGGCTGGCCACGCTGGCGGCGGTCGTCTACCCGTTCAGCACCTCGGCGGCGCTCGACCAGAAGGCCGCCACCGCGATCGTCGACCTTGTGCTCGGAATCGCAATCACGTCGCTGCTCACGGCGGTAGCGGCCAGGGCGATCCGTCGCCCGGTACCGCCGGCCTACGCCGATCGCGATGGCTACGGCCCTGAGCAGGGTTACCAGCCTGGCCGGGACTACCGGCCAGACCCGGGCTACGTGCCTGAGCCGCGCGGGAACCGGCCGGCGCAGCAGCCGCCCGGGTACGAGCCGACGCAGCCGATCGACGAGCCGAACGGCCGCAGGTCCCGGCGCTACTAGCGCGCGGGGCCCGTGGCCCTGGCCCGGCCCTCAGTGCAGGTACTGGAGCAGGTGAGCGACGTTCGGGGTGCCGAGGCCGGTCACGGCGTCCCAGCCCTTGGCCGCCGCGTAGCCGGTGACTCGCACTGTTTGGTTGTTGGAACCAGCTAGCGCAACGGTGTTGTTGCCGCCGGTTATGTCGTGGAAGACGTAGCCGTACCGCGAGCCGTGCGCGAGGGAGTAGAGGTCGCTGTTCAGGAAGCCGATCCGCCGGTGGCCCGCCTGGTCGGCGAGGGCGATGATCGCGCCCCACTGCGGTGCCGCGGCGCTGCTGCCGCCGACCTCGTAGATGTTGCCCACGTTCGCGGCCACGCCCTGGGACCAGGCGATCAGCAGGCCGTTGTTGACGTCGCCGCTGTAGGAGACATCGGGCACGCCGCGGTCGCTGGAGGGGACGAAGCCGTTCTGGTACGACGGTCGCTTGAACAGCTTGCTGTAACCGCCGCCGCTCGACCCGTACGAATCGTTCCACGCCGTCTCTGACTTGTAGCCGCCGGCCGGCTGGGACGCGGTGAGGCTGGTCGCGCCGACGCCGGTCACTAGCGGGTCAGCGGCCGGCACGCTGGCTGACTTAAGGTAGGTGGACCCGTCGCAACTTGGCTGGGCGGCGCCGTCGTCACCGGAGGCCGCGAGCACCGTCATGCCCTGGGCCTCGGCCGCCGCGAACAGGGTGTGGTCAGCCTTGACGATCGACGAGGCCTCGCAGGACTCCGCCTCGCCGTAGCTCTGTGACAGGACTGAGCCGAGGCGGTGCGCCACCACGTACTGGAGCGCGCTCAGGACGGCGGGGTCCTGGTCGTTCTTGGCGATGACCAGGTCGATCTTGGCGGCAGGCGCGATTGCGTGCGCGGACTCCACGTCAAGCGCGATCTCGCCGGTCCAGTTGACCTCGTCGGCGTCGGCCGGGTTGAAGGCCGGCTTGCCGCTGGGGTAGATAATGCTGAGGTTCGCGCCGGGAAGGTTGAACGTGTTGTCCTCGACGCCAAGATCCTGGGTAATTGTCGGGTCGCCGAAAGCGTCAACAAGCACAATCGTCTGCCCGGCGCCGGTCAGGTTCTTCGGTATGTCGTACGCGGTGGCGAGTTCCTGCGGCGTGTAGCAGTTGGGTGACGCGCCTGGCTCCTGGCAAGTGAACAGGTAGCCGGAGCTTGCGGCGCGAGATCTGCCTTTGCCGACGTACCGATAAGCCAGCGGGGAACTGACCTCCGGGGTCACGTGACCGGCCACGCGCGACGCCGCAGGCGCCGCGGCGGGCGCGCCTACCGGCAGGATCGCAAGCGCCGACACGGCCCCGACAGGCATCAATGCCGCCATAACATGGCGAAAACGCATTCCATCTCCCTCACGGTAACAAAGAAGCCGCATAATGGGGCACGCTACGACATATCCTGCTTTGATGCGATTCCAGGGCCACACCATGGCGGACATCGATCACCTTTTACGAGTCGTTAGCGCTAAGACACGAATACCTA